>JABNAD010000228.1_pt1 | contig 43862 bp, 41 predicted proteins | sample 7240381 | NCBI WGS metagenome assembly JABNAD01 (sample SAMN11332834, study PRJNA596920) | anaerobic digester metagenome | biome: digested sludge; isolation source: digested sewage sludge-derived enrichment culture grown on H2/CO2 | place: Germany: Goettingen
CACGATCGCCAAAACCAATATCTACCACCACATTGGGCAGCCGCTGGCCCGACAGATCGCCACCATCGACTTCAATCCAGGTATACCCCTCAAAGTCCGGCTTGTTCTGGCCATCAAGGACGCTGCAACCGGAAAAAACGAATACCGACAGCAGCAGGGTCAGCAGAACTGCTGCTGTCCCAGTTAGGTGTTTTTTAATTTGTGACATCTTCTTTTCCTCTTTTTTGATCAATTTTTTTAAACGTATTGGTATTTAATTGAATCACTTGAGGGCGGTGGCCTTTTATTACGCTATCCGATGGTATCAGGCACGGTTCCCCATAAGCTTTATTAGGGTTAATTATACACATTTAGTTTGTTTTTGTCAGCAAACAGCGGCATTATTTTGCGACAGTTAAAGCGGATCATGATAAAAAATGAGTCCCTGAAAGTGATCAGAAATCAGATTTAACTTACGCCAAATCGTGATCATGATTTAAACGGCAATTATAAAGGCTGTCGTGAATGCCATATCGAACCCGATTGGCTTTCGGTCGATGCGGTGATGGACGATTTTCTAGTATTGATGCACTATAGTGTCGGAAGCCATTCAACGTTGTTAAGTCACTGTCTTATTGAAATTGATAAATCAAAATGAATACAAAATGACAAAAAGTCCTCATTGTTTTTCCTGTGAGGACTTTTCTTTGGGCTTAAAGATTGCGTATACAGTGAACAGGGTGTTGTCATCTAAAATAGGTTTTAATTTTTCTTTTGACTCTTCCCTTTCAATTTGACTTTGTTACCATCGACACTGATTTCATCAATACTTCTCAAAAAACTGGAAAACCGGCTAAAACCATAATCATGAATATTAAAATGTTTATGGTTTGTTTTTAAAGCTTCCTGTATTTTAGACAGATTTTCTACAACACCACCGGATCTTGTGATCATTTCAATGATTTCCTTTTGAACCGTCTTTTTATCAACAGCATTTTTCATCTTGACAAGTACCGTACCATCGTTTTCTTCAAGATAGATTTTTGGAAATTCTTCTCGAATAAATACGCTGAGTTTTGTATAACCATAATTCCGAACATCAAAATCACTATATAACTTGCCGAGCGATGAACCAAGCTGTCCAAGCGTGATTGAATCTGCTTCTGCAATCATGTCTAAGATTGATTCCTGAATTTGACTGATAGGTGTAACATTTGATTCTGTTGTCTCCGAAATCACATTTTTCGAATCTTGTTTATCTGCAGTATTCTCTTCGATCTTCGGTTCATCAGAGGTTATCAAATCTAGATGGATAAATTTATTGCATGCTTTTGTCAGTGCAAGCGGTGTTTTTGATTCGCCCATACCAATTACAAAGGCTTGAGATTCTCTTAATCGCATTGCCAATTTTGTAAAATCACTATCGCTTGTTACAATGCAAAATACGTCAATATTATAGGTATATAGCATATCCATCGCATCAATAACCATTGCCATGTCTGTTGCATTTTTCCCAGTTGTATAATCAAATTGCTGAATCGGCTGGATTGAGTATTCAAGTAAAATATCTTCATTCCACCCATATGTTTTTTTCCAATTACCATAAATTCTTCGGATCGACACGGTGCCAAAAGCATTCAGCTCTTCAAAGATGCTCTTTACATATTTAGCACTGACATTGTCAACATCAATCAATAATGCAATATTCTTTTCGCTCAAAATATTTCTCCATTCATTATTTCTTTCTTATTCACAGCCCAAGGCAATTCTCTGTGCCATATCAAATTCAGTTACCACCAGGCTATCGTCCAGTTCCATCACTGTAAAGGATTATTTAGCATCGTCCCGAATAGCTCAATAACTCAGACCTCTTGCGCCTTAAAACTTTTACGGTTTAGGCATAATACTTCTGTTTGGGGCTGGTCGTTTTGATGGGAATGGTCAGTTTAAGAAGGCCACCTTTGAGGAACTGGTCAAATGAAGGAACTGAGCCGTCAGCAAGTGATGCGCCTACACACCATGCTGATTTACGAAACCGGTTCAGTGATGGACTGGCGATTTTTAATAATCCGCTATACATATCCAATGTGATTTATTTTGAGCACACCACGTCTTAACGGTGTAATGCTAAATGTTTCCAATTCAAATTCTTCTAATTCAAATTGATCAAATGCAAATTCTTCCAACTCAAATTCCGGGACCACAAACTCGTCAATCTCTAAAATCTCGATGCCCAGCTCTTTAATAACTTCATCCGGCAATTCATAATCCTGATCAACAAGGCCAAAAAACGTAAACCCTGACTCGACACAAAATGATAAACACACACTTTTACCAGCGGTATAAGCAAAGCTTCCGATGACCCCACCAACAAAACTACCCAGCATAAAGCCAATCACCGGTAACGCTGGCAGCAAGGCTTGTCCGATTAAAGCACCTGTAAGACCACAGGTAGCCAAAAATATATCACGGGCACAGGCATCAGCAAACTCGGCTTTAGACATTTTTCCGGTTGCCACAAAAAATGAGTTTTGGATCGCGTGCATAAGAATGACGGTCGCCGTAGCCACCAGGGCAGGCGATACGACCTTTAATGCTTCGCCCAATAAACCTGAAGCAAATGTGGCGGTGATACCGGCAGCCACTGAACCGTTGATAAAACCTTCAACCGGTGCCGACACCGCATTTAGGCCAAACTCAATAAAGCTCGCTTGATCGATTGCACCGGTGCTAATCAGTTCCATTATTATTTTACAAATCTCCGGTGCAAGTTTAACTATTGCACTGATTGCTGCTGCAGTTAAGCCAGCTTTTAATGCCTGCTGCATAATATACTCAGCTTTAATAAAATTTTCAGTGACTAAGCCATATTTTTTGGGATCAAAACTGTCTTTTTTCAGCTCTTTGACAATTTTTAATGACTGTTCATCAGTTAACCCCTTGGATGAAAAACCCGCCTCTTCAATTGTTGCCCTGGCGTTTTCTGCCGTGTGGGCATAAGAATTTGAAACATCTGGTCGTATTTCCTGATTTCGCAGGGCTTGACGGTGTGCATAATCACGGATTCCCCCACTCTCGACTTGATCACTCGGAGCCACTTTTCCGACATTGTCATATTTGGAGTGACTGATCGCCTTAGCAGTAGCTTCTGAAGTATTATAATATTTAGCCTGAAAACCAGTCGTCTGACCATTGTTATTTATATTGATATCATTGACCGGGTGGTTTGTCTTATCAACCGCCGCAAAGATGCCTTTACCACCTTTGGCAGCAACATCAGCATTAAAGGTGCCGGCATGCCAATCCTCTGCAACAAAACCTCTTGTTGATGTATTATTTGCATTAAAACGCTGAGCCGTTGTGCTTTTCATTTCATCAATCGTTTTATTTAAGGCTTCCTGTACTGAGCTTACATAATCAGACCCTTTTTGCGCACCTGAAAACGCCACTGTATTTTCAGCGAAAAACTGGTAACCTCGTTCAAATTCAGTCACTTGTTATGCCTCCAAAAACTTAGCCAGACCATCTTCAAAAAATTCTTTGACGACGCAATCATATTGAATTTTCCTGATCTCCTGGCTTCTCAATATCAAACCGCTACTGTTAGCAACATCTAATGCCATTGATTTTGCAAGTCCAAATACCTTGGCAGCACCAATAGGTGGTGTTATCGCCTGATTGGCCACCCCTAGCAGCTCTGACGCTGCGTTAATGCTTTCTTCTTTCTTTATGGTAGCATCATTAAATATTGCAAAAGGATTATCTTCCTCTTTAAATTCAGTTTTCAAATAATCAAATTCTTCTTTGCTTAAAAGACGCTTTTCGACATAGACCACTGCACGATTCCCCAGCCAACCATACTTCATGCCAGTATTTTCATATTCAAATTTAATATTTGGGATGATATTCTTCGCTGCTTTTGTTTCGCCGATGAAAATAATCTCGGTATCCGAGGTGATCTTACTTAACGAATCTTCGTATACCTTTTCATCCCAGAGCGCAACGGTGTATTCACCTTTTTCACCAATTAAACCCACCAGTAAATTAGCTGGTACTCGCTCTTCGTTGCCATAAACAATAATACAATTTTTCTTAGCCATCTCTGCACCTACCTCTTTTTATTAGTCTTTGTAAACATACCTTCGTGAACACAATGTTAATGCAATTTTAACTCATACCACAGCTTTTGACAATAACAACCGTTAAAATGTTGCAAAACTGCCATCAAAAATGAGATCTTGCTGAATCTGAAAGACCTCTTCCAAAGCCGGGACCTGCAAAGCGGTGATCGCAGTAGCCACCTGATGAATCTCGGCAATGGTGGCCGCCTTCCGGGTGCTTTTGTGCTCGGATTCATTGCCGCAGCTGCTGCAGACCACCCCGTATTTTTTACCGGGTTCATCCAATTACACAACGAGACATTCCCCCTGACAGATTACGCAGGGCTTGATGAGTTTTTCCATAACGCCCCCCCAATTAGATTTATCACTTGTATAAAACCAGTATAGTGATTGGAAAATTGGAGCGTGTAGAAGTTTGCAGAAATTTGAAAATATTTTGATTTTTTTACGATCAATCGGATTTTTTATGATTAAAAAAAATATGATGGTGAATATATCATTATAAGCGTGATTAAATTGCGACCAGAAAAGAAGGGAGAGAAACTTGTGAAAAAAAGTATTCAAAAGCTGATGGTCTACCTGCTGGCTTTACTCATGGGCGGCCTTGTGTTTTCTATCACCGCAATGGCAGAGGTGCTGCCATCGGTGTCTTATTGTACCCATGTGCAAAATGAAGGCTGGCAGAATTACGTCAGTAACGGTGACATGAGCGGCACCGAAGGGAAGTCTTATCGTTTAGAGGGGATCAAGATCAAACTGGACAGCCAGGGTTATGAACTGGGCCTCGCTTACCAAACCCATATCCAGAACATTGGCTGGGAAGCCGATACCGGCAGAGGCTGGAAAACAAGCGACTCGATGAGCGGCACCGAAGGGCTGTCATATCGCCTGGAAGCAATCCAAATTAAGCTGACCGGTACCGATGCCGATCAATTTGATCTTTATTATCAGGTGCATGCCCAGAATATCGGCTGGATGGGATGGGCCAAAAATGGTGAATCCGCTGGCACCGCTGGCTATGGCTATCGTCTGGAAGGCATCCGGATTAAGATCGTCCCCAAAGACAGTGCGGCCCCAGGATCAACCGCAAATGCTTTTGTCCAACCATCTTCCGTGGAACAGCTACTTAATAAAATGAATGGTGACTGGATCTATCAGTCCAGCAAGGGTAAAACGATTCTCAGAGTTACTAAAACCAGTCCGTCGACCGGTCACATGGGCTATGAGCAATATATCGGCGGCGGCGGCGACAGCATGGAATTTGATTTCAAGATCAACGGCGTTAATTCAGATGGTACCGCGACCCTTTATATGGATATGAACAGTCTGAAAAAATATGGTTTATCACCGAATTTTACAACTATACCAGTCAATGGTCTGATGAACCAACCCAATTCAATGGTCTTTTTTCAGGCGTCGTTTACACGGTTGTGAAACCGAAGGCGCAATGAAAATGACCATGGCGTGTCTCGGTATAACGGTTTTGTCCACCACAGCACGCCTTGCCTGAAACCGGTTCATTTAGAAAAAACAAGTCAAAATACATATTTCGTTTTAATAGATATGTGATCAGTCTCGTTAACCTGTTATACTATATTTATCCGTGCTATTATCCAAAGGAGTGAATTTCAAAATGAACAAATATGCTACCACTGCATTGAAAGCTGCTGAATTGATCAGAAGCGGCCTTGATCCCAGAAGCGCCTGGGAAAAAGCCAGCTGCCTCTATTTTGAAGCCGGTAGCTCCGGACAGAAAAAGGGTTGTCCCAAGAACGCTTTTTTAGGTTTGTATGGGATTAATCCCACCGGCAAAAACGCCACCTATGCAATAACCGCTTTCAACTATTTGAAACACAATCCTCATGAAACATCGGTTGAACGGTTATGGGAAATTGCCAATAACGGCAGCAGAATCAAGCACAATTCTCAGATGAATGTCGTTTTGGTGCTTTGGCAAACTGGGTATATCAAATAACTTTTGGTTAACCAATTTCCTTGAAAATTTTGTGAACATGTAAATATAGTAGAACGGCAGAGCGGCAGCGAAGTCCGTACGCAGACGGCGCAGTAATGGCGGCCACTGTCGCCCGGGGAGCCACCGGCGTGAAGCCGGTGGCGGGGTCGGCCTCGCAGTTAAGGGTGGTGGGTTGAAGTTGGCGGAGCACCGCCAGCGAAGGCCCGCCGTCCCGGAGCCGCAAGGCGAACCCCAACGTAATGACAACCCTTTGGACTACTTATCATTATCCTTTTTGACTATTCCATGAACTTTTTCTACAACACCTTCTGTAACGCTACCCAGCAATTCTCCTGAGTATTCTGTGGCCATATATACACCCTCTCCAATACCACACAAGAGGTCACTGTCTACAGCCTTTCCTGCAATATATACAGGCCCACCTATTACTGTACCTGCTACCATTCCTGTTATTCTTCCAACATTCTTCAAAACGCCCATGATAAAACATCCTCTTTATAACGTTTAACGGCAGTAATAATTTATGGTTGCAAAGCTTCAATATTACACCTTGTTAATCTTAACCTTTCTTTCTGAACACGATAAAAAAACTGTATGCCTGAAAAGGCATACAGTTAAATAAACTGCGTCCTCTTCGGTAACCCGGCTGTCATAGCAATATGCCTTAGACCCGTGGCTTTGCGTCCCTGACTTTCGTCAGGTTTGCCATTATCGGTGATGTTATGGTTTACATTATAAACCGGTTGGGAAAAAATGCAACCTGAAATAAAGGATTGCGAATATAGCACCGGGATGGCCCGAAAAATATGGGGAGCAGATAGGCAACTGTTTCCGACATTAGGAAGCGGCGGGTAAGGGCTGTCGGGTCGAAGCTTGGCAGCCGTCTGCCAGCGCAGGCCGACCGACCCGGTGCCCAAGGCGAACTCGAACGTAATAGCAAGCCGCTCGCTCTGGCCGGCAGGCCAGGTCGAAGGTGTCAAGCTGCAGTTTCAGTAGCGATGGCGCAGCCAGCGCACAGGCGTCACGGTTGAAGAGGTTCCCGTTATATCTCCCGGGTATGTATAATCCATAGCACTTTTCCATCCATGGTCATTTTTAAACTGCCATCATCGGCAAAGTGCGAGAAAACAATATTTTTCGTGGTATTAATATTTGGCCCGATGACTCTCACCTTGCCACTGCTGCCATCTTGTGAAACGTCAGTCGTAGTATAATTATAAGTGCTGATCACGACTTGGTTTTCAATTAACTCGCCGGTACCGTCTTGGTTGAACGACCAGGTTCTTACCATTTTAGGCTGCCAGCCTGCAAAATCTAACCATACCCCGGTTTGAAGCTTCTCATTAAAGATATAGTCACCATTCCGCTCAACGAAAGCTTTGTCGGTGCTTCCCGGCGCTGCCGATCTGGCCGGGACAACTTCAATCCGTATCCCTTCCAGCCGATAGCTAAAGCCAGCCGTACCGGCACTCTCACCATTCTTAGCCCAACCCATCCAGCCAATGTTTTGGGCATGGACCTGGTAGTAGACATCAAACTGATCAGCATCGGCTCCGGTGAGTTTGATCTGGATCGCTTCCAGGCGATAACTTAAGCCCGATGTCCCGGACATGGTGCCATTACTTTTCCAGCCTCTTCCGGTATCGGCTTCCCAGCCGATATTCTGGATGTGGGTCTGGTAACTGATTCCGAGATCGGCGCCCTGGTTATCGAGCTTGATTTCAATCCCCTCCAAGCGAAGACTTTTTCCGGAAGTGCCGCTGGTCGTGCCGTCGCTCACATAATTCTGCCAGCCCTCATTCTGGACGTGGGTGCGATAGCTCACGCTGGGTTGTTCAGCAGCCATAACACTGGCCGGGCTGATCCCAAGCAGCAGTAATGACATTAACAACAGCGTCAACTTTTGAATATTTTTCTTCATAAGTTCAACCTCCTTGTAAACTCAACAACTCGACCCTAATCTTCATTAAAATAATCTGTATCAACCCGTTTGATATGATAGGTGTTTTCAATGGCAACACCCAAATTGTGTACAATCATCAGGTGCGCTAAATCACGACCATCAATCAGAACAATTTTGAATGAATTGGCTTTACTGACAAAATCACGGGCCTCCTTGGAAAAAGAAGCGGTCGTGATGAAAGCCCCTTTTGTTGCTCCCTGTCCTGTTAAAGCCCCCACAAACTTCTGGATTTCCGGTCTCCCCACCGTATTGGGTATGTCCCACCGTTTGGCCTGGATATAGATTTTGTCAAAACCAAGCTTGTCTTCTTTGATAATGCCATCAATGCCTTCATCACCAGATTTGCCCAACACCTGACTGTTTTCAATTTTACTGCCACCATACCCCATTGCAACCAACAGATCAACCACCAGTTTCTCGAAAAAGTCGGAGGACTGGTTGAGAATTTCTGATAGCAGCTCATCAGCCAGAGCAACGGTTAAGGTTTGATGGGAACGTTCCATCAAGTCCTGGGGCGTTTCATCTGATTGTTCAGCAACAGCCTCTGCCGCTGAAGTGGCTACGAGTGTTTGTTGATTAAAATCATTAAAGGCAGCAAATTGCTTTAAATAATTGGCATCAATACGGGGCGGATTTTCCCGCAGAACCTTTTCACCGTCGCCGGTAATTCGAAAGGTTGCCCGCCCCGGTGATTCAATCAGGTTGGCTTTTTTGAGGTAGGTCAGCGCCCAACTGATCCGATTAATATAAACCAACTGTCGGCCACTCGAAAGCCACTGCTGCAATTCTTCATCAGTGAGTTTTGCCCACTGCGCCATATTATGATAGAGAATTTTGCGTGAATATTCCTGATTGTCGCTCAGTAGTTCAAGGATTGGTTTCATGAACTGATGGTATTTGGGTATCGACATGGTTGCCTCCTTCTATTTCGTTTGCAATACTTCTTCAACTACGCCACCGCACAGTCCCCCGACGGTCCGGTATCCCAGGACGAGAACCCAACGCCATAATTATAAGTCGGTGTCGGCACTGCCCACTCTTCAACCGCAAATTGATATCTATCCCTTGTGCTCCGATCTTTTAAATAAAAATATCTTTCAATGCGCATGTACCTGGTTAAATCATTGTCTGGGCGCGGATTATTCATGGCCGTGTCAAAATCCATTTTCAGCTTTTCAATGGCAGCGGGTTTGATCCCGACAATCCCACCCTGATCATCGACCCCCAGAAAAAGATGACCGCCGCTCCGGTTTAAAAAGCGCAGACGGTTTCGAACACATCCCGATTTAATTTGTTTCGGCTTTGATTAAATTCGACGGTCAGGTCTTCGCCGCCGCTGATGATTTCGGTGAGTTTTTCTGGTTTCATGGGGTTTCTCCTTTGTTGTGAGAATTGTTGCATGACATATTGGTAATAAGTTTATAAGTTGGTTTCGGGCTCAGTTCCCGGGGAGCCCGTGAAGCCGGCATGAAAACGGCCAGCTTGCTTTAACGTGCAGCTATACTAATAATCTGCTCAACGGTGATTACAAAAGCTGGTTTGATAGCGGTATCCGGAGTAATGAAGGTGCTTACTTGAACGATAAGAAAGAGGGCATCTGGACTTTCTGGTACGGTGATGTCCCCCTTTTCATGGTTTACCAACCGAGGCGGATTGATGTTTTACACAGTACCTCCGCCCTCTCGATCAATGGACGAGCGTAGAGCTATTTGACCGCAAAGCCCCGTGCTGATGGCAATCATAGCCACTAACTACTGGTATACCGAAAAGTTAAATTAGACAATTTAAGTGACGGGTATCAACGTATCCTGCGGATAACATTCAACCCGGTTGCGGCCATTTTGTTTTGCCAAGTAAAGGGCCTGATCGGCTTCTTTATAACTGGTAAAAAATTCTTTTTCACAATCCAGACTTGATACACCAATACTCAAGGTCACCATTATCCGGTGCGATTCAAACGACACCGTCAAGTTTTCAATTTCATTTCGCAGTTTTTCCCCGACGTCAAGCCCTTTTTCTAGCGGTGTTTCAACCAGCAGCACAATAAATTCTTCGCCCCCCCATCGACCAATTCGATCACAACTGCGCAATTGTTTTTTTACCCGAAGCGCTATTTCCTGAAGAATTCGATCCCCAGCTGGATGTCCAAACTGATCGTTAATTGCTTTAAAATTATCGATATCCAGTAATAAGATACTGCTTTTATGGTTGTAGCGTTTCATCCGTTCAAATTCCTGATTAAGCAGTTCTATCCATTTGCGGCGGTTAATAAGCCCGGTTAAATCATCGTAATAGGCCATTGATTCGAGTTTATTTTGTTGTTCCAGTATTTTTCGTTTCTGCAGTAGATTATTTCTTTCGGTTTGCCAGAGAATAATTCCAATAAAAATGCCAATGATAACAAATACGGAGCCATTGACACAATTAGTAATTAAAGCCATGGAATCTGTTTCGTTTGTTGAAATGATATTAAAAAAGATAAGATACGAAATTAAATATTGTGTAACTACGCAAACCGGTCTTCTCAAAACAAAAGCACTTATGACCACGCAGACAATTAAAAATGGAACAATATTTGTTGTACGAGGCAGATCTACAAAGATAATAGCAAGTCCGAATGAAACGACATAAACGATAATAAGATGTTCAATTATTCTGGCACCTAAAAGAGGATTTGCTTTTTTACGATTGATTATCAGCAAAAGGCTTATCAGGGCGACGACGGCGACGCTGACAAGATGCACAATGATCACGCTATTGCGCCATTTTTCCTCCATTACGGTAACCGGATTGAACAAATATGTAAAAGAAAAAATCAAAACGACATTGATTACAATCGCTGTAACTTGAAGAATCTTAATTCTCTGAATATTTACTTCCGATATTTCTTTCGCTACCAGCTTATTTAATCGTTTCTCTTCCCGAAGGTAGTGTTTAATCAGTAACCATTTTTTACAAATAAACCCGATAAATTTATTTGTAAATTTCTTTTTCAGATTTTTCATAAATCAAGCCTTCCTGTTTTGATAATCGTTTCCCTTACTAATTTTCAGGTGCTAGTGCATAACTATTTTCAAATGTGGTCGATATTTCGGTTGATTAAAGGTGACTTTAATTCAATAGTAACAAGCATTGCCAAGCTTGTCAAGCTGTGGCAAACAGTGTGACATGATTTTACTTTAAATGTATATCAGTTGATGTCGGATACCGTCCGCTTCAGCTACAACAATATTTCCCTCCGGATCGGTAGCATAAATAAGGTTACTAAATCGTTGTTGGTATGCGTAAATTTAATCTTTATGCTCTTGGCTTTAGGAGAGGTGTTCGATCAGCTGAATTTTCAGACTATGGGGGTCGGTGATAAAGAAAAAGCGGATATGCGGGGCAAGTTGAAACGCTCCCAGATCGACTTCAAATTCCGAAACGCCGTTGACATCGTAGAGGAATCGGCTCGCCTGTTAGGGGGGCTCAATTCCGGGGATGATTTTTTTGACCTGATTAAATTCCGTGACCGACATCGGCTGCGGAGGCGAGCGTGATTGTTCTGTTCGCAGATCAGTTAAAAATTGGTCCAGAGGGCTTCGTTAGTTTTGCTGTCCTTTGCCGCTGGCAAACCCTTCGGCAGCTCCCCCGGGACAGCCGGGACTTTCCCTTGGAACTGCAATTTGTCCATAACGGGGTGACTTTTTGTCAGCTTAAATCGGCCCAGTACCTGGCCGCCCTGGCGCCGGAGCAGCTGCCCCTGCCAATAACGACAAAAAAACCGGAACCGAACTGAAATCATTTCAGCGGTTCCGGGTTTTGATTAATAGTTTAAATGCTGTATTAAAAAAATGAAGGGTAGAGAAACAGTCAGGAGATTATTTCTTGAAATAATCCAATCGTTCCTGCACCTTTTCCATGGTTTCCTGGAATTTTTTCTGTTTCTCCCGTTCAGCTTCAACCACCTTTTCCGGGGCTTTATCGGTAAAGCCTTTGTTGGCCAGTTTCTGGGTGACCCGGTCAATTTCCTGCTGGAGCTTCTTTTTCTCGGCTTCCAGTCGGGCAATTTCTTTTTCCTTGTCGACCAGCTCGTCGAGGTTGATATAAATTTCTAAATCCTCCACCACGGCCGAGACATAGTTTTCCTTAATGTCGGCTTTGGTAATTGGCAGAATCGTCGAGACTGAGGCCAGCTTCTGGAAATAGTGCAGGGAGTCGGCCATCAATGTCAAGTGCTCGGGATTATCGCAAATCAGGAATAACTGGGTCTTCTTGGAATTGGGCACATCCATTTCAGCGCGGATATTCCGGATGCTGCGGATCGCTTCCATCAGGAACTCGACCTGTTTTTCATCCTCCGGAAAGACCAGCGTGTCATCAAAGTGCGGCCACTGAGCCACCATGATATCGCCGGTACTGCCCGGCAGATAGCCGTTGATTTCTTCGGTGATAAACGGGGTAAAGGGATGGAGCAGTCGCAAAATGGTGTCCAGTACCACCCGCAGGGTATACTGGGCGGCGACCTTGGTTGTTTCTTCCTCGCCGTAGAGCCGTGGTTTTACCAGCTCGATGTACCAGTCGCAGTATTCGCTCCAGGCAAAATCATAGATCTTGGAAGCGGCAATCCCCAGTTCGTACTTGGTCATGTTGTGGTTGACTTCGGCCACGATGGTATTCATCCGGGACAGAATCCATTTGTCGGTGTTTTCCAGATGAGCGATGGCCGTTTCTTTTTTGTCCATGATATCGTCATCCAGATTCATCAGCACAAAGCGGGCGGCGTTCCAGATCTTGTTTAAGAAATTCCGGCTGGACTCCACTTTTTCATCCTGCCAGCGGATATCGTTACCAGCGGAATTACCGGTGATAATGGTAAAGCGCAGGGCATCGGCGCTGTAGGTTTCGATCAGTTCCAAGGGATCAATACCGTTACCCAGGGATTTACTCATTTTACGTCCCTGAGAATCCCGCACCAGCCCATGGATATAGACATCTTTAAAGGGGGTTTCGCCCATTTCGAAGAGGCCCATAAAAATCATCCGGGCAACCCAGAAGAAGATAATATCATAACCGGTAACCAGCACCGAGGTGGGATAGAATTTCTTCAAGTCCTCGCTGTTTTCCGGCCAGCCCAGGGTTGAGAACGGCCACAGGCCCGAACTGAACCAGGTATCCAGAACATCTTCATCCTGGGTGAGGTGGGTGCTGCCGCATTTAGGACAATGGTCAGGAGCCGTCTTGGCAACCACCATCTCCCCACAATCGTTGCAATAATAGGCCGGAATTCGATGTCCCCACCACAATTGCCGGGAAATACACCAGTCCCGGATGTTTTCCAACCAATTGTAATAGATTTTGTTAAAACGGTCAGGAATAAAATCGGTGTCGCGGTTACGGACGGCATCTAGGGCCGGGTCAGCCAGGGGCTCCATCTTGACAAACCACTGTTCCGAGGTCATGGTTTCCACGGTGGTGGCGCAACGGTAGCATTCGCCGACATTATGCTGATGCTCGTCGATTTTTTCGAGCAGCCCCAGCGCTTCCAGATCTTTGACCACGGCTTTACGACAGTCGTAGCGATCCATGCCGGCATATATTCCAGCCAGTTCATTCATTGTACCGTCATCATTGAGTACCCGAATCTGTTCCAGATTGTGGCGCAGGCCGACCTCGTAGTCATTGGGATCGTGGGCTGGCGTCATTTTAACCACCCCGGTACCAAAGCTCATATCGACATAGTCATCAGCAACAATAATAATTTCTTTATCAAGCAGGGGCAGCATCACGGTTTTGCCGATTAAGTGCTGGTAACGCTCGTCCTCAGGGTGAACGGCCACACCGCTGTCCCCCAGCATGGTTTCCGGCCGGGTGGTGGCCACCACCAGATAGCCGTCGCCATCGGTCAGCGGGTAACGGATGTGCCAGAGATTGCCCTGGTGTTCGGCGTATTCCACTTCGGCTTCAGACAGGGCCGTTTTACAGGTGGTACACCAGTTGATAATCCGGCTGCCCTTATAGATCAGGCCTTTTTCATACAGATTGACAAAGGCTTCGTTAACGGCCTGGCTGCAGCCTTCGTCCATGGTAAAGCGTTCCCGGCTCCAGTCACAGGAGGCACCCAGCTTTTTGAGCTGATCAGTAATCCGGGTTTTATAGGTTAAGGCCCAGTCCCATGCTCGTTCCAGATAGGCTTCCCGGCCAATCTCCTGCTTGGTTTTACCTTCTTCTTCCCGCAGTTTATCAACCACTTTAACCTCGGTGGCAATCGAGGCATGGTCGGTTCCCGGCAGCCACAGGGCGGCGTAGCCATCCATCCGTTTGTAACGGGTCAGGACATCCTGGAGGGTACCGTCAAAGGCGTGGCCCATGTGCAGCTGACCGGTGATATTGGGGGGCGGCATCACAATCGTAAAGGGTTTGCCATCGGGATTGACCTCCGGTTTAAAATAACCCTTTTGCTGCCAACTGGCATAGGTTTTATCTTCTACTTCTTTGGGATCATAGGTTTTTGACATTTCTTTCTTCATATATGCACCTGCTATTCTTATTGGTCGTTAGGCAATTGCCAAGGTTTTGTGAGTTTCTCTGTTTTCGCACTTGCCAACTATTGGTCTTTTATTTCCTTAATTTTGTAGGGGTCAAAGAGGGCCGGTTGGGGTTCGGGTAAGGCTTTTTTCTCGATATAACCGGCAATCAGACGGTGACACAGTTCGATGGTTTTGGTCATCGAGCGTTTCTGGGCCTCCTCGGACATATTTTCAGACATCCGTTTGATGATGTATTTATTTTCAAACAAAAAATCAACCATTGAGGTTAGATCTTTGATCTTGTCCACTTTGATGGCCATTCCCCCATCCACCAGGTAATCGGCGTTTTCTTCTTCCTGGCCGGGATAGTAAAAGGGTATGATCATGGGGATGTTTTTTACAATCGCTTCGGTGGTGGTCAGGCCCCCGGGCTTGGTAATGATGGCATCGGACTGATCCATCAGCTCCGAGACATTATTGACAAAACCGTGGATCTCGACAAGCTTATCGTCGGTTTTTTCCCGGGCATAATGGGCCCGGATTTCTTTTTCGATTTTGCTGTTATTGCCGCAGACCACAATGATGCGGATTTTTTCCTTGACCTTCATCAGCGAGGTAAAGGCTTTTTCCATCTGTTTACTGCCCAGACTGCCGCCCATCAGCAGGATTGTCCCGGCCAAATCGGCCAGTTCCTGACGCTGCAGATGGTTGTTTTGTAAAAAAGTCTGGCGGATGGGAATCCCGTAGGGATAGATAATGTCGGCGGCTACACCTTTTTCGACCATGGTCTCTTTGGTGTACTCACTGCCGACAATATAGGCGTCAATCATTTTTTTAAGATAAAGGGTATGAATTTTATAGTCAGTGACAATCGACAGCACCGGGACATCAAAGGCATGGTGCTCTTTCAGGGTACCGAGCACGTTGGTCACAAAGGGATGGGTGGTGATGATCAGATCGGGGTGACCGGACTTGATCAGGGGCACGATATCGGGGTTCATCACCCGGGTCAGCACCTGAAAAATACCCTGCTGAAAGCGGTTCATGTTATTGAACTGATTGTACATCTGCTCGTAGAGCTTGGGTACATTCACCACCATCTGCTGATAGCCTTTGGTAATCAGGCGGTCCAGGGTGACGTTGGTTTCTTTAAAGGCATCATAAACTTCGGTTTGATAGCCGGCTTCATCCAGAGATTCCTTTAAGGACTGGGCGGCCAGATTGTGGCCAGCACCGGTTGACGCTGTAAAAATAAATACCTTTGACATGGCGGGCCTTAGTCTTCGAATTCTTTAGTAAACTTGTAATTAACCCGCATCAGTTTGCCGCCCATGGCTTCTTCTTTGCGTTTTTCAACCACATAGATGCCACCAAAAACCATTAACATTCCGGCCATGACAGCCGAAAATCCCACTAATATTTTCTTTAACATAAGAAACCTCCGTATTATTTTTTTATGTGCTGACAATTACGAAAGTACCGTGAGCTTCGCTGCCAGTTTTGCACGAAACATTTTTTACACTGTACGGCGGACAGGCTATCGCCTGTTCGCCTACACGTTACAAAAATGTCTGTGAAAACTGACATCAAAGCACTTTTGTTCGGGGCTTGTCTTTCCCAATTACCGGCCAGTTTCATTTTTATTACTGTTGTGAATCACTTAAAAAAATCGTTCCGATTTCTTCGCCGTCAAGAATCTTATAGAGCACCTTGACGTCTTCACCGGAAGCGATAATCATATCAATGCCGCAGTCGGTGGCGTATTTGGCAGCACCCAGCTTGGTGATCATGCCGCCGGTGCCAAGACAGGAAGCAGTGTTGCCGGCACTTTTCATCAGCTCGTTATCAATTTTCTCCACCGTCTGGATCAGCCGGGCGTCTTTATTAACAGCGGGGTTGTCATCGTAGAGACCATCCACATCCGAAAGGATGATTAAAAGATCGGCATCGACCAGGTCGGCAGTCATCGCCGAGAGGATATCATTGTCGCCAAAGCATTCCTCCTGAATCTCATCGGTGGCAATGCAGTCATTTTCATTGACAATCGGGATGATCCCCCCGGCAATCAGGGCCTGGAAGGTGTTCATGGCGTTGTTGCGCTTAATGGCGTGTTTAAAGACGTCCTTGGTCAGAAGAATCTGGCCGACGGTCTGATGGTATTCATCAAAAAATTTGTGGTAAACCCGCATCAGAAGCCCCTGGCCCACCGACGCAGCGGCCTGTTTTTCTTTCAGGGTTTTGGGCCGTTCGGTCAGCTTCATCCGGTTCATCCCGGCGCCAATGGCACCGGAGGAAACCAGCACCATTTTTTTTCCGCTGTTTTCCAGATCCGTCAGCACCCGGGCCAGGATCTCCAGCTTTCGCAGATCCAGGGTGCCATTTTGGTGGGTCACCGAGGTGGTCCCCATTTTTACTACAATGGTGGTGGCGTTTTTTATCTTTTCTCGCATCTTAATCTCCTAGTTTGTTCCTAGTTAATTATTATATCAAACAATGCGAAAACCGCAACGCTTTTTTAGCTGCAGCCGGTGGTGGTGCCACAATCAAGACAGAGCTTGCAGGTGCCGTTTTGCATCATCCGGTCACTGCCGCAGTGGCTGCAGGTTTCGCCATAGAGTACTTCCCCACCGCCATCCTTGTTATAGTCGGGTGTGGCTTCACCGGTGCTGACGCTGCGAACCAGGTTTTGCTTGTTCATCAGGGTAAAGTTTTTGGGCTTGACCTGACAATTGGAAAAATCGCCGTGCTCAATGTCGATGACCTTACTGATCAGATCCGAAATCGACGAGGCAAACTTGATATAGGGGTGCCGGGAGACAAAGCCCGAGGGCTCATATTTCTGGCCCCGCAGCATCTTGGAGATCTGATCCGGCGGGATATGGTACTGCAGCATGTTGGAGATCGACTTGGACAGGGAGGCCAACAGCCCCTTAACCACGGTTCCCTCTTTATCGGTAGAGACAAAGATCTCGGCGATGCCGCCGTCTTCATAAAAGCCAATGGTGATATAGAGTTCTATGTCGCCAATTTTGGCAGCATGGGTACGACTGAGCCGCATCCCTTCCGGGCGAACCCGGTTTAAGGCCTTACTGTTGCCTTCCTTGACCAGGGCCAGGAGCTCGGCATAGCTGTAGTCATCGACACTACGATCGATATCCTCGGCCATGCCAGAGCTCAGCGGCTGGGAGGCTTTACAGGCATCCCGGTAAATGGCAATCGCCTTGGTGCCGGTGCGATAGGCCAGCAGATGGATGTTTTCGACATCGGCCACGGTGGCATCATGAGGCAGGTTGACGGTTTTTGACACCGAGCCGCTGATCATCGGGGTAATGGCCGACACCATCAACACGTGACCCATTGGGGAAATGGTATTGGCGGTGTCAAAAATCGGCAGATGCTCTGGCTTAAGATGGGGCGCACCGGCCACCCCCTCATGGAGAAAATAGCCCTTGACATCTTTTTCCAGGATATAGGTGAGAATATCCCCCACTTCCTTTTCGCTGTAACCGAGGTTGTAAAGTGCCTGCTCCAGCACCGGATTGACAATTTCCATGGAGCCGCCGCCGATTAATTTTTTAAAGACGACATGGTTATAAAAGGGTTCCACCGAGGTGGCACCGCAATCCATCGCAAAGGAGATCGTCCCGGTGGGGGCAATCACCGATACCTGGGCGTTACGGTAGCCATAGGTCGTCCCGACTTCCTCCGCCAGCTTCCAGGCGTTTTTGAGCTGGTTGCTGATTTCCTTAAAACCCATTTTCTGAAGCAGCTTGTGGTTTATTTTAATCGGTTCATAGTGCAGTTCTTCATAGTCATCGGTTCGGGCGCCAGCCACTCGGCTGTGGTTGCGGATGACCCGCCCCATATAGGGTTTGTTGATTTCATATTTGGGGAAGGCGCCAATTTTACTGGCCATCAGCGCCGACACATGGTAGGAGGTTCCGGTCATGATCCCGGTTATCCCGGCGATCAGGTTACGGCTTTCGGCTGAGTCATAGGGATAGCCCAGTGCCAGCAGCAGGGAGGCGGCGTTGGCAATGCCCAGACCGGTGGTCCGAAACAGATAGGATTTGCGGGCCACATCTGGGGTCGGAAACTGGCCATGATAGATGGAGCCTTCCAGGGCACATTGAATCAGCCCGACTAGATGAATAAAGGGCTCGATCTCAAAACTGTTGTCTTCGGGATTGTAAAATTTATAGACATTGATGGACGCCAGATTACAGGCCGTATCATCTAAGAAAGCATACTCCGAACAGGGATTGGTGGCATTGATGCGGTTTATTTTAGCCGTCAGGTCACCATCTTCACCACCCGGACAGGTATGCCAGGCATTGAAAATATCGTCAAACTGAATCCCCGGATCGGCACATTCCCAGGCAGCCTGATTAAGATGCTGCCATAATTCCTTAACCGGTACCTCCCGGTCCACCCGGTCATCGACCCGACCCCGGAGTTTCATTTTATGATCGGGCTCACTTTTTAAGTTTAAGACCGCCTGCATGAATTCGGCATTGAGCCGCACCGAGTTGTTGCTGTTCTGGCCGCTGACGGTCTGGTAGGCCTCGCCATCCATTGAAATATCATAGCCCATTTTACCCAGGGCCCGGACTTTTGCTTCTTCCTTGACTTTCCAGTTGATAAAGGTATCTATTTCGGGATGGTCAATATCGACAATCACCATCTTGGCCGCCCGGCGGGTGGTACCCCCGGATTTAATGGCCCCGGCATTGCGATCCAGACCCTGCAGGAAACTCATCATCCCCGAAGACTGGCCGCCGCTGGTCAGGCCTTCATTGGCTGCCCGCAGGTTGGAGAAATTGGTACCTACGCCGGAGCCGCCCTTAAACAGCTTGGTTTCACTGACATAATGCTCGGAAATGGAATGGTCGCCCAGCAGCCGATCCTGAATTGAGAGGATAAAACAGGCGCTGGCCTGGGTGCGGCTGTAGCGGTCTACTGATTCCAGCACTTGGCCGCTTTCTTCATCATAATAATAAAGATCATCCTTGGAACCGGCAATGTCATAGCTGCGTTTGAGACCCGTGTTAAACCATTGCGGCGAGTTGGGGGCCCACATCTGCATCAGGAAGGCATAGACCAGCTCGTCATAATAGATCTGCCACTGCTCATCATTATCAATCAGGCCTTCTGCCCGGATGGCGTCGGTCCAGAAGCCGACCAGCCGGTCGGCAATTTCCCGCATGCTGTGCTCGTAGCCATAGCCATTGGGCACCCCTTTGCGGCGGAAATATTTGGTGGCAATAATGTTACAGGCATTTTGCGAGTAATGCTCGGGGAATTCCAGATCGGTCATTTCATAAATAATTTCCCCGGTCTGATAGTTTTTTAAGATCACGTCAACGGTTTGCCACGAAAACAGATCGTAGACGGTTTTATCGGAATCTTCCAGTTCTTTGGTAAAGACCCGCGTAAACAGCTGATTTATTTGATTCAATTTCTTTGTCCTCCTGGTAATAAATACACTATCTTGTGATACATCTCTAATTATAAACATATATATAGTGTCCGACAATGTATTTTTATGTTTTTCGCCGATAATTTACCCGCCTGGCCGGGCGCAAATAAAAAGGCTCATGCTTGAGCCTTGAAGTTGATAAACTCCCGTACCGACCAATTGTTAATCTGTTGTTCGCTGCGGAATCGGACACTAATAAGAAATATAATTTCTTATTAGTCGCGGGCAGTCGCCAACTACAAGCAAGCTTGTGATTGGCTCGTTGCTACCACGCAGGCTACGCCGTGTCCGCTCCGATGCGAACAACATGATCTAACAATTGTCGGTACTGGGTTAGCTTTTTTAAGCCCATGCTTGAGCCTTAGGTGTTTTAATTTTTCATCTTAACTTTTTGACCCAGCTTGCTTTCTTTGCCCTGGATGATCCGGCCGATGTTTTTGCGGTGCTGATAGATACTAAAGAGGCAGAGCACAAAGGCGAAAACAATTTCGGCCACCGAGCGGCCAAAGAGAAGGGTGAAAATTGGCAGCATGGTCATCCCCACCATTGAGGTCAGGGATACCATTTTCCAGATGGCCAGCACAATCAGACCGATCATAATGGCAATGACGGCGACTTCCCAGTCATAGACCAGAAATACCCCCAGCGAAGTGGCAGTACCCTTACCGCCCCGAAACTGCAGAAAGACGGGCCAGTTATGGCCAGCCACAACAGCGATGCCGCCTAAAACCAGAAACACCTCATCAACATTCAGGGCATAGCGACCGACCAGAACCACCAGAGTGCCCTTTAAGGCGTCCAGTAGAAACACCGGAATGGCGACGTTTTTCCCCATGACCCGGAGTACGTTGGTGGTGCCAGCATTGCCGCTGCCGTAGTTGCGGACATCTTCATTTTTAAGAAATTTTACCAGAATATAGGCAAAATTCAAGTTTCCAATTAAATAAGCCGCCACAACAAAAACAATTCCAATAATAATCGACATATCACTACTCCTTTAACTGATTAATTTTAGTTGTTCTGAGTTGTTCAATGAGCGTTCCCAGCTTTTCGAGCACTGTGTCAAAATTTTCCCGCTGATGAGGAAAATTGCAGGCACTACAATTTTTTATACCCTTTTTCGTGTAGGTAAAACTGCCACCGCAATTTTCTGCCAGGGCATAGAGCGGACAATAACAGAACAGACAATTAAAATCGTCTAAGCAATCAACCGGATGGCAGGGAAAGTACTCACAGGCGGTATGCTGAAAAAATTTAAAATTTGAATCGTCCTTTTTCATGGTCAGACAGCGTCCATTCCGGCTTGGAGGGCTTTGACATTTAATTCCTTAAACTGCGGTTTGACGTTCTCGGCAATGATCGCTTCCCAATCAATGTCGGTGAGGCCCATCGATTTAATAATCGAACCCAAGAGAATCACGTTCATGACCTTGGGGTTCCCCAGTTCTTCGGCCATTTTGGTGGCGGCCATCACCCGCAGGTTGACCTTGCTCTTTATTTCATCCAGAATATTTTCCGGATAGGTGGTGGCTCCGATGATTACTGACAGCGGGAAGATTTCGGTGTCGTTGACAATCATTTTGCCGGTCGGTTTGAGGTATTCCAGAGATCGCAGTCCCTCCATCTTTTCAAAGGCCACAACAATATCTGCCGAGCCGATTTCAATCACCGGCGACTGGACATCATCACCGTAACGTACCAACGACGAAACTGATCCGCCCCGCTGACTCATCCCATGGATTTCGCTCATTTTGACATCATAACCAGCGGCCATTAAGCCGGTGGTCAGCAATTTGGCTGCCAGAATGGTGCCCTGACCACCGACGCCAACGAGTACAATATTTTTAGTCTCCATTATCTTACCTCCACAGTAATGGCCTGTTTGGGACAGATCTGGGCACAAACTCCACAGCCAACACAGGTTTCTTTAAGAATGCCGGATTTTTTATTGGCCAAGTCAAAAGCCAGGGCCGGACAGCCGGACTTCAGGCATTTTTTGCAGCCGATACAGGTATCAAGGTTAACAGCGGCCACCATTTTAAAAGCGGTGGGGAATTCGGTCTGATCCTGGGTCGAGAATTTTTTAAGTACACAGGGCCAACGGGTAATAATGACTGCCGGGCCATCAACATTGAGACCCCATTCAATGGCTTCCTGCACAATCTTCAGATTATTGGGATCGACTGAAATCAGGTTTTTAACCCCGCAGGCTTTGACCATCGCCTCAATGTCAATGATTGGGGCGTCATCACCTTTTAAGTCATAGCCGGTGCCAGGATTCTGCTGATGGCCGGTCATCCCGGTAATGCGGTTATCGAGAATAATTGTTAAGGTATTGCTTTTGTTATAGGTCACATCCATCAGACTGGTGATGCCGGAGTGGAAAAAGGTCGAGTCGCCAAGAATCGAAACCACTTTTTTGGAGTGATCGCCCTTGATGTCAAAGGCTTTCTGGACGCCATGTCCACCACTGATACTGGCCCCCATGCAGATCATCGCATCGGTGGCATTATAGGGTGGCATTAACCCCAACGAATAACAGCCGATGTCACTAAAGATCATCAGATCCTTGCGGCGACCCAGCTCGTAGAAAACGCCGCGGTGGGGACATCCGGCACAGAGGGCTGGCGGTCGGGGTAGTACCATCTCAGGATTGGGATTAATCACCTGGGCTGTTTCATCCAGCAGCGCCTGACGAATCCGATCCGGGGTCAGCTCACCCATGGTTGGCAGTTTTTCCTTGCCGACACAATTAATTCCGGCGGCTTTAATTTCTGTTTCCATAATCGGATCATTTTCTTCGAAAATATAGACGGTTTTCTTGCCCTTGGCAAAGTCAGCAATTTTTTTCATCGGCAGCGGATAGCTAAAGCCGATCTTTAAATAGGAAACGGTGTTGCCAAAGACTTCCTTGGCATAGCGGTAGGCCACGCCTGAACCGATAATGCCAATCTCTGCCCCATTATCTTCAATGTAATTAAAGGGCGTGGTGTTGGAATACTCTTCCAGGCGGGCAAAATTATCGGCCAGTTTAACCTGCATGCCCCGAGCAAAAGCCGGTAGCGGACAGTATTTGCGGATATCTTTTTCGTAGGGTTTATCGGCTACTTCAAGCCGGCCACTGCAGGAAACAATTGATTTGGAGTGACAGACCCGGGTGGTCATCCGGAACAGCACCGGCATGTCGTAGTCTTCGCTGATGGCGTAGGCTTCCTTAATCATATCCTTGGCTTCCTGGCTGTCGGAAGGTTCAAACATGCAGACCTTGGCATGACGGGCATAGTTGCGGTTGTCCTGTTCGTTCTGGGACGAATGCATCCCCGGTTCATCAGCGGTAACCAGCACAGCTCCGGCGTTAACTCCCAGATATGCCAGAGTAAAGAGCGGATCGGTGGCGACATTGACGCCGACGTGTTTCATGGCACAGAGGCTGCGGACGCCGCCGATGGCCGCACCGGCAGCCGCTTCCAGGGCCACCTTTTCATTGGGTGCCCACTCCGAGACAATCTCCGGATAGGTAGCGACGTTTTCTAGAATTTCAGTACTGGGTGTTCCTGGATAGGCAGTGGCAAACTTGACCCCCGCCTCCCAGGCCCCTCGGGCGATGGCTTCATTTCCTGTCAGTAATAGCTTCATTTAATGCTCCTCTCGTAATTGGTGACAATTATCCATTCGCTGGGCCAAAAAAGCCCCGAGAATGATTGAATTTAATTTGTTTTCAAACGAATCGGATCGGGAGGTCAAAATAATCGGAACACAGGCTCCCATCACAATCCCACCCAATTGTGCCTGACCCAGATGGGTCATGACCTTCATGACGGCGTTACCGGTTTCAATGTTGGGCATGACAATGACGTCAACATCACCAGCTACCGCCGATTCATAGCCCTTAATCCGGGCCGCTGTTTTAGAGATCAGCAGATCCATGGCAATCGGGCCCTCCACCAGCACATCCTGGCCGAAATAATTGGCCTCGCCCAGTTGCTTCAGGGCTGCCCCATCCACCGTCGCTGGCATTTTGGGATTGACCTTTTCCTTGGCCGCCAGGCAGCCGACTTTAATCGGGTTAAGTCCCAGCAAGCGTGAAAAATCCACGGCATTACTGATAACTCCTTTTTTCTTTTCCAGATCCGGATCGATGATCATCCCACCATCGGACAGGATCAGAAATTTGTGATAGCTGGCCATCCGAACCATCATAATGCTGCTAAGCAGGCGGCCAATCAACAGGCCGTTGGTCTTATGGATGACGGCTTTTAAAAAGATAGAGGTATCGACCAGGCCTTTCATAATAAAATCAGCCTGGCCCTGACGAACCAGAGCCACGGCCTGTTCACAGGCCGTGGCCAGATCGTCACAATCAATAATTGTCATCCTGCTTAGATCAATTTTTTGGGCACTGCTGATGGCCTCAATCCGGCTGCGACTGCCAACCAGAACGATGTGCTCCAGATACAATCCGTTGGCGGCTGATAGAGCCCGCAGCAGCTCACTTTCAGCCGCCGCTGCCACCACCAGGGTACCTTTGGGGCCACTCTGAACCGCCTGACCAATCTCTTCAAAAGTATTGTACATCTTAACCTCATTTAATTCATCTGTAATATTATACACTAATTTAAACCCATAATAAAGACACAATTTTGTTACAATTACCCCGTTGCCAAAACAAAGATCTTGCATGTAAAAACAGGCAGGTTCCGGGTTGCGACAGGGTCACATAAAAAAAGTCTTCCTGATCTATTCTAGCACAGAAGCGATCAGAAAGACGATTAAATTTCGGGGATATTTTTGCCTTATGCGCCCCATGTTAAAGGAAATTATTGGCGCTTATTCAGTGGTTCGTAATCCCGGCGTTCGCTGACGTGCATGTAGGCCGGACGGATAATCTTTCCGGCATTGATCAGCTCTTCCAAACGGTGAGCACTCCAACCAGCAATTCGGGCAATCGCAAAAATCGGCGTAAACAGTTCCAGAGGCAGGCCCAGCATGCTGTAAACAAAGCCGCTGTAAAAGTCGACATTGGCACTGACACCCTTGTAGATTTTACGTTCTTCACCGATGACTTCCGGCGCCAGTCGTTCCACCATCGAATACAGTTCAAACTCATCGTGGAGGCCCTTTTCTTCAGAGAGGCTTTTGACAAACCCTTTAAAGACATTGGCCCGGGGATCCGATACCGAATAGATGGCGTGACCCATCCCGTAGATCAATCCGGCATTGTCGAAGGCCCGTTTATTAAGCAGATCCACCAGATACTGGCGCACCTGTTTTTCATCGGTCCAATCATCCAGAGTTTTTTTCATGTCTTCAAACATTTCCACCACTTTAATATTTGCTCCACCATGTTTGGGGCCTTTTAACGAACCCAGTGACGCCGCAATGACTGAGTAGGTGTCAGTGCCCGAAGACGACACCACATGGGTGGTAAAGGTCGAGTTGTTACCGCCACCGTGTTCGGCATGAAGCACCAGGGCGATATCCAGAATCCGGGCTTCCAGCTCAGTATACCGGCTGTCCGGCCGTAAAATGTAGAGAATATTTTCGGCCGTTGACAGATGCGGTTGCGGTTGGTGAATAAACAGACTCTGGTCATCGTGATAGTGTTTATAGGTCTGGTAACCATAGACTGCCAACAGCGGAAACAGAGCGATTAACTCCAGAGATTGCCGCAGTACATTGGGAATCGAGACATCGCTGGCTTTGTCATCATAGGAAAACAGGGTCAGAACACTACGGGCCAGAGTGTTCATCATATCAGAGCTGGGGGCCTTCATAATAATATCCCGCACAAAGCTGGTGGGCAGGCTGCGATAGTTTCCCAGCACGGTGGTAAAGCGTTCCAGCTCGTCTGAATTGGGTTGACTGCCAAACAGCAGCAGATAAACCACTTCTTCAAAACCGAACCGTTTTTCTTTGACAAAGCCGTCAACCATGGCTTCAACGTCGACACCCCGATAGAAGAGTTTTCCTTCGGTTCCGATTTTTTTGCCGTCTTCAAAGATATAAGCCTGGATTTCCGAGATTTCGGTCAGTCCGGTTAAGACCCCGTTACCGTCTAAATCCCGGAGACCCCGGTTGACCTTGAATTTTTTATATAACTCTGGCTCAATGGTGCTATTTTTTACGCATAATTCACTATACTCTATAATTTCAGGGGTAATTTCCGAAAACACACGATTCATCATCAATCTCCTCTATCTTTCTTATTTTTTGCCATTACAAAATTGCGGGGCCTGACAGGCCGTTTATGCATTTCGCAATCGCCCGACTTAATGTTAGCTTATTATACCTTAAAAGCTCAATGAGATAAAGTTAATTTATTATTTTTTTATGCTTTTTTGAAAGACATTCTTATACAATATCTTTTTAGTCTTTTATTTTCCGTAAATGATGGGAAAATTATTATAAATTTGAAAGTTTGTATTTAATTCTTTCATTATTAAATAATTTCGGAATTTTAAACCGAATCGTTTCCTACCCCAAAAGCCGCCGCAATTTTTGAGATAAAAAAAAACTCCGATTCATCGAATCGAAGTTTATCCTTTATTTTTGGCAGGGGCAGAAGGATTTGAACCCTCGGCACGTGGTTTTGGAGGGCATTACGCCACGCTTTTAAAAGGCTATATAATCGCATCTAACGCCATACCAGCAACATTAACACCACAGTTTACCACAGTTAGTGATAATTAATCCTAAATTCTATCATGCTATCCTCTCCTTAGACCGTTCTCTTTCCCATTTTTCCAGATCACTTTCAATGATGTTCCATCTTCTCCCTACCTTGAACGCTGGAAAACTCCTTTCCTTAACAAGTGCATATGCTTTATCGTTTCCAATTTTATAACGCTCTTTCAATTCCGTGATGGTGATAATGTTGCTTGAATTTTTCAAATTATTCATCTGGCACCCCTCATGCTGACAGCTGTTCATCTACGTTCTTAGATAACAGCTTCTCAAAAAAATACTTTTGGCCATGTGCCGTTACTAATGGCGTCGGTTTCATGTCTATACTCCCATCTGAACGTGGTATAGACGTGTATACTATTTTGAATAATTTCATTTTACTTGCTTTTTGCGTGGGTATGTGACCACCATTCTTGCGAATTAAATATTTATTGCAACGTAAGTAATCTAAAAACCTATTTCGACCCGTATCATATCCACCTTGCGTTAATAAAACTGCCAGTTCTTGAACACTTATTGTTCCTTCTCTATCTGTTAGAAATTTTGCGAATTCTATTAGAGGGCTATTTACCTCAATTTCGGTTTTCAGTTTTGAGTTTTCTTCTCTTAGTTTATTAACTATTTGGATTACGGCTTCAGGGTTTTGATGGCATTCTTCAATTTTTTCAGGTGTTAAGTAACCCCCGTATTTTCTGATCGCTGGCAAGACTTCATCGCTTATCCAATCCTGGAATTCTTCAGCCTCTTCCTTCTGTGATCTGAAGATTAGCTTATAGACACCACTCTCGGTTAAAAATTTTTCCCCAGCGTTATTAAGCTTTCGGATGTGCATATCATGCACATCCGAATTTGTAAGCTTAGTAACATGTTTTTCATTGAATTTTCTGATACTACTGTTCACATCTGAGATTTCCAAACACGCCGCAACGTCTTTTGGGTTGAACAACACTTGCCCATTGAATTCAAACACTTCCACTTCATTATCCTTAAAAATCATCATATAACAAATTTCCCCTTTTTGTTTTTTTAAATTTTTTTAACATGAATATTTATAACAATGCACATAAGAATCAATTTTCTCTGAATTTATTCTTTTAATAAAGGTTTCTCTTCCTAAAAATTATTCTCACATATAATAGGAAGAAACATTAAGTTAGAATGATACTAAATCATTTTGACACTAATTGAAGAATTAACCTTCATTGCTCATGAGCCATTGGTTGAATGAATCAATCTCAAACGATGATCAGACCCATTTCCTTTTAGAGATTCCCATTCAGTAAAACTCTCTATAAAATTTACTATCTTACCTTTAGTGACCTGCTTAGTTACTTGGATACCCTAGTTCTCAAGAAATTCCTCGAACAATTCTTTCCCAGTGTCCATTTTTCGCAATTTACTGATAATGCCCAGAATTTTAACCTGATACATCTGAATATTGATGTTTACAAAATCCCATAGAATAGATACAGCATTCTCAGATGTGCGGATAGGCTCATCCATCCCGTAGCTTTGAAATGCTTCAATAGTGAAAAAATAATCTTTTATATCATATTTATCACCATCATACTTTTTATCTATCGGAAATATTGAAACTAAATCCGCTGGCGTCATATTGCAGACAGTTTCCAAAAGTACCTCGTTGAAAATCAACAAGCTTTCAAGGCTTTTTTTATCCATACATTCATAGTCGAGAACAGTGAAATACTTTACAACATAGAATATAATTCGTCTTTTTACGTCTTTATCCACAGAACTTGTTATTTTGTCACTAAATGCTCTTATCATACCGTTTAAGTAAGCAATCTCGTAATTATACATCGTCGCCTTTTTTTCTTTTGCACAATTGTTTTTTAACATGTTTTTTCTCCTCTTTCATTCTTTTAAGTTATTCCATTGTTCACACTAATTGACAAGTAGCTTGCAAGATTCCCCATCATCTAGAATCTTTTGTCTTCTTATCACAGGGCGAATTCTGTTTCTAAGGAATTTCATGCAATTGCCACACTTCACAGTGAAGATGATCATAAATGTCCTCCGTTATTAACAAATTTTGGAAATATATATCAACCATACACACAATTAGACGCACTTAATTAAGCTTCACGGTTTTAGCAATTGTTAAAAGTGGAGCCGATCGTGGGTATCGTATTATTGTTTGAATTGAATTCTTATTTGAAGTGGAGTTTTTGAAGGTGAATTTGATGTATTGAATCTAAATGAGATATGTTGCAGAATGTTCGGTGTGGAGTTGTATAGTTGCGGGTAAATTATTTATGCAGAGTCACAAGACGTTTAATATTGGCCGTTAAGCCATGCTTTCAGCAAATTTCTCATGCGCTCGCTCGGAATGTAAATATCTATTGGCTTATCATCTCGGATTGCCGATCTCCATATCCACTGTATCATTTCTGAGAGCGCATATGTGTTTCTATCAAAACTAATGCCCTTTGCGTTAAACAGGTGTTCAATGTAAGGATGGATAAATCTGTTTACCAAATAAATTAGAGCAGTTCTTTCCCGATATTCGTTCGTTGCTCTGCAATTTAACGAAACGAAGCTATTTTCGTTCATTCGAGTTGTCTTTATATCATCGATGTGCTTTTTAAATACCGTCCACATTAATTTGGTTGTGCAATTGTTCAACTTCTCGGAGATGAAACTGTTCGTCTTTCTTTTGATATTTTTTATATCAGATTCTTCGATTTCTTTGTAATGTCTCACAGATAATTTTTCCTTTCTGCTGCCAATATCCTTTTTCCCAATTTCATTTTTGTTTTCGGATTCGACGATGTGAATTTTGTCTTGCAGTTTCTCTCGCAACTCAAGTTCGTATTTCATATATTTATCATGATGCACTAAGGAATAAATCCATTTTGTGCGACCATTCTCCCTATGCTTAATTATTCCAAATTTTTCATACGGAATACTAAAGAATTCAAAGTAATATGATAGAAGCTGATATTCGAATTGGTAAGTCATGATGTAGATTTCTTTGAAGATGTCTTCTGTGAATACTCGATGAGGAAACAACTCGATCAAAACAGTGTTAGCTGAGAAATATATCTCTTTTGATTCTATTTTCTCTTTGAGTTTCGAATAACGATCTAACGATTTTTCAGCATCAACCCAGGTCAATTTGAATTCACTATCTATTGAGATGAGGTTTTTATCAATGAACGTCTGTATATCTTGTTTGCAAATTTTTTGCTTTTCGTCCTCGCTGCATTCGTCATAATCAGTATAAAGATCAATTATCTCAATAACGTCTACGACTTCATCCATTACTAAAATATAATTTTGCTCCTTGATCAGCATGAGAGTTTCTTCATCAAAAATTTTAAATAAAGAATGGGTAGTAGCAATATTTCTGCCTTTAATGACAAGTTCCTTGAAATTCTTGTGTTTACTACCTTTCCCAAGCTTCTCATTTGGAGTGCAAAATCGCTTCCCTTTACAACCTTTTTTTATTCTCTCGGTTTCGCTTAGAAGGGGTGTAATATAAATCACTTTCTGAGTATCAGGAAGTTCCTTGATATACCCAATCATATAGGTTGTTTTACCAGTACTTGGCATAGAATCAATAGCTTTTATTTTGTCCATTCGTCCTCCATGTGTTTTAATATTTATTTTGAAGCGGATATTCCGCTTAGGCCACTAAATGAATAGTTGTTTATCATGATTTAGTAATACACCTTATTTGGTTGTATGAGTGGAATTGTGAGAAATTAATAATTGCTTGTGTTTCTCTTAATGGCTACATAAAGCAATTTGCATCATTGTAATTTCTTGGAATACAGCATGATTTCTGACACGTCTTAAACGGCTATAATATGCGGTTTTCAAGAAATGTTCACTAAACTTTGAAAATAGAAGTGTTGCGAAATCGCATAACAAAGCCATTTTAAAGCACTTTTCCTTTTAAAGAGATATAATTTACATAAAAGAATCAACATTAATTTAATTTATATTTTGAGATGAAGAATATTCTGAGTGAATTGAAAAGTGATGAAGTTGTGAATAGATATTAATCTAATTCCAAGCGTTAGCGTCTAACTACGTTTCGGTGAGATCTACTATTGGTTGATCATGCACTACGTCTTTCGCTTTCGCTCTTTTAATTTTAAGAAAAATTCGAATAGACTGTTTGCACAAACGAACTGCCTACTGGGATAGGGATGCATGGGAGATTTTCGAAATGAAACACTGGAAATTTTAAAAGCTGACGAAGATATGGTTGTAATTTTATTTGGAGAATTTGTCATAACTGAAGTCATCAAGTGCGGGAGAAATGCTATGTGTGTATTATAACACAAAAGATGCCAATTGTCAACTATAAATGCATAAAATTCATAATATAATCAATAGTAACGTTTTAAGCAATAACAAATACAACTATATAATAATAAGGTAACCCTAATGGCTGACCATGCTTTGCTGCCAAAAGCGCTGCTTATTTTCGCTTACGCTCTCTTAAAAAATCAAATTATGATCTATGAATAAATTCGTCGAAATCAACAAGAAAATAGTAGCAAAATTGCTGTCATACTGGGATAGATATGCTAATAGGCTGTAAAATTTGTATTACAACGCAAATTATTTTGTATTTTCTCCCAGCTTGTGATGTTTAACCATTATCTTGAATATTTACGTAATTTGTGGGGAATAAATACAGAATATTTATTGCATAATCGAAATTCAATAAAAACCCCGTATTTCAAAGTAGACATAAATGGCTTTATAGGTGGATTTTCACACATAACAGCAAACTACAACATCCTATATCACATAGGACATACCCAAAATAAATCAGGCTTGTAATTCTGACTTATAACGGCTAATGTACTTTTGAAGTCATCTTTAGCTGTTCTGCCCCTGAGAAAAAGTCAGAACCAAAATTTGTGCTTTGATACAACAGTGGCTCTTCGATATTTTTTCTTGAGGGATTTACTGACAGCATTTGGCTAGAATGAAAGTGCTTATAGGCAATATTAGAATCAAGCAAAACTTAAATTCCTTAAAATACCCCGTGTCTCAGTTTGTTTTCCATCGTTAGGATAGAATATTTCTAACATAGAAAATTCTGTGAACAATGAGCTTGTGTTCTAAATCGAAACAAGGTATCGGACAGCGTAGTAAGAACTCAAAACTTGATGCAACAATGAATTGCTTGAAATGCTATTGTTGCTGCGCTTATCAAAATGTTCGATTAACAAATTCAACGCTCAGAATTCAATTATCCTTTCTTCATTCGTTTCATTACATTTGTATTTGTTGGTTTTGAGCATAAAGAATAAACCTAATACATTCCAGTGACAATGTTTGGGTAGCTGGACTAATATATTTTGTTTGGGTGAATTAATTGATTTGGTAATGGATTGATGGATCATGGGAATTAGCTACATTCGTGGGAGATCAAATGCAAGCAGAGGATGGAGCAGAATTTTTAATTTATCTGAATGGCGTTGGGAGGACACCAGAGTTTTAACTTTATGTCGAAGAGGACATTGTTATTATGATTTAGTGACATCGATTGGCTAAAGCCGTTGCTGTCAAAAGGAATGAGTAATAAGAACAAACCCGGGATGATGCTGACTTGTTCTATAAATATTTATTTAGAGTTAGACTGGTTTCCTTTCATTTGAAATTAACATTTTTGAGATGTGTGATTAGAATGATGAATCAAATAAGATATGATTAGATATTTATAAACAATAAACGAATACAAATAAACAATAGTATATCTTTGATAAAGAATAAGTTTGAATTCATTGTACGATTGAAGATTGTATAATTTTTATGATCGATAATAATGATGGAATATAATATATGAAAAATATGCACAGATTATTTAACGTGCTTGTTTTGACTCTGAGGATCTTCATAAGTCACCAGTTGGATGGATGATTGAAGTCCAAAATCAATTGAGATATATTATATCATATAAAGCCTAGAAAGTCAATGTAAATATTGCTTTTCGAGTTGTTGATGTTGCGTTTATTGACTGAAATTTATTTTCAAATGTAATCATTTTGGCTCAGTAATTCAAATACCCTTTGTATTATCTTCTTGTCTGTTCTGTCAGCAACTCACACTGTTGTTTTTTCGAATAATCGCAAGTAGGAGGAGCAAGCAAGCTTCTTATTGTATTTCTAAATTACTGCGGATGCTCTTTGTAGGTTAAATTCGACCCCTATTTGCTATCGATCTGAGCTTCCACCTTTTTCATTATAATCCGTCCATTTTCTTCATCGAGTGCGATGATAACATCTCGATCATCCGGCGTTATTCCCATTTTTTGAACCCACGAGCCAGGAATACCCAAAATATACGCTATTGATTTCATCCCTGAGTTGCCTCCGGCCTTTTTCACTGATATTTTCTTGCTTCTTTTTTCCATTTTATTCCAACTCCTTTAATTTTTCTTCCAGTTCTAATAGTTTCTGCTGTGCTTTCTCAATTTTTGTTTTTTCCAGCTCTATCGCTTTGAGAATATCTGCTTTTTCGGCAGCGTCTTCAGGCATTGGATCTTTTTCAATAATGATTTCATTATTAATTTCGTCAAAATAAATGAAGACATTCCGATTATTTTCGCTTATTCCTAGCTTTGTCGCCCATGTTGTCGGAACGCCTAAATTGAATGTTGTTGATCGATTAGCTACTGATGTCCCGCCTGCCTTATTTAGAGATAGTTTTTTTCGTCGTTCTTCCATTTTGCCATTTCCTTTCTTTGTCTTGGTGGTATTTTATAGCATTCTATCTTTACAGCCGACATTTATATCGATTAGTAATCATAAATATCCACTTAAAAAAGATAAATCAAAGTCGATTATTCTCTGAGATTTTCGTGAGTTGTCCATAGCTGTTTGAATGAATCGTGATGTTCATTGCTGAATGCTCCTTTTATATCATCGAATATTCAGATAATACAAAATATGGAGTGCTTTTTTAGAATTTTTGAAGTTTTTCTGGAAATATGCCATTATTTAACCATTTTAGATAAAAACAAATAAAAGAACAATTTTAAGAGTAAAATACAACTGTAAGAGCCGCATAATAAAGCCATTCTTTAAAATGTGATTGAGGTTGTGTGATTATGATCTTGAAATTTTTCTTTTTATCATCGATGAAGCGTGAACAGGCGCTATTATAAGGAAGGGATTTTAAAAAAGATGAAGGAGATTGTATCGTGTTCATCAAAAACTAGAAATGTATAAGGAATCAGTTTGAAACATCCTAATAAGAAAGTCCTTTTTTCTAAATTGCCGGTGACATTTCTTCCCCTCATTCATTATAGATTGGATACAATATTTAATTCCATGTAAATGCCGCAACATTTTATCGTTTTTAAATAATTGGTGGGGGTATATCCCCAGGTATTCGCCTAATATTGAAAACATCATCGGCAGAAATTTGCCCAATAATGAACTCGAATTCTTTAGAATAGTCGGTCAGATCCCAGCCCATATCCTCACTTTTTGTGCAAATAAGGCCACGATTTTCTGCTTCTATTCTGAATTTTTCATTATGATATCGGAAATTTCGTGATGTATCCTTTATTCCTTGTTCAAGGCAGTACAAATGAATCATTTTATGTTGCAGCATGGCCGCAATTTCAACCATTGGCTTGATAAAATGCTGTGGGTCGAGGTTGATTTCATGATATTTGACACCCTTATCATCTTCCCATTTGAAAGGGTAGAGCCAGCTATCATAACTTCTTCGACTTGATGCTTTTGTTGGCGTTTGAATTGTTAGAATGGCTTCCGGCAATTCATTATCGAAATATCTATCGTTAAGAACGTCATAAATAGTCTGTAAGCTTGTTGCTAGTTCTATTATTTTACTCATTTACTCCACACTTTCTGTAAATATTTTTAATACATGTGCCATATGTCTTCAGTAGTAAAAATTATCGCAGACTACCATGTGCAAACAGATTTAATATCTTATTTTCGGTCATTTTAAAATCTTTGGCTGTTATATGGCACATCATTTAAACCAGTTTCATTATACGCCACACTGTTTAGATTGGCAAAGGCATTTTTTGAAATATCTGAAAGCCAAGATTTACTAATCCATTGTCCTGCAAACAATCCAAAATTTATTCATCGATCTCATTCTCTATCCCAAGCATTTTGGCAGCTTCCTTGAGCGAGTATGTTGTTTTGTCGGGATCTGCTTCATATTCTTCAATAGCTTTCAGGTCATAGGCATCTTCTAATTTTTCGAAAAAAGCTTCCACAAGAACTTCGGAAACACTTATATCATGAGATTTTGCATAATCTTCAATTATTTCTTTTTCTTCATCGGTAACTTCCAGTGTAATCATTGGCATATGGTTCACTTCCCTTTCTGTGCTAGATTTGGGCTGTTTTAGTCGAATTTTCTTTTACTGCTCCAATGTTTGAGAATCTAAAAAACCCTCCTCTTATATTTGTACCTGTAGATATTCTATTTGAAAAACAAAGCAAAAACAACGGAAATAGCTTGATCATTATTTCTAAGAATCAAACAATCTTTGACCTTGTACTCCCTTTTTTACCCCGAATACCGTCCTACACAGGACACTTTTTTCAACTAAAATAACGTACCCATCATTTAACACCTGTAGAAATCTTAATTTGAAAGATGTCACGATTGAACTGACCCACTTCAACGGAAGGTGAGCCATTCAAACAAATTCGTCTTATAAATTTGACATCAGCACTTTGTATTGATTTATCTCCAGGAATAGGATATACTATGTATATACAAATCAAAGGAGTGATAAAAATGCAAACAACAATTGTTAAATGGGGAAATTCTCAAGGAGTTCGGTTGCCGAAACATATTTTAAATCGTGTTCATCTTTCAGATCATGATGAAGTCGATGTATACGTTGAAGATGATAGCATTATTATTAAAAAACATTGTAAGGATGCAAAACATAAAACAATTCAAGAGCTTTTTGCTGGTTTCAATGATGAATATGAGCCGGTTGAAGTAAATTGGGGTGAACCAGTAGGTAAAGAAATATGGTAAAGCAAGGCGATATCATCAAATTGAACTTTAATCCGCAGAGTGGCCATGAACAGGCAGGCTTTCGTCCGGCAGTGGTTATCAGCAATAATTTTTTTAATGAAAAGGTGAATATGACTATCGTTTGTCCGATTACAAACACCAATCGTTCATTTCCATTGCACATTCCGCTTGATGATCGGACAAAGACAACCGGATTTGTACTGTGTGAACATATTAAATCAATCGATTTAGAAGCACGATCCTACAACTATGTCGAACGCATACCACAAGATTTGCTGGAAGAAATTATATCGACGGTTTTTTCAGAAATTGAAAAGCCGGAGTAATGAATTTATTGATCAACATGGGAGCATAACTTACCTGTTATTTAAAAATCAATGCCCTTGATACACCGTTCATAGAGAAACGTTTTTAATTCTTCTCCATTTCCAGTATTGTAATAATCCAATAGTCTGCTATTAAATGCTAACAATTGGGTTTCCGGTATTAGGAGCAAACCAGCACCATTTTCGATTAGGATCTTGTTTGCTGCCAATAAGCTGGTTCTTTTGTTTCCGTCCCAGAAAAGCTGAGATTGTGTGCCGTAAAGAAAATAATTTAAGGCTTTATCAGTAGCGGTCTTGTTGGGATCTAAGATTAGCTCAAGTTGATGTTTGACTTCAGATTCAACGGGGAGTCCTGGGGTATGGCTAGTTCCTAAAATTCGAACGTGACCTGTTCTGAGAACTCCCCACTCATGGCTTTGATTGCAGGCGACTAAATTATTGATGCTGCAAAGGTAATGATAATCAAACGGCTCGTGGATCGTCTTCAGCAAATAATGCCATACTGCTTTTAAATTCAAAATAGTCTGGACATCATTAATCGTTGCGCTCTGGACATTTACGCCATCCAATATGGTTTGAACTTCAGGAAATGTAATTTTTGAACCCTCTAATTTTGTTCCACAAAAGATGCTTTCAGACAGGAGCTTCTTTGCTAAAAATAGGTTTTGTTCTTTAGTTAGCAGATATTTGTCATCCATATGATATTTCGCCGTTTCTTTTATTTTGCACTATTCAAAAAAATAATAACGATTCCAATAACTGCCATGAACATTAACCATGGTAATAACATCTAAATCACACTTAACGGGAAAAGCACCCCGTTCCCCTTCATTGATTCGAATATTTAGATAATGAAATGAAATGCGTTTTTTTATTAAATAGCTTTTGAGATATCCTCATATTCTTTTACTTTTCGATAAAATGTTGGTTTTGAAAGATCCAATTTTTTCATTGCCTCAACCGCTTTAATTTTGCCGCTTTTCCATTCTGTATATACAGTCTTGAATGCGGTTTGATCAACCTCAATTGGTTTTCTTCCTTTATATTTGCCCAGTGCTTTAGCAATTGCGATTCCTTCTTTCTGTCTTTGCAACATACATTCTCTTTCGAATTGGTAGATACCACCAAAAATTGTAAGCATTAATTTTCCTTGTGGCGTTGTACTGTCGATATTTTCTTTATGACTGATAAATCCAATTCCACGGCTATTCAATTCATCAACAATCTTTAATAGATCAACTGTTGATCTTGCTAGTCTTGAATAAGATTCGACAATTAGAACATCACCTTCACGCATGAAATTCAGCATCGCCTTTAATTCAGGTCTATTTGTATCTTTGCCAGACACTTTTTCGGTAAATGTTTTTTCCACGCCCAATTGTTTGAGGATTTCTTCTTGTCGTGCTTCATTTTGTTCTTCGGTACTTACTCTTACATAGCCTACTTTCATGAGTTTGGTCTCCTTTGTCGTTTTTTTTCATTGTAGCACACATTACAAAGCGTGTCAATAGGGTGTATTTAATATATGATACGTTTCGTAATGTGATATACAAATTCAGTGAAACGATTTTGAGCCGTTTTAAATAGTTCTTTTGAACCATGGGTTATTGGAACATCTTAGCAAAGAATTCAGGTTTAAGAGTCAAAAATCATGCTTTGATGCTGATATCATTTTTTAATTGTTTACTCTAATTTCTCCATAAGAATCTGCTGTTCCGATAAGTTCGCCTTTCGGAGAATATAGTTCAATACTTACAGTGACTTCATCTTTGCCATTTGATGAATAAAGGTTGTCTAATGCAAGAGAGTTTATCTTTTTAGAAAGTGAACCGAGATATTTTTTTCTCTCAGTTTCAGACGCAATAGACCAATCAGTTGCGTTTGATAGTTCAAGATTAACGATAGCTGCGCTTTCCCAAATCGTTAGTCTATAAAGTGATACATCACCCATGGTTGAATCGGATTTTAGATATGAATTGAGTGCTGTTTTTAATTTGGATTCACTAATCGAAGTGTCACCACTTACGGGTTTGTTTTCTGCAACGGTAGTTTTTGTTTCTGTTGAAGTAGAACTCTGATTACTTTTTGCCAAAGGATTGTTCGATTTTTGATTTGAAGAACATCCGCTAATTCCTACAATTACAAAAAGACCAACTAATATTAGGGTTAAATACTTGAAAAAAATTTTCATAACATAATTCTCCTTTTCTAGAATATAATAAGCCTATAATTAATATACTACGAAATAAACACAATTGAAACAAATAATTCTGATTTGTTGCATCTTAAAGAGAGTCAAAAGTATTTTTTACTGAGATTTGTACAGAATTTTAGATTCGATTTATGATTACAGTTTTTGGACAGTTATAATAGATAGGGAGACAATATACGAAAACAGAAAACTAAGACAATATTTTCGATTATGAATGAAGAAGTTAAATTCTTGGTTTGAAAATTATTTCCAAATCACAGCCTAGTGCTTCAGCAAATTCATGAAGCTCCTCTTCTGTAAAATTATTTCGCTTAAACTTCTTCGACAAATTCTGTGGTGTGACACCTAATATTCTGGCAAGTTCGGCATCAGAGCGAATATCTCTTTCGATCATTAATATCCGTATTTTTTTTAATGTTTCGTTCATTCAATTACCTCATTTGTGATTTTTAGCTTGTTCTTTGTAAATATACCCGATTTTGATGATGAAATCAACTAATAATACATTATATATCCTTATTCGAGATTATTTGCTTGACGAACATAAACTATTAAGCTACAATATAGCCAATTAGTTTATATGATGGAGGTAACAATTCAAATGAGAATCAATCAGGTAGGTTTGTCTGTGTCGGAAATAATACAAGAAGAAGTTGGTTCAAGGCCGTATACGGAATATGGAAGCAACAACAGAAGTCGGGGTTTTTATGATATGCAAATTGAAGACAGCATTCTAAGTGATTATGATAATCCATTCGAATACATGAGAGATTTGGCGGCAGATGACAGAAAGTCGTTGTGGTATTCAAATTAGTTTTCTGAAATATTAATAATCATAAATGATTTATAGTCAGCCTAATTGGAGAAGTCCAATATGGTTGGCTTTTTTTATGGAAACGGATAATCGGAGAGATCCGTTAAAAGTGATTCGAGGTGTTGAAGCTCAGAATAGTATACAGAATACTACTTGATTGATAATTTAAAGATTTAACAAATGAAACACAATTAAGTTGTTAACACAAGTATCCTTGGAGTATCATCAGAAATTAACAAAATACTATTGCTATTTTGACTTCAGTTTTACAAAAGTCATATAATATTGCTTAAAATTAATATATAGGTAAAATATGGATATATATTGCAGCACAAGGATATTTGAGCTATGATTATTCCCAAGGATTCATTATTATATTTTTGTAGGAGATGTTGGCTAATGAAAAGAATGGAAGAATTTATAAACGAATTTCTTGTTGTTAAAGGCGAAGATATTAATCATGCTAAAAACTGTCGCAAATTTTTAGACTATATCGATTTCATTGGTAAGGCGGATGATCCTAGTAGTATAACTAAGACAGATTTGGTGGATTCAATCGGATATTCGAAAAGCAAAGATAGTATCAAAGCCGTGAACACAATGGTTAGCTATTTAGAATCAATAAAATCATTGTATTTACATCTAAATGATACGTATGGTACCGTTAACCTGTTTGATGCAATAGGTAATTATAGAAAATTCAAAGAAGAAATAACTGAAAAGTATTCTTTAGAAGGGGCAAAAGAACGAGAATATCTACCCGCTGAAGTGATTATTGACTTATTGAAATATTTTGATAATGAGTTGAATGCGGAAAATAATGACAATAATTTTCAAATTATAAAACTATTTGTCAAAATAACACTGATTGCTCCAGCAAAACGACAGGTCATTGCAAATATCAGAATTAATGATTTTTCTGAAGATTTCAGGATTCTAAAAATTAACGGATTTTTTGTTGATATACCAAATGCACTCAGAAGAGACTTGAAATATGCAATTGGATTAAAAACAGAGCAAATCGGCATGGATACAAAGTTGTTTGAATATTTATATGACAAAACATTCAAAGACGAGATTTTCAATAAGCCGTTGGCGGATGTGTTAAAGGCAATTGGTTATTTATCCAAAGATATATCTACATATTCTGTTGAAGAAATAATGAATTCATCGATTCGCTTAATGATCAAAAATGATATAAACACTCGGATAGTTGCGAAAATTAACGGTAACTCAATAGCAACTATTGAAAAAAAGATAATAAAATATGGAGTATCAGAAGACGAAGATGACAAAAAATTGAATTTATCAATGGCGGGATTGGAATATTATAAATACATTTAAGTGGTTAATATTGACAGATTATAGTTTAGGCATACTGGGTTTGCGGAGAGTCCTTAAATTTGGGGATCAACTAAATCTTATCTTCTCAAAAAAAGATACCTATGTTAAAGAGTCAGATTATTTTCCATTATATGAGATATCGCCGCATTTTGGCCACATCCATCTCAACAATGGATGTGGCCATTTATTTATGAGAGTTTTGCTTTTGTTAAATATCGTCAATTATCATAACCGCATCCACTTTTTGTTGATTAATTAAGTGAACATATGTATTATACGTTACATTTACATCAGCGTGACCCAATAATTCAGACACTACTTTCACGTCAACTCCCCGGCTAAACATTTGAGTAGCAAAGGTATGCCTTAATGTATGCAATCCAGAATTTTTGATCCCAGCTCTTTTTAGGATTGCTTGGTAGGTTCTAAGATAATTTCTATTTGTAACGGGCTTACCGGACAATCCCTCGATGACATATCCAGTATCACCACTGAAGTTGATCTTTTTCAGTTCCAGTAATGCATTGATGGAAGTCGGGTTAAGTGGAATTGTTCTGTTGCTGGAATTTGTTTTTACTGAGCTTTGCTCAATGTATTTCGTTTTAGGCATACCATCATTTTCTCTGTTTACCGTTTCCACCATAGCCTTAGATACTCGTATTTGGGGCTTTTTAAAGTCGATATCGTTCCATTTGAGAGCTAATGCCTCCCCTGTTCTCATCCCCGTATTTAACATCAAAATATAGCTATAACCGTATCTATAAATATATTGATCTTTACTTTTATATTTAGCCGTTGCTGCGTTTTTAAAACGCTCTATTTCGCTCAATACTACTTTGTCGTTTTCATCAAAAGTCTTTCGGTCAGATAATATTTCAATTTCATTGTTTGTAAAATTGTGTTTTGATGGTAAAACAACTTTATTACATGGATTAATGACCAAATATTGCCCTAGTGCATATTCACACGATGAACGTGTCGCATAATAAGCTTTTTTGATCGATGAAAGAGACAAGGCTTCTTTTTCCATTGCATTAATCAAATTCTCTTGAATAATAATTGGCGTCAATTCGTTTAAACGATAATGTCCAATCTTAGGTATTACATGTTTGTTTAGCGTTTTATCTAATCGGTCAAACGATGTTATTTTTAGACTGGGTTTTTTTACAGTATATAGCCATTGATTAAGGTAACTCTCATAATAGACTTCTTGATTGGTTGGATTATTTGTCTGAGTCAATTTGAATTTATCCATCTTATCAAAAACTTCTTGTGGTGTTTTACCGTAGAACGATTTTCTTTTGGATTTCCCCTCGGAATTTTTTACAGAAAGCATCCCCTCGAAAGTTCCGTCCTTACGTTCTCTAATAGTCCCCGCACCATTCGGTTGTCTTCTTTTAGCCATAATCCAGCACCCCTCCCCCGCTTTTATTGTATATATACCACATTGGGAAAAATAATACCACAGTTTTACCACAATCGGCAAGAATTTATAGGAGAGTTGAGGATTTTATAGCATAATTGAGATATTGATTTATATAAATTGATGTACATATACTAATTGATTTACAACGAAAAAAAACCACTAAAACCCTTATTTAAAGCGATTTTAGTGATCTTTATAATTGACATTAAATGGCAGGGGCAGAAGGATTTGAACCCTCGGCACGTGGTTTTGGAGACCACTGCTCTACCAACTGAGCTATACCCCTACAACAGCAACTACTATATTATAAGTGCTGCTGATGTGTTTGTCAATATCTTTATAAACTTTTTATTCTATACTTTTAAATCAATCTTGCTGAGAGTGAGCAGATCCTGATTGGCCTCAAGCACCGGAGCCACTTCTTCGCTGATAAAATCATCGACCTGTTGGGGCGCCCGACCAACATAGAGGCTGGGGTCCATTAAGGCATCGACATCCTCGGTTTTTAAGTTGAAGGCAGGATCTTTAAGGATTCGTTCAATCAGGTCATTGGGTTTCCCTTCCACCTTCACAGTATGGCCAGCTTCCATCGACAACACCCGGATTTTTTCGTGGAGATCCTGACGATCACCACCCCGCTTGACCCCTTCCATAATAATGTTCTCGGTGACCATAAAGGGCAGCTCGGCATCGATATGCTGGCGCACCACCTTGGGGTATACCACCAAGTTTTCCGAAACATTCATGGCAATCATCAGAATGGCATCGGTAGCCAGAAAGCCTTCGGGAATTGAGATCCGCTTGTTGGCCGAATCATCCAAGGTTCGCTCAAACCATTGGGCCGAAGCCGTCAGGGCCGGGTTCAGGGCATTGACGATGATATAACGGGCCAGCGAACAGATCCGCTCGGACCGCATCGGGTTGCGTTTGTAGGCCATCGCCGACGAGCCAATCTGGCTTTTTTCAAAGGGTTCCTCAACTTCTTTCAAATTCTGCAGCAGGCGGATGTCGGTGGCAAATTTGGTCAGGGTCTGGGCGATGCCGCTGAGGACACCAAGCACCTGGGCATCAAATTTACGGGAATAGGTTTGCCCGCTGACCGCAAATGATTTTTTAAAGCCCATTTTTTGGGCCACCAGGGTATCCAGTTTTTTAACCTTGTCGTGATCATTGTCAAACAGTTCCATAAAACTGGCCTGGGTGCCGGTGGTACCTTTAACCCCCAACAGCTTAACATTGCTAAGCAGATGATCAAGATCCGCCAGATCCATCAGCAGATCCTGAATCCATAAACAGGCCCGCTTACCGATGGTGGTCAGTTGGGCTGGCTGAAAATGGGTAAAGCCGAGAGTCGGCAACTCTTTATACTGGGCGGCAAAGCGGGACAGGTGGTTGATCAGATTAAGGACCTGCTTACGGACATGGACCAGACCCTGGCTGTAAACAATCACATCGGTATTGTCTCCGACATAGGCACTGGTAGCCCCCAGATGGATAATCCCTTTGGCTGTCGGACATTGGGCCCCATAGGTATGAACATGGGCCATGACGTCGTGGCGCAGTTCTTTTTCTTTTTGGGCCGCCAGTTCATAATCGATGTTGGTGATGTTGGCTTTCAGTTCGGCAATCTGGGTGTCGCTGATGTTAAGTCCCAGTTCCTGCTCGGCTTCGGCCAGAGCCACCCACAGCTTCCGCCAGCTTTGAAATTTATTGTCCGCTGAGAAGATATGGAGCATCTCCTTTGAGGAATACCGCTCAATCAGGGGGTTTTCATAGTATGCTTTCATAATTTATTCCTTTCATATTTAAATCCGTGAGCTTTGCGTCCAGTTTCGCACGAAACACCAGAAGAATTCGCGATGCGAATTTCTTCTTTGTCGCGGGCAGTCGCCAACTACAAGCAAGCTTGTGATTGGCTCGTTGCCTTCGCGAATTTTTTCACTGTACGGCAGACAGTTCTCTGAACTGTTCGCCTACACGTTACAAAATTGTTTGTGGAAACTGCA
>JABNAD010000040.1_pt2 | contig 43784 bp, 32 predicted proteins | sample 7240381 | NCBI WGS metagenome assembly JABNAD01 (sample SAMN11332834, study PRJNA596920) | anaerobic digester metagenome | biome: digested sludge; isolation source: digested sewage sludge-derived enrichment culture grown on H2/CO2 | place: Germany: Goettingen
CCCCACGCCTCTCGGCACTAGATCCTAAGTCTAGCGCGGCTACCAATTACGCCATGCCCGCCTCAGAACAACAGCACAAAGATACTGCTTTTCCCTATATCTGCAAGGCTTTTGAAAATATTATTTCAAAAAACTACTTCCTTAACTCAAAGTTTTTACCAAGGTATAGCTTACGTACACGCTCGTCATCGGCAAGTTCCTGAGCAGTACCCGCTTTAAGTATATCCCCTTCAAACAGCAGATAAGCCCTGTCGGTAATAGAAAGCGTCTCGTGAACATTGTGGTCGGTAATAAGAATTCCAATGTTCCTATCCTTAAGATGCGCCACAATATTCTGGATATCCTCAACTGCAATGGGGTCAACACCAGCAAAAGGCTCGTCAAGAAGTATAAACTTGGGGTCGAGCGCAAGCGCACGCGCAATCTCGGTCCTTCTACGCTCTCCACCAGAAAGTTGTATGCCTAAACTCTTCCTAATTTTCTGGAGACCAAACTCTTTTATCAAAGACTCTACCTTCTCGCGTTGGTAATCCTTTGGAAAGTCAGTCATCTCTAAAACCGACTTAATATTATCCTCAACGCTTAGCTTCCTAAACACAGATGCCTCCTGGGCTAAATAACCAATACCTCGCTGTGCACGTTTAAAAACAGGCTCAGTGGTAATATCGGAATCATCAAGGAAAATTTTTCCTGCATTAGGGGTAACCAATCCAACTATCATGTAAAACGTGGTAGTTTTACCAGCACCGTTTGGTCCAAGTAAACCTACAATTTCGCCTTGGCTAACCTCTACCGAGGCTCCCTTAACAACAGTACGACTTTTGTACCGTTTTACAAGATTTTCTGTATAAAGCTTCATATGTATTTATGCAAATGAACGGGTTGTAAAAGTAGCAATTAATGCTGATAATGCAATGCACTTAACTTTTGCTAACGCGATGTTTTACATTGATTAACCTTTCTACACAAAACTAAATCCAAATAGGATTGCTAGAAAATAATTTGCAATCCTACTCTAACTCCAAATTTCTCAATATCGGGGTTCTCTAAATGCGATAAACGCCACATAGCATCAACTCTAAAAACTTTAAAAATATTTTCTACTCCTACGCTAACTTCATAGTAAGGTTCTGATACCTCGTTTAGTCCCAGTGGAAACTCAAGAACGTTTTTATTCTCATCGCTAATTGAACCCACTAAAAATTTACCTGCAGCAACCTCTCTCCATTTCAGCCTACGCATTAAGGGAATTCGATTCAAGAAGAAGCCCTGAAAGTGGTGCTCAAAAAACACACTTACATACTGATCGGATGCAAATTCGTAGTAGTTCATCATATTAAAGGCATACCTATCAAATGCATAGGTCTCATTCCCCTCGTGTAGCTGCAGCATAGGATAAGGCACCTTTCCAAATATTTTACCAGCATCCAAAATAAGCCTAGCATACCCAAAAGGATTAATGTTAAACTTATGGTAGTAATTAAAGTGTAGTTTTAAAAAGTCGTAGTCGCTATTCAACACCCCTTTTAGACCACCAGACACATTAAAGTTAAGTTCAGGATAGGGACTCCCCAAGCTAACCCGTTCAAACTCACCCGCCACAAACCGCTCATCCTTTTGCCATCGCGTGTTTATGGTCAGCATTGCGTTAGTAATTCGGGGCAGCATTGCGCCATCGGAGACTTGGGTAAAGGGAATATACTCGGTAGGAAAAACCACTTTATGATTAAATGTAATAGAATTGGAGAAGCCTGTAATCCACTCCTTTTGATAGGAAAGGGTAAACTCCTTTACCAATGACAACTTGTAATTTGGGTTACGCCTAAGAATAGAGGTAAGAATATTGTCTTCGGTAAGAGCATTGGGGCTTTGCCCAAGCTGCTCTATATCGCTCTTGTAATCAATGCTAACGGCCTCTCTTGGCGATTTATTAATCATGTACAAACCACCCAACCCATACTTAAAGCGGTTATCCTTATCGCCATAAGCGGCAAAGCCACTAATCATAAGCCTTGTGCTAAAGGCGTTACTTGTTCGTCCGGAGACTCTAAACCTATTCCCCTCAATCTCATTAAAGCTATAGGTTTTATAGTAAGGCCCAATCTCAAACTTACCAACAACGTAGTAGTAGTTAACAAACATGTTAACAATGTCGATAAAAGTTTTATACATAGGTACCTGCTGCACAGAATCGACCATGGAGTAAATACCAGCCTCTTTCTCCGTTAGCTCAAATGGCCGAGCCGTTTGCCAGTAATCGTTGCTCTTTTGCATTGCGCTATCGCGAACAACAACAGGCTCGTTAACTGCCTCTAAGCTTTGGGGTAAAGGAGTATTTACTTTTACATTGTTATAAACCGTGGTTTTATGCCCAAAAAAGCCGGTAGTTTTATCCGTTAGGTTAAAATCCACAAATAGAGTCAGCTTATCGGGAAACCAAAGGGTATCATTAAGAAGTTTATACTCTGCTGTAGCAACCAAATCGTTTACAAAGTTTATGTTTACATCTGATGCAATTCTAACCTGTGTTTTAACTATGGCCCAAGTGGTATCGTTTACCCAAAAGTCCCCGGTAAAGGTTGGCTCTTGCCTCCGTCTGGGCTTAAAGGAAACCTGATAGCACCACTTATTGCCAATATAGGCGCTATCGATAAGGTAGTACTTGTAGTAAAGAAGCCCAGCATCGGCAATTGGGCTAACCAAGCCCTGATCGAACACATTAATATAGTTGTCGTAAACATTTACCTTTTGATAAATCTTACCAGTAAACTGGGCAACACTCTCGTTCTTAACACCCGATATTTTTGTGGCCTTGATAATCTCACGCTCAACTTTTGGTCGGCGCTGAAAATGGTAATCAGAAATTGCTTCAGAAATAAAAATGGGCAGGTACGCCTTTCCCGTAACCGCGTTTGTATCAACGTAATCAAAAATAAACTGGAACTGCTTAAAAATCTTCTTGTTCTTCATGTTCTCATCAACATTATTGAGGTCAACCTCAATTTTGTTGTAGCTCTCGTAGGAATAGGAATCAAGATTATCGGTGTTGTTCCTGTTTTTATTCTTGATAATATTCCTAAGGATTTTATGGGCAGGATTCTCGCCAGGCCTAACGACAACCGCCTCTAACGAGAAACTTTCTGGCTCTAGAGAGAAATTAAGTTCCTGAAAAACACCTTTCTTTACTGCAACTCTTTTTGGGAAATACCCCAAGTACGAAACGCTAAGCGAATCGCCTGGCACTCTGGTTTCAAGAAAAAAGTTTCCATCAAAATCGGTTACCGTACCAATTGTAGTACCCACAAAAGAGACGTTAACAAAAGGCAATGGCTCTCCTGTTTGAGAATCGGTCACTCTTCCTCTAAGTTTGGTAACCTGAGCAATTGCTCCCGAGGTTAAAAGCAACAATGCTAATAGCGTATATACTCTTTTACAAATTTGCACAATCTCTTATTTTGGATATTCAAAACAGATTACAAAGCCTTTAGTTTAATCTAGGAATTTGATGCTTTTTCCCGACGCCGAATGTTCTTTGCCGACACCGATATGCTTAGCTCGAACAGCAGCCACAATGGAAACGCTACCAGAATAAGGCTTAAAACATCGGGAGGAGTAATTACGGCTGCAACCACAAGAATAACAACAAAAGCATGGCGCCTATACTTCCTAAGAAAATCAGGAGTAATAATACCCGCCTTTGTTAGAAAGAAAACCAGCACTGGCAGCTCAAACAACAATCCCGTAGCAAATGTAACCGAAGTTATTGACGATATATATGACGACAGACTTATTTGATTTTTTTACACTTTCGCTTATGCTATAATTCCCAAGAAAGTGAATGGTAAGAGGCGAAATAATGAAATAGCCAAACAACACCCCCAGAACAAATAGGAACGTAATGTAAGCCACAGCACCACGCGTGCCTTTACGCTCGGTCTCGTACAAAGCGGGTTTAATAAACGACCATATCTGGGCAACAATAAATGGGAAGGCTACAATTACACCTGCCAAAAAGCTAACCTGCAGATGCGTATTAAATTGGCCAGCCATATTAATGTTAATAATGTTTAGCGGTGTTGAGTTAATGCAAAGGGAGTTAGACCCCAAATAGGTCCCAATGGCACACAACACCCTATTAGTAAAAAACGACGGAGACATTGGTGCCAGTATAATACCATCAAACACATGCCGGTACAACACAAACGCTCCTGCTGCAGCAAGAACAACTGCAATTGCCGAACGCACCAACACCCATCTAAAAGCCTCAAGGTGCTCTAAAAAGCTCATACCAGATTCATCGTGCTGCAAATCGCTCATATTTAAGGTAGAGTTATACAATACCCTCCTTAAGGATATCGTGTAAGTGGATCATTCCAACGTAACGGCCTCCATCTGTTACAAGGAGCTGGGTAATTTTATTCTGCTCCATCTTCCCAAAGGCTCTAATAGCCAACTCGTCACGCTCAACGGTTTTGGGATTCGCGGTCATTATATCACGTGCAGTAACCATATCAACAGAGTCGCTTCGCTGAAGCATCCTACGTAAATCACCATCGGTAATAACACCCAAAAGCCTACCATCCTTAGAAAGCACCGCGGTTGCCCCCATTCGTTTGGAGGTCATCTCCAGAATAATAGGCCTAATACGTTCATCCTCGCTAACAACGGGTGGGTTCTCTGGGTTAAAAATATCATCAACACGCATGTACAACTTCTTTCCTAGAGCACCACCAGGGTGAACCCGGGCAAAATCGGCTGGCGTAAAGCCCCTTAACTTAAGCAGACAAATAGCCAAAGCATCGCCAATTACAAGTTGAGCCGTTGTGCTAGATGTTGGGGCAAGGTTATTAGGGCAAGCTTCCATTTCTACAGTTGCCTTAAGAACAAAATCGGCCTTTTGAGCCAAATAAGAATCGGTGCTGGAAACTATGGCTACAATTTTATTCCCTAGGCTTTTGATAAGCGGCACCAGCACCTTAATTTCTGGGGTTGTTCCGCTTTTTGAAAGGCAGATAACCACATCATCGGGCTGAATAATCCCCAAATCGCCATGAATGGCATCTGCAGCATGCATAAATATAGCCGGAGTACCAGTTGAGTTAAGCGTTGCAACAATTTTATTGGCAATAATTGCGCTTTTACCTATACCTGTAACAATTAGCCGTCCCTTTGCGTTGAAAAGCATCGTTACGCACCTCTCAAAATCATCATCAATGAATGAGGCAAGTTTTTCGATAGCAGCCGCTTCGGTTTTAATTGTTTGGATTGCGAGGTGTTTAATATCAACAGTCATTGTTTGGCATTGGATTAAATTTCTATCTTTAGCCCCCCTTTAAAAACGCGATGTATTATTTGGGGCTTCGCAGAAATGTTGTTAAATTTAAAGTACAAAAGTAACGCTATTTTCTATTATTGAACCGTTGACCAGAAAAGCATCACCCTAGTCTTTTAATATATTTTAACTAAACCTCAACGGCCATTCTCAAGTATAAAGAGTAAAATTGAAGTAGAAGAAGGAAAAAATGAGTATCGGAGCGGACATTTCCTTAACAAATTACCTAAACCAATACTTTGGATTTAGCAGTTTTAAAGGCAACCAAGAAGTAATTATACGCAATGTTCTTGCGGGTAATGACACGTTTGTGCTTATGCCTACTGGCGGGGGTAAATCTTTGTGCTACCAGCTGCCTGCACTTATAATGGATGGAACTGCCATTATTATCTCTCCACTTATTGCGCTAATGAAGAACCAAGTTGACTCAATGCGCAGCTTTAGTGTTGACGATGGTGTAGCGCACTTTCTTAACTCATCGCTAAATAAAACTCAAATCCAGAAGGTTAAGCAGGACATTCTTGCGGGTAAAACAAAGATGCTTTACGTAGCACCAGAATCCTTAACCAAGGAAGAAAACATTGTTTTTCTTAAGCAGGTAAACATCTCTTTTTATGCGATTGACGAAGCGCACTGTATCTCTGAATGGGGACACGATTTTAGACCTGAGTACCGCCGCATAAGGCCAATAATTAACGAAATAGGCAATGCGCCCCTTATTGCGCTAACGGCAACAGCTACACCTAAGGTTCAGCACGACATTCAAAAAAACCTTGGCATGCTGGATGCAAGTGTTTTTAAATCGTCCTTCAACCGGTCCAATCTTTACTATGAGGTGCGACCAAAGGTTAACGTATCAAAGGAGATAATAAAGTACATAAAGAACAATGCGGGCAAATCGGGGATTATATACTGCTTAAGCCGCAAAAAGGTTGAAGAGCTAGCCGAAGTGCTTAAGGTGAACGGCATTAAAGCCCTTCCCTATCACGCCGGAATGGACTCTAACACCCGGAGCGACAACCAGGACAAATTCCTAATGGAAGAGGTTGATGTAATTGTTGCAACCATTGCTTTTGGAATGGGGATCGACAAGCCAGATGTTCGCTTTGTAATTCACTACGATATACCCAAAAGCCTAGAAGGGTACTACCAAGAAACAGGCCGTGCGGGTCGCGATGGTGGCGAGGGTCAGTGCATAACATTTTACAGCTATAAGGATATTCAGAAGTTGGAAAAATTTATGCAGGGTAAACCCGTTGCTGAGCAAGAGATTGGGAAACAGCTGCTACTCGAAACCGTTTCCTACGCCGAGACCTCTGTATGCCGCCGTAAAATGCTGCTTCACTACTTCGGCGAAGAGTTTCACGAAGAGAACTGCAACTGCTGCGATAACTGCTTAAACCCCAAAACTCAATTCGAAGGGAAAGAGTACCTGCTTATGCTTCTTGAGACCATACTTATGGTTAAGGAGAAGTTTAAAGGGGAACACGTTGCCAATATCCTGCTAGGAAATAATACTACAGCCATTAAGTCGTACAAGCACAACAAGCTTGAGACGTTTGGCGAAGGAGCCGAAAAGGACATCCGCTTTTGGAACGCCATAATAAGGCAAGCTCTAGTAATGCGATTTATCCAGAAGGATATTGAGAACTACGGATTACTGCTGCTAACAGAGAAGGGGCATGAGTATATGAAAGCCCCTCACGATGTAATGTTTACACAGGATCACGAGTACGAAGAGGTTGACGACGACGATGCCACTGTAAACCCTGGAGCCAAGGGTGGAACAGCCGACGAGGAGCTATTTGCAATGCTCAAAGATCTTCGGAAAAAACTGGCGAAAAAGAAGAACCTTCCCCCTTTCGTTATTTTCCAAGATCCCTCGCTAGAGGACATGTCCATTCAGTATCCAACATCGATAGATGAGCTACAGCACATAACAGGTGTAGGTGCAGGAAAGGCAAAGCGTTACGGTAAAGAGTTTGTTGATTTAATAAAAGCCTACGTTGAGGATAAAGAGATAATCAGGCCTCAGGACATGGTGGTTAAATCGGTTGCAAACAAATCGTTGCTAAAGGTTTTCATTATCCAAAGCATCGACCGAAAGATGGATCTTGAGGATATTGCCGAGGCAAAGAGCCTAGATATGAGCGAGCTACTAAATGAGATTGAGGCCATTGTAAACTCTGGTACCAAGCTAAATATCGACTACTACATTAACAAGGCAGTTGACGAGGATAAGCAGGAGGAGATTTTTGAGTACTTTAGAGACGAAGCCGAAACAGAATCAATAGAAGAAGCTCTAGCCGCACTGGGCGAAGAGGACTACAACGAGGAGGAGATTCGGCTAATGCGTATCAAATTTATATCGGAACTAGGGAACTAATCCTAACAAATAACAAAAGACCTCGCAAACAGCGGGGTCTTTTTTCTTTACACACATTCTTTTTTTTGCTTACTTGCATAAAAAAGAAGGTGATGTCCACGGAAATAGTTAGCGTAAACGCTTTATCAAAAAGTTTTGGTCCAATAAAGGCAATCAACAACATCTCGTTCACCGTAAACAAAGGTGAGGTTGTTGGAATATTGGGTCCCAACGGAAGCGGAAAAACCACTACACTAGCCATTATGCTTGGAGTGAAGCATGCCACAGATGGCTCCTACTCCTGGTTTGGCGAAAAGGGAACGGCCGATACAAACAAAAGAATAGGAGCACTTTTAGAGGTTCCCCATTTCTACCCATACCTTAGCCTTGAACGGAATCTTAAAACCACAGCACTTGCACGAGGGAAAGGGCTAACCGACATAGATAGGGTGCTACAACGCGTTGGGCTCTACGAAAGACGCAAAACCAGTTTCCAAACACTATCGTTGGGTATGAAACAACGACTAGCCATTGCAGCCACAATGCTTGGCGATCCAGAGGTGCTTGTGCTCGACGAGCCTGCAAATGGATTAGACCCTGAGGGAATTGCGGAAATTCGAGAGCTTATTCTTGACGAGGCAAAAAGGGGCAAAACCATTATAATGGCTAGTCACATTCTGGATGAGGTGGAAAAAGTGTGCTCACATGTTGTAATTTTAAAAAACGGGAAATGCCTTGCATCGGGACGTGTTGGGGCTCTACTTACCGAAATACCTAAGGTTCTTGTTGAGGCTCCAGAAATTGATAGCCTAATAAACTTTTTCGAAAGCAACGAAGGCTACACCATTGCAGAGAGAACAGGCAACCAGCTGATTGTTGGAATAAAAGATGGATCTAATTCCGCGGCACTAAACCGAAGATTGTTTGAGTCGGGAATAACACTATCGCGACTAGAACCCAAAAGAAAAACCCTTGAGGAGCAATTCCTAGAACTAGTAAAAAAGGGGTAAATATTCATTAGAAAAGAAAGCTTAACGGTTATGAAGGATATTAAAACGCTCTTAAAACTTGAATGGGAAAAAACCTTTTGGAACGGATCTTTTAGAGCAATTATAGCAACCTACACGCTGCTTTTCCTAATGGTTGTTCTAATTGGCTCTCAAGTTGGTTTAAACATAAATGGAGTTAGGGTTGACAAACTATTTGTATTTCCCCATGTGTGGCAAACGCTTAGCTGGATAGCCAGCTGGTTTAACCTTTTACTGGGAATACTAATGATTGTTTTGGTTACCAGCGAGTTTCAGTTTCGTACCTTTCGAAAGCAGCTAATTGATGGCATAAGTAGGCCACAACTACTTATTGCCAAGGGTGGCGTTGCGGTTATCCTAGCCCTATTTGTTGTAGCAATAACCCTAACCACAGCCATTACCACAGGTTTGCTTATGGGCAACGCGGAACAGGTATCAGCCTTTAGTGGTATTGAGGTACTACTTGTTCTATTTATTCAAGCACTGGCCTACCTGGTATTAGGAATACTAATATCCTTCTCGGTAAAGAACACTGCGCTATCGATACTTTCATTTATTCTTCTTTTTTTTCCAATTGAACCCATAATTAGAGCCTTCTTCTCATCGGAAACAGGTGCATTTTTTCCCATGAAATCTATTTCCGACCTTACCCCCATGCCCGATTTTTTTGGCATTGCGGCTGGAGATCTTATACAAATAAACCAGCAATTTACACCAGAAGGAGTCGCTATAAACGAGCCAACCATTTCGTGGATTAGCACAATAACCGTTGTTGTTTACATTGCGTTATTCTCCTTTGCACTTAGAGCTATTGTTTCCAAACGAAACTTTTAAAGCCAGTTTACCATGAAAAAAATTCTACTCACCCTTTTTGCGGCAAGTTTGCTGCTAGAGGCAAATGCACAAACAACACTTACATTTGAGAGTCATGGCTTAGTTCCAAACCACCAAAACCCGATGCTTATAACCAGCTACATTGAGCCAGGTAATGAGGGAAAAAATGTGGCTTGGGATTTTTCGGCGCTTAACACAAAAACAGATTTTACAGGTAGCCTACAGGAGGTTTTTTCGGCCAAGGGTTCGGGAATTTTCAACCAAAGCAACACGGTACTTGAGGAGTTTGGGAACTACTTCTTTTTTGAAACAACAAAAGACGGCATTAAGCAGCACGGATTTGTATCGGGGAATGGAGCAACTACCATACAATACACTACCCCTTTTGAGAAGATGAGGTATCCTTTTAAGTATGGCGATAGCTTTGCTGGCGATTTTGGTGGTATATACAGCGTAAACGGAAAAGAGACAGGAACCATAAAAGGCACATTCGAAGTTACTGCCGATGGCGTAGGCACTCTAATTCTCCCCAACGGGATACAGTACCCCAAAGCGCTAAGGGTAAAAGAGGTAAAAAATCACATCACGCAAATAGGCACCAACCAGTATAGCACACAGGATATTACCTATCGCTGGTACGTTAGCGAGTACAGGTTCCCTATACTTGTACTTATTAAAAGCTCACACAACTACCAAAACGGGCAAACCAGCTCTAGCACAAAAGCAGCATTTAACCCAGTTATACTGTCGAATATCAACAACCAAAAGCCTAACAACAGGCTAGACAATGACCTTAGCGTTAACGTTTATCCAAACCCTTACAAGGAAAAGGTTTACATAAGCTATATGGTTCCAGAGGAATCAATGGTTAACGTATCGGTTTACGACCTAGCGGGAAAACTTGTGGCAACACTAGCCAACACAACTCAGAGCGCAGGGGAACAAACTATTACCTTCTCGGCAAAGGAGCAGGGATTTGCAACAGGTGCATACCTTGTAAAGGTTAGCATTGGCAATAAAGTTGTAAGCAAGAAAATACTAGAACTATAATACTACAAGGTTGATATTTGGATAGCCGCACCAAACATGCGGCTATCCTTTTTTATAAGCGTTACTTAAGCTTAACCCAAATCTCCGTTAAAAGATCATCCTCTGGAGTAACATCTGGGCTATTAAGGTACTTTTCGAAAGCGGGCTCATCACTAAACTCAACCTTATTCTCCTGCATCCACCTACCAAAAATGTAGCCATATGAGGGTAACAGGTTATTATATGAGCCCTTAACCGTGAACACCGCGTATTTACCAGCAGGAATGGTTTTCACACCAATTTTCCCCTCTGGTTTTACATCACCCGAAACGGCAATACAAGCCTCGTACCTGCACTTTTCGGGCTCAGTAATAGTAGGATCGTCGTGGCTAATGCTTAGGAATTGCGACGAGGGCCCCATTAACCCACGCTTTGATGCATACGCGCAGATGGTATCCCACGCAACCTGAGCACTTTTGTGGTAAGGCCCCATTGCAGAGGCAAAAATCACCTTAATATCGCCCTGCTGGGCGAAGCGGGGTTGTAAATCTAGTTCGTTCATAATCTCAACATTTTGCTTTAGACATGGAAACGGAACCTCAAGGTTACGATTAGCGCGAAAAAGTGAAGGAGTAAACCCAAACCTCTTTTTAAACGCCTTATTGTAGCTGGTGGGCGACTCGTACCCTATGTGGTACGCAATATCGGCAATGGACATATTGCTGTGCCGCAAAAGATGAGCCGATGCTGCCAACCGCACCCGTTGAACATATACACCTAGCGACTCCCCCAGATAAGCGCGCATTATCCGATGAAAGTGAAAGGGGGAACAGCACGACAATTCTGCCAAGGAGTTTAGATCCAAAGGCTCATCGAGATGATTGTTGATGTGCTGCAACACCCTGTTAATTCGCAAGAGGTAATCGTCATCGAGGCAAACCATAGTAGTTCCGTTTAGTTGTAAAGCAAAAATACCACAAACTAGAAAGGTACACTTTTCCAATCTTGCTCAACTACTGCAACGAAGTTAAAATCCAATTAAAGGGCTGGTTAAAATCCGTTAAAACAGCAAAACAGTTCACTCTTTTAAATAAGTTTGCCAAACATTTGCGCGTGAACCACAATGAGAAACATAATAATAGACAACCATTTAACTCACCTAAAACCCCTTTTTGAGGAGATCTACACTGATTTTAACACAAAGGGTGAAATACTATATAGCAAGCGGAACGAGATTAGAATATTTGAGTACAAAGGTGAAAGGTACGCTGTAAAATCGTTTAGAATACCCAATATCATCAGTCGGATTATTTACAGCCTTTTTCGCCAATCGAAGGCAGAACGCTCCTTTAGGTATGCAAAAAGAGTTAGCGAACTTGGCGTTAACACGCCTACTCCAGTAGGTTACATAGAGGAAACTCGTTTGGGGTTGATTAGAAAAAGCTACTACGTATGCTTATACCAGCCTTACAACGAAACTCTTGGCGAAATAATTAACTCCAACAAAGCCCACAAAAACGAAATACTAAAAGCCTTTGTTGATTTCACCTACAACAAGCTGCACAAAAAGGGTATTTACCATAAGGATTACTCTGGTGGGAATATCCTTATAGAGAAACTTGAAAACAACCAGTACCGCTTCTCTATTATTGACCTTAACCGAATTAGCTTTAAAAAGCGAATATCGGCCAGAAAGGGAATAGAAAATCTACGCCGATTATCGGGTAATACAAACATTGACGATTTGTCCACTATTGGGGAGGAGTACGCAAGGTTAAGCGGCGACGAATGGCCTAAACGTACTATATTTAGGCTACTATACTACACTTTAAGGTTTGAATTCTTCAAAATGGCAAAAAAGCACCTTAAGGAAAACTTCAGCACCCTTCTGTAGCTATTTGCCCAGTTCACGGGGGTCAAGGGCATCGCGTAGTCCATTGCCAATAATAGTAAAGGCTAGCACAAAGAGCATTATGGCAAAGCCAGGCAGAAAGGCTAAGTAAGCCTTATCCATAATGATATACCCGTAGTGCTCCTTTATCATTGTGCCCCACGATGGAATTGGCGGTTGTACACCTATGCCAAGAAAACTAAGCCCAGCCTCAAGTAGAATGGCTGTTGCAAAGTTACCCGCAGAAATTATTATTACAGGGCTAAGCACATTGGGCACAATGTGCTTAAATATTATGCGTGCACGGCTATAACCCAAAACCACAGCGGCTTCAACAAACTCCTTTTCGCGTACGCTAATAACCTGTCCTCGTACAACCCTTGCCACCTCAACCCACATGGTTAGGCCAACGGCAACAAAAATCTGCCAGAAGCCTTTGCCTATAACCATTGTAAGTGCAATTACCATTAAAAGCGTGGGTACAGACCATACAACATTAACAAACCACATAACAGCATCATCTAGCCATCCCCGGAAATAGCCTGCACTTGCACCTAGGGTTATGCCAATCAGCAAGGAAATTGCCACTGCAATAAAACCAACCGATAGCGAAATTCGGGCACCAATAAGTAAACGGCTAAGCATATCGCGACCAAAGCGGTCGGTACCCAAATAGTAACTCTTTCGCACAACATTCTCGGCAGCAAACTGCTCCTCAAGCAAAGCAAGAGGCACCGCTTCTTTCACAATATCATTATCCAGAAATTGAACCGAGGCACTGGCCGCATCGTAATGGAAGTCGGTGTTAGCGCCATAAAGAGCCAATGGCAATGGCAGCTCTCGCTCAATAACTACAGCAGAATCAATATCATTAAACTCTGTATAGTAAACGTCTCCATTGCGGAACCACCAGCTATTAACTGGAATCTCATCATATGGCAACTGCTCACCATAAAGCATTCGGGTAAAGAAGTTTCGCGACTTAGCAACATGTTCTCGTTTCAACCTAAGCACAGTTACTGAAAATCCAGGGCTTCGGGTTGCTATTTCCAGATGCTGACTATTGGCATAGGGCGAGCTGTCGGGTGTTATAGAGTAGCCCAAAAGAGCAATCGCAGCGCAAAGCACTATGAACAGGAACGAGGCAACAGCCATTCCGTTCTGCTTGAACCTTGCAATGGCAATTCGCCACGGCGAACCGCTCCTGCCCTTACCTACTAGCTGCTGGCCATTATCCTTCGCGACTTCCACTTATACACTGGTATTAGTAACGACACAAAAACAGTAACCACCACGTAAATGGGGTAAATCACTTGCAAAGGTATAAAAAGCCAAACAAGCCCACGCCTGTTTAGAAACTTAAGGTGAGGATAAACCAGGAGTATATCTACAGCAACCTTAACACTCCAAACAAGCACAAATAAAGGAAAAAGCGCCTTACAATAAAATGAAGTGAAAATAGCCCCCACAACGAGTAAAAGGTTTATCATTAAAACGATAGCACCAACAGCAATGGTTTGCCTATCGGTATAAGCAGGAGCCTTACCAGCCCAGCGTAACCGCTGAACAAAAGGCGAACTTGAGGCTAGGGTTGAGGCCATTGCCCCAGCAGAAAGAAGGTAACCCATTTTTGCGTTAGGTAACCCCTTTACGTGATGCAGTAAGAACATATCGTCGCCACTTGGGATGTGGCTTTTAAAAACATCCCGAGGAGTAGCAAAAACGCTTCGCCTAACCAGTAGATTTGCCGAACTGGCCATAATGGGCATCCCAACACCAAAGCCACCAGCTGTTGAAGCGCTTAGCGCAGCATACTCCAGCGTTTGCAGCAATCCCAACCGCACACCCAACACATTAACAGGCCCTTGCAGCAACGTTATCCCCTGGGAATCAGCAAAGCAAAGCATCTCCCTTAGCCATGATGGGGGAACGGTAGAGTCGGCATCAAAAAGCATAACGTAGTCACCCGTTGCAAATTGAAGCGCATGCTGCAAGGCCGATTTTTTCCCTGCTAACCCAAAGGGCAACGATATAACACTAAAATAGCTATCGCCATGAACAAGCGTTGTTGCAATATCCAAAGAGCCATCGGAAGAGCCATCGTTAACAAGAATCACATCAAACTGAGATGAATCCAGTTCCTGATTACGCAAACAGGCTACAAGCCCAGGCAAATTCCGCTCCTCGTTCCTAAATGGAACCACAATAGTAACCGAACTCTTACAACAGAAGTGACTGGCATGGCTACTCTGCTTAAAAACCCTTTGCCACCCTATGCTGAACATAAGAATAGTTACAACATAAGCAAGGGCAGAGAGTGCAAGCAAAATAGCAATAAACACCATAACTACACAGATTTTACAAAACGCTCAATGGCAGGAATTGCCTGCTCAATATCGGCAATGGGACGAGCCACGTTAAAACGAATCCAGTTACTAAAATCCTTGCTAAAATGCTCACCAGGAATGGAGGCCACCATCTCGGTTTCGTAGAGATTTGATGCAAACTGAAACCCATCGGTTAATGGCTCCGGGAGCTTAGCCCAAACAAAGCATCCACCATCGATTGATGGAATAGAAAATCCCTGTTGAGTTAGTGCACTGGACAGCAAACCGAAGGAGTGCAACACCCGCTCCCTAAAACTGTCAACAAAAGCATTACCATAGCCGCTCTCGGCCAAGTACTTTGCTAACGCAACCTGTAGCAACGATGGAGCGCAAAGCCCAACATAGTCGTGCACCGACCGCACTCCCTGCACATGGCTACTGTGCATTAGCACATAGCCAATTCGCCAACCAGTTATGCACAGCATTTTGGAGAAGCTATCAACAACAAACAAGTTTTTACAAACTATGTCGTAAGGCACATAGGGTTTTTGTGTAAAGTAAAGCTCTTGGTAAACCGCATCGAAAACCAAATAAAAGTCCAGCTCCTCCGCTAGTTCAACCATACGAAGCACATCGGCCTTACTCCATACCTTACCAAAGGGATTGCCCGGGCTACAAAGAAAAACCAGCTTTACACGATGCTCTTTTATGGTTGTTACAAGGGCCTCCTCATTAAAACTATAGCCATCGCCCAGCGGAATGGAGTGATACGGATTTCCAAAAATGGCAGGAAGCTGAACATAGCTTTCATACGCAGGCTCAAACGACGCCACGGCAAAACCCTTACCCAGAATTTTCTGCAAATAGGTGAATACCAAAGAAAGACCCTCGGTGGCACCTTGCACAACAAGCAGGTTATCGCGATTTACGGAGTGCTTATGCGCTATAATGCTAAGCAAATCGGGGTTACCAACACCTGGAGCGTACTGATGTACAGGTTGGGTTGACACGGCTTGCAGTATTTCAACAAGTTGCTGCGGAGGCTGAAAGCCAGGAATTCCCTGTGCTAGGTTTATTCCTCCGCGACTCTTTACCATATTGCTAAAATGGCTTATGTATGAGCCCGAAGGCTTGTTGTAGGTTTTCATAATTCGATTAAACGATAATAATAGAACACAAATAGAACGGATTTTACGGATTAACGCAAATTAAAGGTGATGACACGAGCCCCTATTTCGCCTAGCCTGAAAAGGATTAACAACGAAAACTTGACCATTTCGGTGCCAAACCAAACAAATCGCCACATGATTATGTGGCGCTACATAATTGCTATTGGCAACGGTTCTGGCAGTTTATATCTCCCATTTCGTTTTTCATTTCATCTCGCTCCATCCACGTCATCAAACTTCCTCCAATTCTAATAGAACACAAATAACACAGAAATTACAGATGAACACAGATAATCAAATTATTCCGCTAACTTCCGACTAACTTCTATCTTCTTCCTCTTCCTCAAACTCCCTCCAATTTAATAGAACACAGATTTTCCAGAGGAACACAAAGTAAGAGAAATCATTCCGCTAACTTCCGACTAACTTCATCTTCCTCCTCTCCCCCAAGGAACCCACGCACCCACAAGAGCAGGGAAGCCAACATTTACAACCCATAACAGCATTGCAGCAAGGGCAACAACAGCTGTGTTGGGCGTAATCATACCAACAAAAAGAATGGAGAAACCTGCACGTACACCCGCTTCGGACCATGCAAATGTTGGAATTGCGCTGGAGAACAAATAGGTTAGCCAAATTGCAGCGTACAAAAGATGTAAAGGAGCAACAACATCAAGAGCCATCAGCATCAAAAGGAATTGCGTTGAAAAAACAAAGTACCTTACAAGGCTCAACCCAACAGAAATGGCAATTACCTTTTTGCTGTGTGCAAATATTTGAGGAGAGCTACCAACCCATTTTTTTGCATAAGGTATTTTTACTATTAACCTAAACAAAGCGTTTGGCGCAATTACAACAAGTAAAACCGATGCGACCCAAAATATCACTAGTAAGGAAATGGCGATATTGCTAACAAAAATATTACCTGGAAGCATTAAGCCTGCGTACAACCAAACAACTACACCCACAACACCAAAAGAAACCGTTGCTAGTTGCTGAGACAATGCGCACCAAGCAGCAGCATATACACCTCGCGCCCTATGCTGCGGGAGAAGCAGAGCCGCCCTTCCAACAGGTTCGCCAACCCTATTGGGAGTAAGCTGACCTGCGGCAACACCGTACCAAACCGATTTCCAGCTATCCATAATACTCAATGGCTGAACTTCGGCCACAACCACTTTCCACTTTAGCGCCTCAAAAAACCAAGAAATGGGCATAAGTAGTGTAACTACAAGAAGCACCCCCCAGTGTGAACGTTCAAGCAGTTCACTAAAAGAGAAGTGCTTATTGGCACCAAATATCTTATAGGCAACAATAAGATAAACTGCCACACCAATTATTGCTCGGAGGTATTTAACTACAACAGTTTTCAACTCAGCAGATGTTATTATGCGAAGGTAGAAAAAATAGGACGTTGATTGCCCCTTACTTTAACAAAAGGCAATAAAAACGATGCGTTAACGAGCACAAAAAGATCAAAAAACATGAGTTCCCCTCGGAATCCAATATTCAGACTATCTTTGCACAAAAGAATAAAACATGCCAGCAGTACGCCCAAAGAAACAGCTAGGACAGCACTTCCTAAACGACGAAAACATTGCCCTTAAAATTGTAGAAAGCCTTGAAGGAGATCAAGCAGACAGCATACTAGAGATTGGCCCAGGAATGGGCGTTCTAACGAAACATCTTCTACCAAAATACGGCAGCAAATTCTACGCAGCAGAGATCGATAACGAGTCGGTTACTTATTTAAACAGCCAGTACCCAGCACTTACCCCCAACTTAATTAGTGGCGATTTTTTGCGCATGCGCCTCGATACCCAGTTTACTGGGAAACTTGCCATTATTGGGAACTTCCCATACAACATATCGTCCCAAATTTTCTTTAAAGTACTTGAGAACAAGGAGATGATACCCGAAGTAGTAGGGATGATACAGAAAGAGGTTGCGCAACGACTAGCCGAAAAGCCAGAAACAAAAACATACGGAATACTTAGCGTACTGCTACAAGCATACTACGACATTACCTACCTGTTTACTGTAAACGAGAACGTGTTTACTCCACCCCCTAAGGTTAAATCGGCAGTAATTAGGCTAACGCGCAACAGCACTCAAAAACTGGCCTGCGACGAAAAGCTATTTGTAAGGGTGGTAAAAGCAGCATTTAACCAAAGGCGAAAAACGTTGAGAAACTCTTTAAAATCGGGATTTGGAGTAATTAACATACAATCCACAATGCTTGACTTAAGACCAGAACGACTTAGCGTTGAGCAGTTTGTAGAGCTAACCAATTCGGTTGAAGCAGCGCTAAACAACCAACAGGCTTAGGTTAAACCTAAGCCTTTGTGTTTATAGCCTCTACTGGGCTTAACTTTGATGCCGACCACGCTGGAGCGAAACCCGAAATGATACCAATAATAGCCGAGATGGTTAATCCAAGAACAATATTCCCTCCAGAAAGGCTTATTGAGAATTCGGTAAAGTTGCTCACCAGTACGGTCATCAGAAATATCAGAAGTAAACCAATAGTACCGCCAAGTACAGAAAGTAGCACCGACTCGTAAAGAAATTGCAGCAGAATAAAGTAGTTTTTAGCCCCAAGCGCCTTCTGTATGCCAATTATGCTTGTACGCTCCTTTACCGATACAAACATGATGTTTGCAATTCCAAAGCCACCAACAAGAATTGAGAAACCGCCAATAATCCATCCCGCTAGGTCTATCATCTTAAAAATACCATCAACCTGCTGCTTAATCATGCTAAGCTCGTTAAGTGAGAAATCATCCTCATCCAAAGGCTTTAAGCTATGAGCGGAGCGAAGAATACCTTTAACCTCATCCATCAAATCATCTACAGCAATACCATCAATGGCCTTAATCATGATGTTTGTTCCTGTGCGACGAAAATCGACCTGTGTTTTAGCAAAACCAATGGGCACAACAATGGCATCATCGAGAGAGTTCTCTACCATTGCCGACTTTCCCTCCTTTTTAAAAACGCCAATAATTTCAACTTTTTGCCCCTTAACCTTTAGGTATTTCCCAACAGGATCGTTACCATCGAACAGCTCATCAACAAGGGTAGAACCAATTACAGCCACGTTCCTTCCTGCATTGAGCTCAAATGGAGAAAGGTACCTGCCCTTTTCCAAATCGAACACCCTTATTCGCTCAAAATCGGAGCTAACTGCGGTAACAAAAATTTCGGGTTTGGACCTATCGGAATACTTTAACGATGCCCTGTAGTTAAGGAAAAAAGAGGCCGCCTCTGCAAGGTTACTGTTTGACCTAATAGCCTCTAGATCGTCAAGATTTGGCTGAGGTCTATTTATGTACTTCCACCAAGGAAAGTCCATTCCGCCAATCCAAGGCCACTTATTAACATAAACCACATTATCGCCTAAGGATTGAATGCTTTCCCTAACATTCTTTTCCATGCTATCGAGAATGGTAAACACTGTAATAATTGCAAAAATACCTATGGTAACACCCAGCAGCGAAAGGAAAGTACGCATTTTGTTGGCCCAAATAGCATTGTATGCAAAAAGTAAGCTCTCCCTAATAAGTTTTATAAGGATAATAACAGATTTAAGCGCTCTCATAAGCAGGGCAATCAGATGATTTAATGTACTAGTTAAATAAGGCTCAACTTTTCACCTTAACATGCAAGATAAAAAAGCAGTATGGTCAAAAATAGAAATTTTCGGGTACAGTGTGCCGTAAGTGCCGTTAACAATAGCTAAAAAAATGAACTAATGAAGACAAAAGAGCAACGAGAATGTGCTCAAAATTGGCTCAGAAAAAATTGTACATATTTTTGTAATTTAGAAGCCAATGATAAATGCAAATTCAGATGATTTAGCCATTTTTGCAAAAGTATTTTTCAAAAATGACACAGAATAGCAAACCATTCACAATCAGCTGTAAAAATGAAACAGATTAAAACCGCCCTAATCTCAGTTTACTACAAGGACCATTTAGATGTAATTGTAAAAGCCCTTGGCCAGCTAAATATTGAAATTTACTCAACCGGAGGAACGTTAAAATTTATTGAGGATTGTGGAGTAAAAGCTATTCCTGTTGAAAACCTAACCGGCTACCCATCCATTCTAGGAGGAAGAGTAAAAACCCTTCACCCAAAAATTTTTGGAGGGATACTCGCAAGAAGAGCCAATGAGAACGACCTTTTTCAGCTACAAGAGTACCAAATCCCCGAAATAGATTTAGTTATTGTTGATCTTTACCCATTTGAGGAGACCGTAGCTTCTGGGGCAACAGAATCGGAGATAATAGAAAAAATTGATATCGGCGGAATATCACTAATTAGAGCTGCGGCAAAAAACTTTAACGACGTGCTAATTGTAGCCTCCCGCAACCAGTACCAAGACCTTATTGATTTGCTAGAAACCCAAAAGGGTGAGACCAGCATTGAGGATAGGAAGTACTTTGCAGCACAGGCATTCAACGTTAGCTCACACTACGACTCGGCAATATTCAGCTACTTTAACCAAGAGTTCCCTGCACCAGCCTTTAAGCAAAGCGTACAAGGCGTAAAACCTCTTCGTTACGGCGAAAACCCTCACCAAAAGGGTGTGTTTTACGGCGATTTTAGCGCACTTTTCGAGCAGCTACATGGCAAGGAGATATCGTACAACAACCTGCTAGACATTGACGCTGCCGTATCGCTAATCCACGAGTTTACCGACGAGCCAACAGTTGCAATACTTAAGCACAACAACGCTTGCGGGTTGGCCAGCCGCACAACCCTTGCTCAGGCTTGGAGAGACGCTCTTGCAGGAGATCCTGTATCGGCATTTGGAGGCGTGGTAATAGCCAACAGGCCTATTGACAAGGAGACCGCCGAAGAGATGAATAAGATTTTCTTTGAGGTTGTTATTGCGCCAAGCTACGCCGCCGAAGCGCTACCTGTGCTTACCAGCAAAAAGAATCGCATCATCCTAATTCAGAAACAAAACGAGCTACCACAATACCAATATCGCACGTTGCTAAACGGAGCCTTAGTGCAGGAGCGCGACAGCTCTGTACAATTGCCCAGCGACATGAAACCTGCTACAAACAAAGTACCTACCCAACAGGAGCTTGACGACCTAGCCTTTGCTAACAAGCTTGTTAAGCACTCCAAGTCCAACGCTATTGTTCTGGCTAAGAACCGCCAGCTAATTGCAAGCGGAGTTGGCCAAACATCTAGGATTGACGCCCTTAAGCACGCCATTGAAAAAGCAGCTACCTTTGGCTTTGACCTTAACGGTGCTGTTATGGCCTCTGATGCCTTTTTCCCCTTTGCCGACAGCGTTGAAACAGCCCACAAAGCAGGCATTACAGCTGTGGTGCAACCTGGAGGCTCCATCAACGACAAGGATAGCATTGAGTACTGCAACCAGAATGGAGTAGCAATGGTATTTACAGGAGTAAGACATTTTAAACACTAGAACCACTCAGATAACAATATAATACTGAAGGATATGGGAATGTTTTCTTTCTTCACACAGGAGCTAGCCATCGACCTAGGAACAGCAAACACAATCATTATATATAACGATAAGGTTGTTGTTGACGAACCTTCGATAGTAGCCATCGACCAAGCCAGCGGGAAGCTAATTGCAATTGGCGAAAAAGCACGCCAAATGCACGGCAAAACCCACGAGCATATCAAAACCATCAGACCCCTTCGCGATGGTGTTATTGCCGACTTTAACGCAGCCGAGCAGATGATTAGGGGAATGATAAAGATGATAAACACCAAAAATCGCATCTTCACCCCATCGCTCCGCATGGTGGTTTGTATCCCAAGTGGAAGCACCGAGGTTGAGATTCGTGCGGTTAGGGATTCATCGGAACATGCGGGTGGCCGAGATGTTTACATGATATACGAACCAATGGCAGCATCGTTAGGTATAGGTATTGACGTGGAAGCGCCAGAAGGAAGCATGGTGGTTGACATAGGAGGTGGTACCACCGAGATTGCAGTAATTGCACTTGGCGGCATTGTGTGCAACAAGTCTGTTCGTATTGCGGGCGATGGCTTTACTGCTGATATACAGGCATACATGCGCCATCAGCACAACATCAAAATTGGAGAGAGAACTGCCGAGGACATTAAAATTGCCGTAGGCTCTGCCCTTCCCGATTTGGAGAACCCACCTGCCGACTTCATCGTTCGTGGGCCAAACCTAATGACTGCGCTACCCATTGAAGTACCCGTTTCCTACCAAGAGATTGCGCACTGCTTAGACAAATCAATTTCTAAAATTGAAACCGCAATCCTTGGCGTATTGGAGCAAACCCCACCCGAACTTTACGCCGATATTGTACAAAAGGGTATTTACCTAGCAGGTGGAGGAGCGTTACTTAGAGGTTTAGACAAACGCCTTACCGATAAGATTAACATTCCGTTCCATGTTGCAGAAGATTCGCTACATGCTGTTGCTAGAGGAACTGGTATTGCCCTAAAGAATGTGGACAAGTTCCCATTCCTAATGAGATAATAAGTCTAAACCATAATAGCGTTTTGCCAAAATGAATAGCCTCATCCGATTTTTATCAAGATACCAGTACGTACTGCTCTTTCTAGTTCTCGAAGGCACATCATTATGGCTACTTGCAGCAAACGGACACTACCAAAGAGCATTCTTTGGTAGTTTTGTCCGCAGCATATCGGGATTTTTTTACAGCCAAACCGATAAGCTAGACCAATACCTAGAGCTAAGACAAAGCAATCTTAATCTTGCAGCAGAAAACATTACCCTTAGAAATGAGGTTGCCAGACTAAGCTACGCTCTTAATGAGTACGAGCACTCGCCAAGGATTGACTCTTTGAATGGAGTTAAATATAAGTTTATAAAAGCCAAACTGGTTAACAACTCGGTAAACAAGCAGCACAACTTTCTAACCCTAAATGTTGGAAAAAAACATGGCATAGAACCCGAAATGGGTGTTATTTCCAATAACGGAGTGGTTGGAATTGTTGCAGCCGTATCGGAGAACTACTGCACAGTGATCTCTCTGCTAAATATCGATTTAAAGATATCGGCAAAGCTTCAAAGAACAGGGTATTTTGGCTCACTTTACTGGGATGGAGTAAGCTACAGACAGGTAGTGCTAAGCGACATTCCCCAACACGTGCAGTTAACAGCTGGCGATACTGTAGTTACAAGTGGCTACTCGGCTATATTTCCGCCCAACATCCCTTTGGGTATTGTTGAGGAGTTCTCGAATACAGGAGGTAACTTTTTTACAGTTAAGGTCAACCTTATTAGCGATTTTAAGCGGCTGGACTACGTTACTGTAATACAAAACATCCAGGACGAGGAACGCTTTACATTAGAAAACACCGATAAGAATGGTTAAGGACTACTCAAAATACGTAATTCTATTCATTACGCTTATTACCGTTCAGCTACTGGTATTTAACAATATCCAGTTTAGTGGATACGTAAACCCTTACGTTTACGTGCTGTTTATTCTGCTACTGCCATACAAAATATCGGGTTGGGTACTACTTGTTCTTGGGTTTATTACGGGTTTTTCCATCGATGCGTTTAACAACACCCTTGGAATGCACTCGTCGGCAACTCTACTCATGGCATTTGTTAGGCCCTATGTGCTAAACCGTTTTGCATCAAGAGACAACTCCGACAAAACAGGCATTCCAAACATAGCAAACAATGGTTTCAACTGGTTTGTGCAGTACACCATCCTAATGGTGCTTATTCATCACTTTGCTCTATTTTACTTAGAAGCGTTTACCTTTTCACACTTTTTTGTCACACTAGGAAGAACATTACTTAGCACAATATTCTCATCAGCAGTAATTATCCTTAGCCAATTCTTTGTATTCCGAAACTAAAAAAGCGTTAACGTGCCTTTAAATATCTCCACCGATAAAAAGTTTATTATTGCTGGCATAATGGCACTAGTGTTTGTGGTCATTATTGTAAAGCTATTCCTGCTCCAGGTTATTGACCCCAGCTACAAGTTATCGGCCAGTAACAACGTGCTAAGGTATGTTACGCAATACCCTGCCCGAGGGCTTATTTACGATCGTAATGGAGAGCTATTGGTATATAACCAAGCTGCTTACGACCTTATGGTTGCCCCTAACCAGCTATCGAAGTTCGACTCAACCGACTTTTGTAACATCCTAGGCATAACCAGAGAATCGCTTGAGAAAGGGTTAAAAGATGCAAAACGATACTCCTACTACAAACCTTCCATATTCTTAAAGCAGATATCGGCAGAAACTTACGCCGTGCTGCAGGAGAAACTGTTTAAATTCCCTGGGTTCTACGTTCAACCGCGTACCCTAAGGATGTACCCCAGAAAAACAGCGGGACACCTGCTTGGTTATGTTGGCGAGGTTGACGAGAACATAATGAAATCGAACCCATACTACCAATTGGGCGACTACCTTGGCATTAGTGGACTAGAAAAATCGTATGAAGAGGAACTACGTGGAAGAAAAGGGGTGAGCATTTACTTAGTTGATGTTCATAACAGGATAAAAGGATCGTACGCCGATGGCAAGTACGACTCTACAGCGGTTCTTGGGAAAGACATTACCAGCACACTGGATGCTGATTTGCAGGAATATGGCGAGCAGCTTATGCGCAACAAGCTGGGTAGCGTTGTTGCAATAGAGCCAGCAACAGGAGAAGTGCTAGCCATGATTTCCAGTCCAACCTACGACCCGGATCTGCTTGTTGGACGAGCCAGAACAACAAACTACCGTACCCTACAGGCCGATACGCTAAACCCGCTGTTCAACCGCTCCATAATGGCACTTTACCCTCCAGGCTCTACATTCAAAATTGTTAATGCGCTTATAGGTTTGGAGGAAGGGATAGTTGCCCCAACAACCAAATATTCATGCGATGGAGGCTACAGGGTTGGGCGGGGAGTAGGCTGCCACTCTCACTCCTCACCACTAGACCTGGTGCACGCCATACAGGCATCGTGCAATACCTACTTTTGCCATGTATTCAGGAATATACTTGACAACTCAGCATACAAATCAATAGAGGTTGGGTTTACAAAATGGAAGGGACATGTAGAGTCGTTTGGATTTGGAAATAAACTTAACATTGACCTTCCCAACGAACTTCGAGGTTATGTACCATCAATTAGCCATTACGATCGCTACTTTAGAAAGGGAGGTTGGAGCTCGCTAACCATTATTTCACTCTCCATTGGACAAGGAGAGCTTGGTACCACACCCTTGCAAATGGCCAATATGACCGCAGCCATTGCCAACAGAGGATACTACTATACCCCTCATGTTGTAAAAAAAGTGGGTAACGATACTATTGTTGACTCGCGTTTCAAGATAAAGCACTACACATCGGTTGATTCCACTTGGTTTGGCTACCTTGTTGATGGCATGGACTTAGCAGTAAATGGTGCTCCAGGAAGCGGAAGCACAGCAAGAATTGCAGCGATAGATGGCATAACCGTTTGTGGCAAAACGGGTACCGCCCAAAACCCTCATGGCAACGACCATTCGGTGTTTGTAGCTTTTGCCCCTAAGGAGAACCCCAAGATAGCCATTGCGGTTTACGTTGAGAATGCCGGCTTTGGAGCCACATGGGCTGCTCCTATTGCCAGTTTAATGATTGAGAAATACCTAAAGAACTCCACTGCTCCAAATCGCATTTGGCTTGAGCAAAGAATGTTAGATGCTGTAATCCTAGACCGACGTGCAAAGAAAAAATAGCATATGGCAAGGCCTCGACTGGCCTACAGTTTTTATCTACCTTATCCTAGTTTTTATGGGATGGGCAAATATCTATGCGGCAGTTTATAGCGAGGAGCATAGCAGCATTTTTGATTTTACACAGCGGTATGGAATGCAGCTGGTATGGATTGGAGCAGCAGTTGTACTTGCACTGCTAGTTATGGCAATGGATAGCCGCTTTTACTTTGTTTTTGCCAACTTTATATACGCAGCCATGATATTGCTGCTGATAACGGCCCTCCTTTTTGGAACGGAAGTTAATGGCTCAAAATCGTGGATACAAATGGGGCCCATAAGAATACAGCCTGCCGAGTTTGCCAAATTTGCCACAGCTTTAGCATTAGCAAAGTTTATGAGCAAATACGGATTTAAGTTACATCAGTTTAAATCACTAGTAACCATTGCCCTAATAACCCTAACCCCAGCGGCACTTATACTACTGCAAAATGACACAGGTTCGGCTCTGGTTTACTCTGCGTTTATTCTTGTTCTTTACAGGGAGGGGTTAACAGGCTGGATACTTGTATTTATGGGCTTTATGGTGCTTCTTTTTATTTTGGTTCTGGTTTATAGCATCCCCGTTATACTTGTGTTGCTGTTTGCTCTCACCCTAATCCTTTTCGTTTTTATTGGAGGGCGCTACCGCGATGCAATCCGATTTGGAGCGGGAGTTGTTGGAATTGGTTTGGTTATTTATGCAGCATCGGAGTTCTTAAACCTAAATTTATCGTGGTACTATTACCTTTTACTACCGCTAGCCATAGGAATTCCCATAGCTATTGTTTACGCTTTTATAAACAGGCTTAGATACATATACCTTTTAGTTCTTTTCACCTTAACGGGAGTGTTCTTTAGCTTCTCTGTAGATTACGTATTCCACAATATACTAGATACCCACCACCAGAAACGTATAAACGACCTTTTGGGCATTGAATCCGATCCGTTAGGATGGGGCTACAATGTAAACCAATCGAAAATTGCCATTGGCTCTGGAGGTTTTTGGGGCAAAGGCTACCTTAAGGGGACTCAAACAAAGTTCAACTTTGTTCCAGAGCAGAGCACCGACTTTATTTTCTGCACAGTTGGCGAAGAGTGGGGTTTTGTGGGGACAACGGTTGTTGTATCGCTCTTTTTATTACTTCTAATAAGGATAATTCGAGTTGCAGAGCGGCAACGAGAGTCCTTTGCACGAATTTATGGGTATGGGGTTGCATCTATTCTGTTTTTTCACATCGTAGTAAACGTTGGGATGACCATTGGGCTTTTCCCCGTAATTGGAATCCCATTACCATTTTTTAGCTACGGAGGCTCCTCGCTTTGGGCGTTCACGGTGCTGCTATTCATTCTGCTTAAGTTGGACTCCACAAGGCTCGGGTAGCATATCGGCCGTAAATCCTACGGGATACACCTTAAACTCATTGGCAACAAAGCGAATCATTTCTGGGAACATGGCGCAGAAGTGGCTCTCAAAATCAGCATAGTACTGATTCAAAACTGCCATAGAGTATAGCGTTTCGCTTGGCAAGGAGGTAACGCTGCTCATTATTTCTAAAGCACGCTGCAATCCTTCCGTTGTACGATAGGAGTATAACCTATTGCTCTGAATAAGAAATGGTAAAAAGCGTTTTACCTCAACAGGAAGTAATCTGTAGTTTTGCACCATTTGGTAGTAGAACCCCCTTGTAAACCCTCTTAGGGGGAAAGGTGAAAAGTTGCTCCAATTTGATGCAAGAAGATGATCGTAAAAAACATCAACAACAACACCAGCATACTTACCATAACCGCTACGTAAAAGGCGCTTGCTTTCGGCAGTGGCCAAATGGTTATCGGTAAATGAGTCAATTGCCCGGTGCATAAGAATTCCCTTTTGCACATCGGGAGGGTAATGGGTAAAGGCTTTCCCCTTTACATGATCGCCAATAAAATTGCCCAAACGAACATGTACATTGTCTCCAGAAAGATATAGATGCGCTAGGAAGTTCATTAAGTTCTATTGATTGTTAAAACAGCAGAAGGGCGCTAACAAAAGTATCCCTTTACTTGGCAGCGTACAGAAGCTCATCGGGGCCACCGGGTACATGGCGCATAAGAGACATATGCTCCCCATCCCAAACAGCATAGGTAAAGTTAACAATCCAATCGCCAAGCACCGTTAAGTGCGAGTTGGGCTGTAGCTCATAAACAATGGGTGAGTGCCAATGCCCAAACACAAAGTGATCGAAATGCCGCTGTTGCAGTTCAAGCCTAGTAAACTTAGTTATAAGCTCATCCTCGCCTCGAAACTGGTGCGATATATTCTTTGAGTAGCGGCTACTAACGGACCAGCTGTTGCCAAGCCAAAGAGAAAAGTTTGGGTGCAATCGGGAAAACAGCCACTGCAACGATTTGTTGGTGAATATCCACTTAAGGGTTTTATAGCCAAAATCGCCAGGACCAAGGCCATCGCCATGCGCGATAAAAAACTTTTTCCCGTTCCACTCGCGCATAATTTCATGGGTATGAAGCGTTACCCCCAGCTCTGATGGGAAGTAATCGTACATCCAGATGTCGTGGTTACCAGTAAAGAAGTGTACAGGAATGCCAGAGTCCACAATCTCGGCCACCTTGCCAAGAAAACGAGTAAAACCCTTAGGTACAATACGTTTGTACTCGTACCAAAAATCAAAAATGTCGCCCACAAGAAAAATTTCGGCAGCATCGTGCCTCACTGACTCGAGCCACTCAACAAGGCGTTTCTCTCTGGGCAAGCTCTCCAATGCATTTGGGAGTCCCAAATGCATATCGGAGGCAAAGTATATTTTTTTATTGCTGGTCAATGCTAGTTAAGAAGTGAGTTTAACTTTTTAACAAGTTCTTGCCCATAAAGGTTCTTTCCTACTATATCAAAATTTTTGTCGATAAGGTAATTGGAAGGTATCTGGCTCACGTTGTAAACGCTTGCTGCGTAGGAACCATTGGGGTTAAGCTCACTCACATTAATCCAAGGAAGGTTTCCTGCTTCAATTGCAGCAACCCACTCCTCCTTACTTCTATCTAGGGATACTTGGTAAATCTCAAACCCTTTTCCCTTAAACTTGTTGTAAACATTTAGCAGCTCACGATTATCGAGCATGCTAGACTGGCTCCACGAAGCCCAAAAATCGAGTAGAATTACCTTACCCTTTAGAGAGGATAATGCAACTGTATCGCCCTTTGGGGTGGGCAAATTTATTTCTGGAAGAGTAGCCTCTGCGCTCTGAATGAGCTGTGAAACTTTATGTCCAGAAATAAGCTTTTGAATGCGGCCAATATCAGCAAGCATTCCCTTTGTGTAATCGGACTCAGGGTATAGAGCCATCATAGATGAGGCTACAGCTTTGTATATTATCAAATCCTCACTCCTATCGAACAAGTAGCTTTGATCGTTAAACTTTTGGTAAACAGCCATAACACTAGCCTTTGATGTGGAGTTTTTCCATATAAAGCGGGTGTTAAAAACACGCTGGCTATCCACTAGTGCACTCATTTTACCAAAAAGCTCTGTCTTAAGCGCACGGTCCTGCGATAGAAGGTAAATACGCTGAAGAGAATCGTACTGCTTACGGGTTTTAGAAAGTTCATCAACAAGTGTTAGCACCTTCTCCGACTCCTGAGAGCCAGCCACGGTGTAACCAGAAATACGCTCGTTGCCCATTTTAATATCAACCACAACCTCATCGCCCTGCTGGGTTAATAGGGTTACAGCCCCCTTAGTTCCAAAGTTCAACACATAGAATGTAGGCTCAGCTGGTTGAACAACCCTAAAACGAAGCTTTGATAACCCCTTGTCGTAATCTGTTGAGTCAACAACTTCCTTGCCCGAGAAGCTAAGCTTTTCAAGGTAAACCCAGCCCTCCGAAGGCATTTTAAAGTTGGCAACTATGGTAGTTTTTGGCGTTTTGTTACAAGCGTTAATCGCAAAGGCTATTGCAATACTAAGCGTTACAACTATTGGTCTGAAAATCAGTTTTGATTGATTAGTCATGTTGCGAGTTATTCGTTTTCTTGTTTTTTAATACGGAACACAAATTTAATTAATAGTCCGAATAAATTAATGCCCAATAGCCAATCAACCCTTAAAGTATGTCAAAAAACACATAGGCTATTACAAATTAGGGCATTAGCTTGACCAGCTCATCGCGAAGCTTCTTCCCGTAAAGATTTACACCACGGATGGTTCCCCAGCGATCTATTAGGTAGTTGGTTGGCACCGACGATACCCTAAGCGTATCAGCAATAGGCGATTGCCACTGCTTAAAATCGCTAGAATGCATCCAGGAAAGGGTATCGCGCTTTACGTACTCCATTAGCACCTGCTTATTGGCATCTAACGAGAAGTTAACTACTGCAAAACCTTTAGGAGCAAAATCGGCATAAATACCCACAAGCGATTTGTTAGTTGCCACGCAACCGTCGCACCAAGTAGCCCAAAAGTTTACTAACACATACCTTGCCCCCATTGCTTTAACATCAACCATATTACCATCTAAAGCAGGGAAAGCCATAATAGGAAACCTTGTGCCTACAGCAAGCATCTCTCCTCTACGCGCACGAATCTCCATTTGCGAGGCCATGAGCTTAACGTTCTTATGCAGGTTTTTAACCAAAGCATTGTGCGGATAAATGGGGTAAAGAAGCGAATCAACAAGTTGAAAGTACTTGAAATCGGCCTTAGAGTCTAAAACAAAGTTCTTATTATCGTACTGCTGGTAAAGGGCAATGATGGTAGCCAGCGAGTAGCTGTTATCCTTTATAAAGCGTATGGTATAGGCCTTATGCTTACTAGTAATTTGGGTGTATGTGCTGTCAATGGTAGTTCTAATAGAGTCGAAATTGGGCTCTTTGTAGGTATTTCGCCAAACAGTAGCCAGGGAGTCAATTTGGCCAACCACACCATTCAATCGCCCATTGAGTTCCTTAACCCTAAGGCTACCCTGCGAACCGTTAACTGCATACTCTTGCAAGTTTGCGCTGGAGGTCTTAACAAACACTCGCTCGCCAGGCGATAACAGCAACAATATTTGACTTGCCGATCCTTTTGGCTGCAGCACATAAAAAGCTGGTTCATTAAGTGTAAGCGTAAACGAAAAGTTCCCCGAGCTGGAAGTTTCTGCTGAATCTACAGCCGAAAGAGCATCGTCGCTAGCTGCCATTAAGTAAATATACTCGTTGGACAAACCTATAATACTGCCCTCCACCGTTACCTCATTAGCCCTAGGGCCACAAGCATAAACCAAAAGTCCAAAAGAAAGGAAAAAGCTTAGGAGCAGGGTGCCCTTTACTATACGTTCAAAAAAAATCGACCTAAACATATAAATTCTGATTATGCGGGGAAAGTCCATAACAAACGATTTCGCCCAATTTCACGCAAAGTTAACCAAAATATAATACAGCAAACCTCCCTGAGAATTGCCAAAAATTCCCTAATTTGTATAGCCGACAACAATTTGAAAATCACCTAAAACAAAGAATCATGAAATACTTGGAATTCGACAAGGAGTCGCTGGTAAACCTTGAGTACTCGCTAAACAGGGAGATTCTTAGTACCAACAGAGCGGGTGGATATTTCAGCACTACTATTGTTTTGTGCAACACACGTAAGTACCACGGGTTAATGGTTATTCCGCTTGATGAGTTTGATGGGGAGAACCACGTACTTCTATCGAGCGTTGACGACACTGTAATACAACACGAGCAAGCATTCAACCTAGGAATACACAGATACCCTGGTATTTACGAACCAAAGGGACATAAATACATTATAGACTTTAGCTACGAACCAACCCCAAAGGTAACCTACAGGGTGGGCGGTGTGATTCTGGAAAAAGAGCTGCTATTTGTACATAATGAGGAGCAAATTCTTATACGCTACACACTTAAAGACGCACATAGCCCCACCAAGCTCCGCTTTAAGCCATTCCTTGCATTTAGGAACGCCCACAAGCTTTCCAAAGCCAACCTGTGGGCCGATACGCATTACACCGAAATAGACAACGGGGTTAAGTACAAACTGTACAAGGGTTTTCCATACCTACATCTACAAACAAACAAAAAGGCGGAGTTTATTGCCTCTCCCGATTGGTACTATAACATTGAGTACAAAGAGGAGATTTGGCGCGGATACGAAGGCCATGAGGATCTTTTTGTTCCAGGCTACTTTGAGCTCTCCATAAAGAAAGGTGAGTCGGTAATATTATCAGCCTCAACCACAGAGCAAAAGCCCGCAATGCTTACCAAAAAGTTTAAAGCCGAAATTGAACGGCGCCCCGCCAAAGACTGTTTCCAGAACTGCCTGTTTAATGCCGCAAATCAGTTTATTGTAGGGAAAGGGAAGCATACCGAGATTATTGCTGGATTCCCTTGGTTTGGGCGCTGGGGCCGCGACACATTTATTGCGCTTCCTGGGTTAACCCTTTGCAACAATAATTCCAAAACATGTAAAGATGTTTTAGATACCATGTCCAACGAGCTTAAAGATGGCCTATTCCCAAATGTTGGCAAGCACTCTGCAGCCGCCTTTAACTCGGTTGATGCTCCGCTATGGTACTTCTGGGCCATACAGCAGTACGCATTGCACACAAACGAGAGGGAACAGGTGTGGAAGGATTATGGAAAAAAGATGAAGCAAATACTTGCCGCATACCGTAACGGACTTCCATACAACATCAAAATGCAAAGCAATGGGTTGATATGGGCTGGCGAAAAAGGCTTTGCTCTAACCTGGATGGATGCCGTTGTGTGCGGAAAGCCAGTTACCCCACGTATTGGCTATCCTGTGGAGATTAACGCGCTATGGTACAATGCCATTATGTTTACACTTGAGCTAGCGGCACAAAATAAGGACACCAAGTTCATAAAGGAATGGGAACCCATTGCCAACATGGCCAGAGAGAACTTTACAAAAGTTTTTTGGAACGATTCACTAGGCTATTTAGCCGACTATGTTGACGATAACGGGCAAAACATGTTTGTTAGACCAAACCAAATATTTGCCGCATCGCTTCCATACAGCATGCTAACCGATGAAATGAAGCGAAGCATTATAGCCACTGTAGAGCGAGAGCTACTAACTGCTAAAGGATTGCGAACCCTTGCGCCAAAAAATCCTGCCTACCAGGGCATTTATGAAGGCGACCAGGCCAAGAGGGACTCCGCATACCACCAAGGAACCGTTTGGCCATGGCTATCGGGACATTTTATTGAGGCCTACCTTTCTGTAGATCCCCAAGCGGCCTTAATTGTTGCAAAAAAACTGGTTGAGGGGCTTAAGGAAGAGGTAAACAGGTACGGGATATGCTCAATATCCGAGATCTTTGATGGGGATCCGCCTCAACGGCCCCGCGGTGCAATTTCGCAGGCATGGAGCGTTGCTGAAACGCTTAGAATAATTAGACTGATTGAAAAACAAGAAAAAAGCCAAAAGCGATGAGAGTGTTAATGTTTGGATGGGAGTTTCCGCCGCATATAACAGGAGGGTTAGGCACAGCATGCTTTGGGCTTACCAAAGGACTTGCAAGGCATAAGGTTAACGTTGTTTTTGTTGTACCCAAGGCTTTTGGCGACGAAGACAAGAGCGCCCTTAGACTTGTATCGGCCGAAGACATTGAAGTTGGCCTAACCGATGTGGAAATGAAAGAGTTCTGGGAGCGGGTTAGCTACATTGAGGTTGGCTCAAACCTTATACCCTACCTTGGTCCCGATGAGTTTAAAACGCTCATTAGCAAATCGGTTCCAACGGGAATAGACATAAAGGAGAGCACATACGGGAGAAAATTTAAGTTTTCTGGTTCCTACGGAAAGGACTTAATGCAGGAGGTATTGCGCTACTCATACATAGCTGCAAGCATAGCCGCAAAGGAGTCGTTCGACATTATACATGCACACGACTGGCTTACCTACCCAGCAGGTATATCGGCTAAGCTTACATCGAGAAAGCCATTGGTTATACATGTACATGCAACGGAGTTTGACCGCAGCGGCGAGAATGTAAACCAAGTGGTTTACGATATTGAGCGCAAAGGCATGGAGATGGCCGATAAGGTAATAACCGTTAGTAACCTTACCCGCAATATAGTTATTACCCGTTACGGAATAAACCCCGATAAGGTGGTAACAGTTCACAACGCTGTAGAGTTTCGTAACAACAACGACTTTAGTCATGTGAGCAAAACAGTGCCAGAGAAGGTGGTTACATTTTTAGGCAGGGTAACATTTCAAAAAGGGCCCGACTACTTTGTTGAAGCAGCCAATAAGGTTCTAAAAAAGTACAGCAATGTTCGCTTTGTTATGGCAGGGAGTGGCGATATGCTTAACCGAATGATTAGACGCGTTGCCGAGCTGGGAATTTCTGATAAGTTCCACTTTACAGGATTCCTTAAAGGCCCCGATGTTTCGCGTATGTTTGCCATGAGCGACGTGTACGTAATGCCATCGGTATCGGAACCCTTTGGCATAAGCCCTCTAGAAGCAATGAAAAGCCACGTGCCAGTTATCATATCAAAGCAATCGGGCGTAGCCGAGGTTCTTAAGCACGGAATAAAAATTGACTTCTGGGATATTGATGCCATGGCCGATGCCATATACGGACTACTTAACTACGAGTCGCTATCGCACTTCTTTATAAAGCATGGGCAAGATGAGGTGGATAGCCTAAAATGGGAAAACGCAGCCTTTGAGGTGAAAGAGGTTTACAAATCGTTCCAATAAGCGGCAACACCCAACAAAACATTAGCTAACTACAAATCTGCAGAACCAATGAAAACTATATGCTTCTACTTTCAAGTACATCAACCCTTTAGGTTACGCCGTTACCGCTTTTTCGATATTGGGCAAAACCACGCTTACTTCGACGATTTTGCCAATCGCTCCATAATGCGCAAGGTTGCAGAAAAGTGCTACCTACCAACCAACAAGCTACTACTGGATTTAATTAACGAGTATGGCAAACGCTTTAAAATATCCTACTCCATATCGGGTACGGCACTGGACCAGTTCGAGATGTACGCTCCTGAGGTGCTGGAAAGCTTTAAACGGCTAGCCGAGACGGGTAGCGTTGAATTTATTGCCGAAACCTATGCTCACTCCTTATCGGCACTAAAATCGAAAGAGGAGTTTAAGCGCCAAGTAAATCGCCAAACCACTATGGTAAAGGAGCTTTTTGGGCAAAAACCCACAACGTTTAGAAACACCGAGCTTATTTACTCCGATTCCATTGGCGAGATGGTTGCCTCCATGGGCTACAAAGCCATGCTCACCGAGGGAGCAAAGCACATACTAGGGTGGAAAAGCTCCAATTACCTATACACCAACGCCATAAACCCTAAACTAAAGCTACTGCTAAAGAACTTTAGGCTAAGCGACGACATCGCCTTCCGATTCTCCAACAGGGAATGGAGCGAGTGGCCACTCACCACCGAGAAGTACGTGAACTGGTTAAACACCATTGACGAAAAGGAGGAGATTGTTAACCTATTTATGGACTACGAAACCTTTGGCGAGCACCAATGGGCAGAAACGGGCATCTTTGATTTTATGAAGGCGCTTCCAGCCAGAGTATTCTCCGACTCCCAATTTGAATTTCTCACCCCAGCCGAAGCAGCCCAAAAGCATCAGCCCATTGCGCCAATGCATGTGCCTCACCCCATATCTTGGGCCGACGAGGAGCGCGACCTTACCGCATGGCTTGGAAACGAGATGCAGGAAGAGGCATTCAACAACCTATACAAAATTGCCGATACAGTTTACCAACTGGACGACCCTGCGCTTCTACGCGACTGGAAACTACTGCAAACCAGCGACCATTTCTACTACATGTGTACAAAGTGGTTTAGCGATGGCGATGTTCATAAGTACTTTAACCCATACGATACGCCCTACGAAGCCTTTATTAACTACATGAATGCGCTTAGCGATTTTACCCTACGGGTTAAATCGGCCTACCAAAAGCAACAAGCAACTGAGGGCATTTTAGGTCCAGAGGATTTGGATGCTGCAATAAAGGATTACGAGGATAAGCTTAAACAGCTGAAGGCTCTCAAGAAAAAGAGAGGCTAAGGAACCTTACACATAAAGTTCCTAATGCTTAACATGTAACTAAATGAGAAAAACTATGGAAGAGAAGTTGGTACGTCCCGATTACCTTTTTGAGGTAAGCTGGGAAGTTTGTAACAAGGTGGGAGGAATCCACACGGTAATATCAACAAAGGCATCGACACTTTACAACGAGCTTAGTGATAACTACATACTAATTGGCCCCGATGTTTGGCGCGATACCGAACGAAACCCAGAGTTTGCCGAGGATCAGCAGCTCTTTGCGCAATGGCGATCCAAGGCTATGAGCGAAGGGATACGCGTTAGAATTGGCCGATGGAACGTTGTTGGTAACCCCATTGCCATAATGGTGGACTTTACACCCTTCTTCTCCCAAAAAAACGAGATATTCAAATTCTTCTGGGATCAGTTTAAGCTCGACTCCCTATCGGGGCAATGGGATTACGTTGAACCCGCACTGTTTGGCTACGCCGCAGGTAAAGTAATAGAAAGCTTTACGCGTCACCAGCTTAGTTTAAGGCATAGAGTGGTGGCTCAGTTCCACGAGTGGATGACAGGCACAGGGCTTCTGTACCTAAAAAGTACAATGCCACAAATTGGCACCATTTTCACTACGCACGCCACAGTTCTTGGCCGCTCCATTGCAGGCAATGGGCAACCGCTTTACGATAACCTAGAGAAGTACGACCCCGATGCTAAAGCAAAGGAGTTTAACGTTATATCTAAGCAATCGCTGGAAAAGGTGTCGGCAGTGGAGGCCGACTGCTACACTACAGTTAGTAACATTACCGCAAAGGAGTGCGCGCAGTTCCACAAAAAAGAGGTTGACCTAGTTACACCCAATGGATTTGAGGACCGTTTTGTACCCGAACCCGAAGAGTTTAACCTACGGCGCATTGAAGCAAAAGTAAAATGCTACGAGGTTGCCGAAGCGCTACTAGCGCACGATGTATCTAAAAACTCACTACTAATTGGCATTGGCGGAAGGTACGAGTTCAAAAACAAGGGTATAGACATTTTTATTGATGCTCTTGGGGAGCTAAACAGGAGCAACAATCTGGACCATGAGGTACTGGCTTTTATCATGATACCAGCAAATCATCACGGGCCCAGAAAGGATGTTTTTAAGAATCTTCAGGAAAAATCCAACGAGAACATATTAATTCTTAGCGATACACACCTTACTCACTACCTTATTGACCCTGAGTACGACCCCATTCTTAACAGAATTAAAAGCGCGGGTCTGCTCAACGCATCAACCGATAAGGTAAAAATATTCTTCGTACCCTGCTACCTCAACGGTACCGATGGTATTTTTAACCTGCACTACTACGACCTGCTAATAGGAATGGACCTTAGCATATTCCCATCGTACTACGAGCCATGGGGCTACACGCCACTTGAAAGCCTTGCTTTCCACGTTCCTACAATTACTACAACCCTAGCGGGATTTGGACTCTGGGTAAACACCCACATGAAAGAGGATCACCCAGGCTCCATTGTAATTAATAGAACCGATAGTAACGACACAGAGGTGGTACAAGGCATTGTTAAGGCAATAAAAAGCATGGATGCCCTTGAACGTGAAAACAGAGAGTTTATTAGGGACGATGCTTACAAGGCCTCAAAAATAGCCCTTTGGGAAAATCTAATCCAGTACTACTATCAGGCATACGACATTGCGCTGCGCAAAACGGAAAACCGCACCCAGCTCTTTGTTGAAAAAGAACGCGACGAGGAACAACCAATTATTGAACGAAAGTATGAGCTAAGCCAACCCCAATGGGTTAGGGTAATGGTGCAAAAGAGCATTCCCCAAAAGCTCTCGGCACTCGATGAGCTTTCAAAAAATCTTTGGTGGAGCTGGAATCCTAACGCAGTGGAACTTTTCCAATGCATAGACTCCGACTTATGGGAGAAAAGTGAACAAAACCCCATAGCGCTCCTTGAGCAGATAAGCCTATCGCGCTTCCGTGAATTGGAAGAAAACCCAATGTTTATGAGCAAGTTAAACTCCGTTTACGATGAGTTTACCAGTTACATGAACAAGAAGCAGCAGCAAACGGAACCTTGCGTAGCCTACTTCAGCATGGAGTTTGGGCTTCACGTATCGTTAAAAACCTACTCTGGCGGATTAGGAATTCTAGCAGGCGATTACCTAAAGGAAGCATCCGATCAGAACGTTAGAATTGTGGGAATAGGGCTTTTGTACAAGTACGGATACTTTACGCAGCAGCTCTCATCAACAGGGCAACAGGTAAATGTTTACGACTCGCAAAACTTTGCCCAATCGGTTGCCACACCAGTAAGAGAAGCCGATGGTACATGGAAAACCATAAGCATTGCCTTCCCCGGACGAAACGTTAACGCCAAAATTTGGCGTGTGGACGTGGGCAGAACGGAGCTATACCTCCTAGACACCGAGATGGAAGAGAATCAGCCAGCCGACAGGTCTATTACCCACCAGCTTTATGGCGGAGATTGGGAAAATAGGCTAAAACAGGAGATGCTTCTGGGCATTGGGGGAATTAGGGCGCTTGCCAAGTTAGGCATAAGAGCGTGTGTTTACCATCTTAACGAGGGACATGCAGCATTCACTGGTCTTGAGCGGCTACGTGAGCTAATTCTTAACGACAAGCTATCGTTTAACGAGTCTCTTGAGGTAGTACGCGCATCTAGCCTATTCACCACTCACACACCTGTTCCCGCAGGGCACGACTCATTCCCCGAGGATATGATTCGTACCTACATGGCTCACTATCCCGACAGGCTAAAAATTACCTGGGAACAGTTTATGGATTTAGGCCGATTAATACCTGGTAACCGTACAGAGAACTTCTCCATGAGCTACCTTGCAACCAATTTGGCACAGGAGGTGAATGGCGTTAGCGAGCTGCACGGAAAGGTTAGCCGCGAAATGTTTGCCGGCCTTTGGCCAGGCTACTTCCCCTCCGAGCTACATGTTAGCCACGTTACCAACGGGGTACACTACCCCACATGGACATCGGGCGAGTGGCGAAGCGTTATGGAAACCGAAAACAGAGTCCCCGTTTGGGAAAAGATTACGGAAACACCTAACGCCCTTATATGGAAAACCAAAACATTACTCAGAAAGAGGCTACTAGACAACATTAGGCTTAGGTTATCCAATCCACACATAATAAAGTACGAGAGCCCCAAAAATGTTATCGATATAAAAGAGAACCTACGCGACGATGCGCTTACTATAGGCTTTGCCCGTAGATTTGCAACCTACAAGCGGGCTCACCTGCTACTGCGCGACCTTAAACGGCTAAGCAGAATTGTGAACAATCCCGACAAACCCGTACAGTTTATTTTTGCGGGAAAGGCACACCCAAACGATAAAGCGGGGCAAGACCTTATAAAGCGCATTGTTGAGATATCCAAAAACCCTGAGTTTATTGGTAAGGTGCTATTCCTACAAAACTACGACAGTGAGCTAGCGCGGGTAATGGTTCAAGGTGTTGATATTTGGATGAACACCCCTACCCGACCACTAGAGGCATCGGGAACCAGCGGAATGAAGGCGGTTATGAACGGAACCCTACACTTTAGTGTACTCGATGGTTGGTGGGTTGAGGCCTACAAACCCAATGCAGGCTGGGCACTGCCAGAGGAGCGCACCTACAGTGAACAGGAGTTTCAGGACGATCTTGATGCCGAAACCATATACAACCTGCTGGAGAATGAAATTGTCCCCGCTTTCTTTGACCGCGACGAAGAGAGCATCCCACAGGAATGGGTTGGTTTCATCAAGAAATCGATAACAGAAATTGCCCCTGCCTTTAGCTCTACCAGGATGCTAAACGACTACCAAAAGCAGTTTTACACCAAGCTGCTTAAACGCTCTAAGGATATGGTTGCCGACGATTTTGAGATGGCCAAGAACATATCAGCATGGAAAAAGAAGGTATCGCGCAGCTGGGATAGCATTGAGGTTATCTCGGTTAAACCACTGGACGGAGCTAAGGAACCAATGGTACAGGGACTGGAGTACACCGCCGAAGCCGTAATTTACCTTGATAGCCTACAACCAAACGACATTGGAGTTGAACTTGTTGTAGCAAGCCCAGTTAACCAAGGTGAAGTTAAAATACTTGGGGTAATTGAGTTTGACATGGTAAACTTTGAAAACGGCAGGGCTACATACCAGCTAAAGTTCTCGCCCAATGAGCCCGGAGCGTTTGATAGCGGAATAAGAATATTTGGCAAAAACCCACTGCTACCGCATAGAATGGACTTCCCGCTAATGAGGTGGATATAGCAAACGGCACACCCAGAACCTGCGTAACAAAGTTCTGGGTGTGCTTGCATTATGCATAAAGCGTTGATTCTTCTTATATGTAATCACCAACCGTTTCGCCCTCGCGAAAACTGGTAACCCTATACGCACTTGTACCGTTTAGCTGTAGAGCCATTAGGGCTTTATCGCGAGGGGTATGCACGTTGGGCAGAATTACCGTTCGGAACTCATGCGGCAAACCGCTACTCCTAATAATATCAATAGACGCTGTGATACTCTCAAGCATTGCCGATGTGCGCTCAACCGTAAGGCCTATCACACGCGAATACTGCTCGGCAGTAAGCTCATGCTTAATATCCATAGCAATAAAATCAACCAGACCTAAATCAACCAAATGCTGAAGCATCAGCGGATTGGTTCCATTGGTATCCAATTTTACCCTAAAACCCAACGCCTTAACCGATGCAATAAATTCGGGCAAATGGGGATGCAAAGTGGGTTCGCCGCCAGTAATAACAACAGCATCAAGCCACCCCACCCTACTACTTAGAAATGATAGCACCTCCTGTGCTGAGATGGTATCGCTTTGCGAGTATAGCTGCGGCAGCACCAGCGCCGGGTTGTGGCAGTAGCCACACCTAAAGTTGCACCCCGTGGTAAAAACAACCGCAGCAATGTGGTTAGGATAGTCTAACAGGCTCTGCTTAACCAATCCGCCTATTCGCATAGCGCCTTATCAAAAAGTTTACGGTCGGCAAATTCGGCCTGCTTGCCATCGTTCCACTGACTAACGGGACGCAGGTATCCTACTATGCGCGAGAAAACCTCGCACTTCGATTCAACTCCTTGCTCGCTACACTTTGGGCACACATGATGCTCGCCATAAATGTAGCCGTGGCTTGGGCATATGCTAAACGTTGGCGAAAGGGTGATGTAGGGCAAACGGAATGTTGAGGTTATCTTTTTAACCAGCGATTTCACCATTGCGGGCGATGGCATAGACTCTCCAAGGAAAATATGGAATACAGTACCCCCAGTATAACGGGTTTGCAACTCGTCCTGATTGGTTAGCGCCTCAAATAAATCGCTGGTGTAGGTTACAGGCAGCTGCGTTGAGTTGGTGTAGTATGGTTTTGCCCCTTTGCGAACGGCAACCTCATTGGATACAATGATATCGGGATACTCAGCCTTATCTATCTTGGCCAAACGGTACGATGTACCCTCGGCTGGGGTAGCTTCAAGGTTGTAAATATTACCGGTCTCCTCCTGAAACTCCTCAAGCCTTGAGCGCATGTAGTCCATAATGCGCTTGGCAAACTCAGCGCCCTTATCATCGGAGATTGAGCATCCTAGGAAATTCTGACAGCACTCATTCATGCCCACAATACCAATGGTTGAGAAGTGGTTTTTCCAGTACAAGCCGTAGCGCTGCTTAATGTTACGCAGGTAGAACTTTGAGTATGGATATAGCCCCTTATCAGTAAGGCGTTCAATTACCTTACGCTTAGTCTCTAGGCTCTCCTTGGCCAGCTGCATCAGCTTCTCAAGACGCTGTAGCAAATCCTCCTCGGTACGCGACTCGTAGCCTAGTCTGGGTAGATTTATGGTAACAACGCCCACGCTGCCCGTTAGCGGATTTGAACCAAAAAGGCCTCCGCCACGCTTCTGCAACTCGCGCTTATCTAGCCTAAGTCGGCAGCACATGCTGCGTACATCATCGGGGCTAAGGTCTGAGTTAACAAAGTTAGAGAAGTAGGGAATGCCATACTTTGCCGTAATATCCCAAATTGCGCTGTAAACGGGGTTATCCCAATCAAAATCGGGGGTGATATTGTAGGTTGGAATGGGGAACGAGAACACGCTACCATTGGCATCACCCTCGGCCATAACCTCGGCAAAGGCCATGTTAAACAGGTCCATCTCTGGCTGAAAATCGCCATAAACGGCATCCTGTACCTTGCCGCCAATAACAACGGGTTGGCTTGCCAAGTTATTGGGCACCTTAAGGTCTAGCGTAACGTTGGTAAAAGGCGTTTGAAAGCCCACGCGGGTTGGCACGTTAATGTTGTACATAAACTCCTGCAAGGCCTGCTTAACCTGCTCGTACGATAGGTTGTCGTACCTAATGAATGGAGCCAAATAGGTATCGAACCCAGAAAATGCCTGGGCTCCAGCAGCCTCACCCTGCATGGTGTAGAAGAAGTTAACAATTTGCCCAAGCACCGTTCTAAAGTGCTTTGCGGGGCGGCTCTCAACCTTACCCGCAACGCCGGTAAAGCCAGATAGAAGTAAATCTTCCAAATCCCAGCCTACGCAGTAAACGCTAAGGAACCCAAGGTCGTGTATATGGAAACGCCCCGATTGGTGCGCCTGCTTAATCTCATCGGAGTAGATACGCTCCAGCCAGTACTGCGAGCTAATAATTGTTGCTATATGCTGATTTAGCCCCTGCAACGAGTAGGTTGAGTTGGCGCTCTCCTTTATGCGCCAATCGTTTAGCGACAGGTACTGCTCTATGATATCGAGATTGGAGAGCAGTTCCTTGGTATTCCTAAGCTGCGCATGCTGGTTGCGGTAAAGGATATAGGCTTTGGCCACATCAAAAAGCCCATTCTCAAACAGAACCTGCTCAACCACATCCTGAACCTGTTCAACAGAACACTGAGTGCTACTGCCGTTGAAAATCTGAAGCCGATTTATCACATCGAGCATTAGCCCCTCGGCCTGCTCCCTGTTAGGCTTGCCCACCGAGCGTAACGCCCTAAATATGGCAAACGTAATATTCTCGGCCCTAAAGGGCACAATGCGACCATCGCGCTTACAAATTACAGCACTGCTTAATGCACCATTCTTTTCCATAGCTTTACATTTATTGATTAATGGGAAAAATGGTAGCCTCAGTTTGAAACGATAGAAAAATAAAGAGGTGTGTATCTTTACTCTTCGCCTTTCGCCCGAAAGCTACGAATTACACGTACAGGCAGGTCTTCTGGCTTGCTCCAGCTAAGCGGCCTTCCCATTCCACAACTTCTGGAACAGTGGCAAAGGGTGCTTAGCCCTTTACGGAGCTTACAGCTACGGGGATAGCTCCCGATTTTAACGGGATTCCCTTTTAATCCGAACCACGAGAGTGATTCTGGAACCTGTAGTTTTACACAACGAAGGTAAGGCAACATTACGCTCTCACAAGCGCTGCCAAAGGATAAGATACAAACACCGATTGTTAATATCGTTGAAAAGCCAAGAGAAACAGGGGCAATATCAACTCAAAAAAAAATTGAGGACAGCACCACGCAAAAAAGTTCAATTTTAATTCCCCATTTCACGGGGGCTGCAGAACAAAAAGGAGAACAAACACGAGTAGTGCAGAACAAAAAAAATTGTTTAGCCCTACCTTTGCGGCATAAATCAAACTGAATGCAACGAGCAAATACTACACTAGAACAGCTAGAATCCCTTCCAATCACCCGTTTACTATGGAAATACTTTCTACCCGCCTTTACAGGCGTTGTTATTAACTCGCTTTACAACATTGTTGACCGCATTTTTATTGGCCAAGGAGTTGGAGCCCTTGCCCTTGCCGGGCTAAGCGCCGTTTTCCCCATAATGCTAATTATGATGGGATTTGGCATGCTAATAGGCTTGGGCGCTGGAGTTAGAATATCAATAAACTTCACTAGCATCCGAAAGTGCGAAATTTACAAATGCCCTCAGAATCCCCTATTTT
>JABNAD010000193.1_pt2 | contig 43283 bp, 37 predicted proteins | sample 7240381 | NCBI WGS metagenome assembly JABNAD01 (sample SAMN11332834, study PRJNA596920) | anaerobic digester metagenome | biome: digested sludge; isolation source: digested sewage sludge-derived enrichment culture grown on H2/CO2 | place: Germany: Goettingen
GGCAAAGAAATGAACGAGAGCGGGATGCTCTCGTTCATTTGCTGCAGTCGGTGCGGAGATCAGCATGGTTCGAATTAAGGATTCGGCTCTGAATCATCCTCTTCATTGGGGTCTGATTCAGAATTTTCTTCCTCCGTGAGGGGGAGATCTTCAAATGTTTCCTCGGGCAATTCAAACTCTTTGCCTGGCTCATAGTTAAAGTCCTCATCTCTCATCAGCTCGGAGACGTTCTTGATCAGATTAAGCAGGTGGGAGGAATGGAACATGATCTGTTCCAGATCCTCTTCGCTGTATTCGCTGAACAGATCTTCGACGATGTGGGTATTGGCCGCCTTCAAATTCTCATAGAAGTGTTTGCCGGAGGCGGTCAGGTGGAGTCGAATCACACGCCGATCCTTCTCATCCCGGGTCCGTTTCAGATAGCCTTTCTTGATCAGGGCATCCAGGATCGGAGTCATATTCGGCTTGGAAATCTTCAGATATTTGGCAACGTCAGTTACTGAGGAATTGTCTCGCCGTCTCAGATAGAACAGGACCGAAAATTGTGCAGGGGTCAGGTGGATCGCCTTGGAAATCACCAGGGGATTGAAAATCTTCTTGTGCAGGATGATCATCAGATCATACAGGTAGGAGGTAACTTGGGGATAGTTCTTGCTCATATTTTTCACACTCCTCGGTTAAGAGACTGTTTGGAACCATCCGATGCAGCCTCTTGATTCATGAGTATTCATATCATTGTTTTGTTATATATATCATACTCAATTCAAAAGAGAAAAACAAAAGAAGTTTCGTGAACAGTATTAAAATAATATATGTTATACCACGTGAAACGGCGGATTGACGCCAAAAGGCGAGAAGTCTGAATATTCATTTTTGGGCCACGTAAGACTGATTTTTGGCAGCGGTTCAACCGGCAGACAGCGATCTGTCCGCCAGGCTTTTTCCGGCAGAATACAATGTTGGATTGATTTCGAGGGTGACGGCAGGTAAACTGAAGGTAGACTGCATCGAAAGTGAGAGAAAGAACATGCGCCAATCGGGCTTCTTTAAGAATCAAATCAGAATGACTGGGACCATTGTCCTGATCACGGCAATGGTCAGCCTGACCGGATGTCAGGGCGGACCATTAAGCATCGTTCCCGGTACCGGTCAGGCCACGACGGCCGGATCCCAGCCGTCAAACGCTTCCCAGGCGGGTCCTTCCAATACTTCGCAGGGAAGTTCCCAATCTTCTAACACCTCGGTTCCGGCTCCGCCTTCTCTTGCCGCTCAGGCACTGTCCAAATACCAGGCAGCCCGACAGGGACTGCGCAGCGAACGGATCACCCAATTATGGTCGGTGGAGAGCAATTATCCGATGAAAACCGGAACGATCACCTTTGCGGCAAATTATGATCTGAATGGTAAAGTACAGACCGCCATGGGCAGCCGGGAAGAATCAAAAGGGGTGGATACCTCAATAACGACCTGGTATCGCACAGAGAGTGAGTATACGGTCGACCACAAGGGTACCGTGACCACATACTCCCTGGCCCAGGTTAAGGAAGCACCGCTCTTCGATCTGGACGCCTTGCTCACCCGGCTGCTGGAGACATATTCGGCCAGCCTGGAGGACGGCACTTACTATGTCAAGCTGGCAACCCAGGATTCCGGTCTGATCCGAAATATTATGGAAGATCTCGGGTATCGCAAGACCGAGGAAGATGCCTATGAGGGCAATCTGTATCTGGAAGCCATGATCAACGAGCGGACAGGCTATCTGGACACTCTGAATTACACTTTCAAGCACCGGATCGCCGGCTACACCGATAATGGGTCGATTTCAACCAGTGACCAGAACCTGCCGGTCGACGTTTCCGTTCCAAAGACTCCGGGCCAGACCAAACCCGGCGCCGGAACCAGCCAGCCGTAATGGTCGAATCCCGGTGCTGATGCCGCAGTTCACCATCAGGGGAAGTGAGAAGAGAAGCATGAATCAATGGAATCAGTGGAAGAGAATAGTGATCCTGCTGGCATGCGTCATCGTTCTGACGACCGGCTGCGGATTGGACGTCATGACGAAATTTGAACGCTGGTCTCTGGATCCGGTCATCGCCGCCAGGATTCGAGAGCTGGATGAAGCCTTCGAAGCGGGAAAGCCGGTGGAACATTATGTATCGAATCTGGCAGACCTGACCCATGATCAGATGAGATTTGAACTGTATTATCTCCTGCGTCATCTGGAGCTGGCCGGAACCGACCAGATCTCCAATGCCCGTCTGAATGATGCCAGTCCGATGAAGGACCTGGATCAGTGGATGATTGAACTGGATCAGATCCAGTCCATGGATCAGTATTACCGCTTTTTAAAGAAAGTAAGTGAAGCCTATCAGCCCCTTTACACCAGGGTGCTGCATCCCGGAAAAGTCCTGGAGGGCCTGCCCGCTTTGGAAAGCCTGGAGCAGGCAAAGTCAGTTCTTCCTCAGGAAGTCATCTGGGAAACTTACAACGGGTATCGGAATAAGCCGCAAGTTCTGCTGAACAACCAGCAGCTGCTCCAGCGGTTTGAAAATAAATCCGGGCTGGAATACCACAGCGACCTGTTTGAACGCGAGGAAGTCGTTTCCACGGGCGTGGCGGAAGACGGGAAAACCGCCTACCTGAAAATAGCCTCCTTCCAGATTCGTGGTACGGCTCCGGATGGGACGGTTCTAGGAGTAAAAGATTTTCTGTCCAGTCTCTACAAGTTCGATACCCTGATCATCGATGTTCGCGGAAACCATAGTCTGGACATATCCCCCTGGCGGGATGAGATTGTAGCCCGCCTGGTGAAAGTTCCGGCAAGAATCCAGACCTATATCGCCTTTCGTCGGACAGCGCCGGGTGAAGCCATGCGGCAGGAGCTGCTGACCCAGTTCTCTTTCGAAGCGGGTCGTCTGCTTTATGATGCCAGCCGGGGCAGTCGAACTTCGGCGGCGAATCTTGCACTGGATGGAACACCGCAAAGTCCCGTTTCAATGAATCAGGTGATTTATGACGATCGTCAGCAGCTGGGCGACTATGTCAGAATCCGGGATGTTGTCACACCCCGGGATCCGGTCAATTTTAAGGGAAAGATTTACCTGCTCACAGACAGTCAGGTCTATGGCAGCGCAGATTTGTTCAGCTTCTACTTGAAGCAGCTGGATCTGGCCGAGCTGGTCGGGAAGCAGAATCGGGGGGATGGCATCGCCCAGACGTTCGGCTTCTACAGGATGCCTCTCCCTTATTCCGGGATCGTCTTCCAGATTCAGATGGCTTACGGATTCAACAAAGACGGTTCCCCCAACCATGATCGCGGAACAACCATTGATGTAGCGCGTGAAAATGGGGAAGAACTGGAATATGCCCTGAAACAGTCCATCCGGAAAATTCAGCCCGAACCCTGAAGCAGGTGCTGTCAGATCAAGGGACGCAGCAATAAGACAGGCTGAAAGCTTTCGCTTTCAGCCTGTCATCCGTTTTATTTGAAGATCATCCGTTTTATTTCGAAGACCTGTGTTTGATTGATCCACAGATCTTGCCGTCCCTACCTGATTCAGGGATCCTTTGTCTGTCCGGCGGGAGCAGACAGGAACCTGGTCAGGATCTGGCGGAATATGGACTATTCGGCTTACTTATCTTCTTCAGTAATCTCGGCGTCGACTACCTTCTTATTGAGCAGGGACTCAACCCGGGAGGTATCGTAGCTGTCCGTTTTGGAGCCTGGATAGGATCCCTGTTTTTCCACAGCGGGTTCAGCCTGGGTGGTGGGGCCGCCCGTGACGGATTTCAGCAGGCTCTGCTTCAAGGTATCTTCGATCTTGAGGAGTTCCTGTTCGGCAGCCAGACGGCGGGCCTGTCCTTCTTTCTGAATCTTCAGGGTTTCATCAATGGTGGTAATGAGGTCGTCGTTCACTTTCTTCAAGGTTTCCAGTTCCACGATGCCGCGTTCGGATTCCTTGGCCACTTCAATCGTATTGGTTTTCAGCATCTCTGAATTCTTCCGCAGCAGCTCATTGGTCGTTGTCGTGACGCTGCGCTGCATTTCGAGTCCGGCTTTTTGCTTGGACAGGGACAGTGCGATGACAACCTGGGATTTCCACAGGGGGATGGTGTTGAGGATGGCGGTCTGGATCTTGTCGACCAGGGCCTTGTCGTTGTTCTGGATCAGCTTGATCTGGGGGGCGGTCTGAATTGCCAAAGTTTTGGACAGTTTCAGGTCGTGGACTTTCTTTTCAAACCGGTTGACCGTGTTCTCAAAGTCGTTGATCAGCTGGCTGGCCATGGAATCGTTGGATTCCAGCGCTTCCTGACGCAGGCGGGGGAGCGTGACATCCCGCAGATCCTTCAATTTTTCCTCGCCGGCAAAAATGTACAGCTGGAGATCATTGAAATACTCGACGTTCTTCTGATAGAGGTTGTCCAGGACGCCGATATCCTTGAGCAGTCCCATGCGGGCTTTGTCCAGTTCGGATTCGATTTTGTCGATCTGGGTTTCCAGTGTCTGGAAGCGGGCCATGTACTTCTCGGTATTATTGGTCAGTTTGTTCAGGAACGGGATTTTTTTCAGGAAGCTGTCATCTTCGCCGTCGACATCGGCATCCCGGACTTTCGTCATCAGGTCCACCATGATATCGCCGACATAGCCGGCATCCTTGCTCTTGATCTGAGCGAGGATGGTTTCAGAGAACTGAGCAATGTTTTTCTGAGCGCTGACACCATACTGCTCGGTCATCTGAGAATCCATCAGGTCAATGTTGTTCTTGATCTCTTCGATCTTTTCCCGTTCAGCTGGGGTAATGCGCTCGACCTGCTGGGTCAGCTTGGCAATTTCCTGTTCTTTTTCGACTTGGGCAGTTTGGGCCTTGGCACTGCTTTTGGCTAAGCTTTGCAAGGTGATTTCGTCTGGCATGGTTTCTTCCTCCTGAATTGTGGATTTATGGCATGAATTGATATCTCGGTCCGGGGACGGTAAGGCGTCAGGCTGAGTCTGGATTCAGAGTGGATCAGGATCCCGACTGGATCGGGCTTACGGCTGATCCGGCGGATTGGTTTTTTGCAGCAGATCAATGTCTGCTTCGATATCAATCAGTTCATTGCTGGCTAACTGAATATACTGCTTTTTGAAGGCATCCTGCAGGGTGAGGAGCGCACCGGAGGTCTTGACCTCGATGTTGTCCACTTCCTGGGACTGGATTCCGGTGATCTCAAATTCATGATACTTGGACAGAATGTCTCTGGCCGTATCAAGGTAATATCCGAAGAAGCGGCGTGCCTTTGTGATCTTATGGGGGTTTCGCTTCAGGTATTCCATGATCTTCTCGCCAAGTCGGTACAGTTCCATGGCGTTGTCGGCCACCGGTTTGGACTTGACGTGCTTTGCAACAAACAGGACCTGGTCCATATCGGTCTGACCCTGTTTCATTAAGGCGTTCAGCTCAGCTTCCATTTTTCCGTCGATCGCGTCCAGAGTGGGGTACTGGTTCCGGCGGGCGCGGGCTGAGATCAGAGTAACCAGGAGCGTGACAGAGGTCAAAAGCAGCGTACTGGCGATATCAATCCGCAGGATGAACAAGGTGAGGACAAAAACGAGCAGCGGGGGCACGAGCACCCCGAACAGGGTTTTCATTTGACGGTTCATGGGTTCCTTCCTTTTCGATGATTTGTGCGGTCAGCTGATGCAATAGGGAATCTGACTGAGAAGAGACAGCCGGCTGCTTCGGATGGTCTCTCAGGGAGAGCACCGGGCTGCGGCATATTATGAAATAAATTTTAGCACACAATGATGAACAAAGATTGAAAGCAGGATTAAAACACGGTGGAATGGACAAAGGGGAGGGTCAACCGCAGAGCTGAAAAATCGTATGATGCAGGGGTGGTGGTTCGGTTGCGGATGTGTTGTGACTGGTTGCCCCAAAAAGGATTAAAAATCGATTAAATAGAACACACGTTCCGAAGAAGTGATATAATATATTTAGCGACAAAATTAAGGTAGACATGATACAGTCTGACACATGGAGGAATCCATGTGAACTTTTCGTGAGGTGAAACAATGGATTACGAAAAATATACCAAGAATACCATCGGTGTTTTGAATAACGCGCTGAACAGCTGCGTTGAAAACGGCAATTCGCAGATTGAAGATATTCATCTGCTCTGGGGGCTGGTCAAGGATGAGGACAGCCTGATCAATAACATTTTCCGGAAAATGGGAATTTCGACGCCCAATTTCCAGCGGGACGTCAAAGCCATGATTGACCGCAAGCCCAAAGTGTCAGGCCAAAGTCAGCCAGGGATCTCCCAGGGATCGAACAAGATCATGCTGGAAGCGGAAAACCAAGCCAAAAAAATGGGGGATCAGTACGTCAGCGTGGAGCATATCCTGATGGCGCTGTTCTCCACGTATGCACAGGACGTCAAGTCGGTGTTTGCCAAGTATGACCTGGCGCTGGACAAGTTCATGATGCAGCTCAAGGAAGTCCGGGGCAGCCAGCGGGTGACGACGGACGACCCGGAATCAACCTATGAAGCGCTTCAGCGCTTTTCCACCGATCTGACGGAGCTGGCCCGGCAGAACAAACTGGATCCGGTCATTGGCCGCGATGAGGAAATCCGGCACGCCATCCGGATTCTATCCCGCAAGACTAAGAATAACCCGGTCCTCATCGGCGAGCCTGGCGTCGGCAAAACCGCAGTGGTGGAAGGCATGGCTCAACGAATCATCAAAGGCGATGTTCCGGAAAATCTGAAAGAAGTCCGCATTTTTTCGCTGAACATCGGCAGTCTGCTCGCCGGTTCCAAATACCGGGGTGAATTTGAAGAACGGCTCAAGGCGATTCTGGATGAAATTCGGCAGGCTCAGGGCTCCATTATCCTGTTTATCGATGAAATCCACAACATCGTAGGTGCCGGCAAGACCGAGGGCTCCATGGATGCGGGCAATATGCTCAAGCCCATGCTGGCTCGGGGCGAGCTGCGCTGCATTGGCGCTACGACCCTGGATGAATACCGGGAATACATTGAGAAGGATTCCGCGCTGGAGCGGCGCTTCCAGCCGGTCATGATCGATGAGCCCACCGTGGAGGAGACGATTGCCATTCTGCGCGGACTGAAGGAACGGTATGAGATCTTTCATGGAGTGACCATCATGGACACGGCTCTGATTGAGGCCGCGGTCCTGTCCAACCGCTACATCAGCGACCGGTTTCTGCCCGACAAAGCCATCGATCTGGTGGACGAGGCCTGCGCGCTGATCAAGACTGAGCTGAACTCGATGCCGACGGAACTGGATGCCATCCGGCGCGATATCATGGTCCTGGAAATTGAGGAAGCCTCCGTGCGCAAGGAAACCGATGAAGGTTCCCAGCGCCGGCTGAAGGAACTGCAGAAGGAGATCTCTGACCAGAAGGAGGAGTTCAAACGGCTGAAGGCGAAGTGGGAAGAAGAAAAGTCCTCCATCGACCGGGTCAATGACCTGAAGGAAGAGATTGAGCAGATAAACTTCCAGATCGCAGAGGCGGAACGCGCCTACGATCTGAACAAAGCAGCGGAGCTCAAGTACGGCAGGCTGCCCCAGGCCATACAGAAGCTGGAGCAGGCTCAGCAGGAGACTAGTTCCAAGGAAGCCGCCACGCTGCTTCGGGAGAAAGTGACCCCGGAGGAAATCGCGAAAATTGTATCCCGCTGGACCGGCATCCCGGTTTCCCGGATGCTGGAAGGCGAACGGCAAAAACTTCTGCAGCTGGAGGAAATCCTGCATCAGCGGGTCATCGGCCAGGATGAAGCGGTGGCCAAGGTTACCGAAGCAATCCTGCGGTCCCGGGCCGGGATCAAAGATCCCAAACGACCGATTGGTTCATTCCTGTTCCTGGGTCCGACGGGTGTCGGAAAGACGGAGCTGGCCAAAACACTGGCCGAAGTGCTGTTTGATTCCGAGACCAATATGGTTCGGATCGACATGTCCGAGTATATGGAGAAGCACACCGTGGCCCGGCTCATCGGGGCCCCTCCCGGATACATCGGCTACGAAGAAGGCGGTCAGCTCACGGAAGCCGTCCGGCGCAAACCCTATTCCGTGATCCTGTTTGACGAAATCGAGAAAGCGCACCGCGATGTCTTCAATATTCTGCTGCAGGTGCTGGACGATGGGCGCATTACCGACTCCCAGGGTCGAACCGTTGATTTCAAGAACACGATCATCATTCTGACCTCCAACATCGGGTCCCAATACCTTATTGAGGGAATGGACGCCATCGGCAATCTGAGACCGGAGGCTACCCAGCAGGTCATGGCAGAACTGCGCGCTTCCTTCCGGCCGGAATTCCTCAACCGGCTGGATGAAATCGTCATGTACAAGCCGCTGACCATGCCGGAGATCAGCCGGATCATGGACCTGATGCTGGCCGAGATCGGCCGGCGCCTGGAGGACAAGAACATCACGCTGAAGCTCTCGCCCCAGGCCAGAGACCTCATCGTGAAGGAGGGGTATAATCCGGTATACGGAGCCCGGCCTCTGCGCCGCTACCTGCAGGGAAGCGTAGAAACCCTCCTCGCCCGGGCCATTATCTCGGGAGAAGTGGATCAGAACAAGGATATTCTCTTCACGGTGAAAGACGGGACCCTGACCATGGAAGTCCAGGAACGGACCCCCATTCAGTAGTCCGCAGAAATCGGTTCCGACTTTAAAAATGACAACAAGCCTATTCCCCCAACCGGCTCTGAACCAATCAGGGCCGGTTTTCCATATCAGGAAATCAACAGACCATACCAGCCCGGGGGTCCAAACCCCCCAAAGCTTTGATCAGGATCCCAGAAGCGAAAATGGCAGTTGAGCAATTGAAGACAAAAAAAGACACCGAACCTGGGTTCAGTGTCTGAGCGGTCTGGCTGTTCTTGTCTGGCTGTTCTTGTCTGGTCTGTGTGTTCTGAGCTCCGTGATTCGAAGCTTGATTGATGGAAAGGAAGATTCGTCTTATTAAGGAAGAGCATTATTATTGAAAGCAAGCGCTGCCGAACGCGAGGGGGCAGAGATTGTCTGATCCGGTGACTCATCAGGATTTGGATTTCGGGGTCTGGTCCGGGTCGGCGGGTGGGGATTGTTCGGCTGTCCGGTTTGGTGTCCGGTGATAGAGCGGGGTTCCGTCGGGTCCGATGCGGTTGCTCCAATGGTTAGGATTGCGGCGAACCACTTTTCGGGCAATGAAGAGGATCACGGCCAGAGGGAGCAGGACCGGCAGAAGGAAGATGATGCCGGAGATAACATCGACGGCGGTATCTGCCCAGTAACGCAGCCCCTTGCTGAAGTTATTTCTGAATCGATCCCAGGCGGACTCGGGCTCTTCGGTGGTGGCCAGTCCGGTTTCATCGGAGACCTGGACCGTGATGCGGGAGAACTGGGTGGAGTTTTTCAGAGCATTGAGCTGACCTTCGTAGGATTCAATTTCCTGTCGAGTCTGCTGCAGAGAACTCTCAATGGCCAGGATATCCTGGATTTCGGTAGCCTTGGCCAGAATCCCGATGAGGGTTTCTTCCTTGATCTTCAGTGTTTTAATCCGGGCTTCCGTATCGATAAACTGAGTGGTAACATCGGCCACATCCAGGGTTACATTACTGGTGGTTCCCAGTTTCTTGATTTCTTCGATGGCGGTGTCAAAGTTGGCGGTGGCGACTTTGATGGTGATGGTCAGGTAACGCTTTTCACTGGTCTGGGACTGCTGCATGTAGTAGACATAGCCGCTGTAGCGTTTGGCGATCAGGTCGATCTCGGTCTGGGCAGTCTGGATGTTCTTTGCGGTCATGGCGATGGTTGCTGTTTTCACGAGCTTCTGTTCATTGCCCAGCTCGACGGTCTTGTCGTTATTATTGTAGTCTGGCGGAACAAAATCCGGTTTCAGGCCCTGATCGGTCGGTGCCGTCACACCGCCTTCGCCGCTGGTGTCACTGGAGACGTTCAGGCGGTCATTGATGGCGCTGCAGCCGGTCAAAAGGCTGAAAAAGAGGAGGACGGCCGCAATGGCCCGTGTGGTTTTTGGCTTCATGATATAACCTCCCGGCATCATTATTCGATGATTATAGTTGTATTATATGCTACTGTCCGCCAAATGGATTACAACATAACTACAAAGGATGGGAAATACCTGCGGGATCTTCAATAAATTTGCGGAATCAATGCGTATTCAATACGTATGCAAGACGAATTCAATCAGTTCTTCGCTTAGATGGGAAGGGCTCCGCACTGACTGAGAAACGACGGACAAAAGCCCCGTCAGAAGGGTTCGACTTTCTGGATAATCTGAGCAAACTGCCCCGGCCAGCTGGCCGGGGCAGTTTGCAGTTTTCTTGCTGAGGGGCGGGGTCAGGATATTTCGGACTCCCCCTGTCCTTCGGTAACCGGCGTATCTTCTACGGGGTTGACCAGCTCGGGGCGGATCGTCACGACGATGGCCTTGGGTCGGGTCATGGCTTCAATCGCATATCGGATGCCTTGAGTTCCCATGCCGGAGTCTTTGACTCCCAGGAAGGGGAAGTGGTCCGGTCCGCGTTCCGGTTTGTTGTTGATCTGAACGGTGCCGACTTCCAGGCGGTTGGCAATGGTAAAGGCCTTGTCGATATGATTGGTGAAGACGGAAGCCTGAAGGCCGTACTGGCTCTCATTGGCCAGACGGATGGCCTCCTCGGCGGAGGAGACCCGCAGGATGGGCAGAACCGGACCGAAGGGCTCTTCCCAGGCGATGCGCATGTCTGGCGTGACCTGATCCAGGAGGGTGGGGTAGAGCAGGTTGCCTTCCCGGCGGTTTCCACTTAAGAGGACTGCTCCCTTGGCCAGGGCATCGTCGATAAGGCCCTGGACATAATCCGCGGCTTCGCTGCTGATCAGCGGCGTGATGGTGACGCCTTCCTCCATGGGATGGCCGCTTTTCAAGGCCTCCACTTCAAGGGTCAGATATCGGGCCAGTTCATCGCCGATGGAGCCCACGGCCAGAACCCGCTTGACGGCGGTACAGCGCTGACCAGAATAGGAGTAGGCACCGACGGTGATCAGCTGGGCGGTTTTTTTCAGGTCCGCGTCCTCCAGCACGATGGCGGGGTCTTTGCCGCCCAGTTCGAGAATCTGCGGGACCATACCGGCCAGGCCGGATATATGGCGGCCGGTCTTGGTGGAACCGGTGAAATTGATGAAATTGATCCCCGGGTGAGTCGTCAGATAGTCGCCGATCTCCGAGCTTTTGCCGGTAACGGTATTCAGGACTCCATCCGGCAGACCGGCCTGACGGAACATTTCAGCCAGACACAGGGCGCTGATGGCCCCTTGCGTCGGAGGCTTCATGATGCAGGCATTGCCTCCGATCAGAGCGGGAGCAACCTTGGATACCGTCAGGTTGACCGGGTAATTGAACGGGGAGATGGCCAGTACCGTACCGATGGGCGAAGCCGTGACAATGGACAGTTTGTTCATGGATCCGCCGGGGAATTTGTCGCCGGAGATGGTTTCACCCTCAATGTTCTGACCGGCGTCGGCGGTAAAGCGGATAAATTCCGCTGACCGGATCACCTCATTCTGAGAGGAGGGCAGGGTCTTTCCGATTTCCATCGCCATAATCCGGGCGATTTCATCGGCATTCTCTTCCAGCAGATCCGCTGCCCGGTACAGGATATCGGCCCGTTCGGACATGGGCCGCAGCGCCCAGGTTTTCAGTGCGACTTTCGTATCAGCAATGGCCTGATCTACTTCACCCTGAGTCATTGCCTGGATATGGCCAACAACAGAGTCATCCACCGGGGATCGGACCGCGATGGTCTTGCCCGAAGTCGATTCAACCCACTGACCATGCAGCAAGTTCCGGTAGATCTGATTGACATGAAGTTCATTCAGCATAGCTTGCCTCCTTGAGGGATTACATGAAAAGTATCTGCAATAGTTTCTGTATTTGATTCTGCCTGGGATTCACATCGAGCCAGGGATGAATCGTGATTGAATGGCTTATTAGTTTGTCAGGAAATCCGAAAATTCCTCGGGAGTCATCTGGTTGAAATTGTCCTGGATGTTGACGATCTGCAGGGCTGCCAGGAGATCTTCCTTGGTATATTTGACATTCTTGAGGTGGTTTTCCAGGGTAGCAATGTCTTCCCGGACAAAGTAATCCCCATACAGTTTGATGTTGGAGATCACGCCGTCCTTAACGTCAATTCTGGCATCCACAATGCCGAAGGGGAATTTTTCAGTTTTGGAAACGTTGAAGGCAGGGGATTTGCCGTAGTTCCATTCCCAGGTCAGGAACTTTTCCCGGACCAGCCGCTCATGGATGGCTCTCTCTTCAGCGGTCAGTTCGTATTCTTCCAGGGGATAGATCTCTCCGATGGTTTTGAGCAGGAGATCCTGGAAATGCTCGATGGTCAGGGATTTATCTTCCAGATATTCGATGATGTTCGTGACTCTGGACTGGACGGACTTGACGCCCTTGCTCTGAATTTTCAAAGGCTTGACTTTCAGCGCTTTGCCCAGTTCCTGCATTTCGGAGTTGAACAGGATCGTTCCGTGCTGGAGCAGCTTGCCGTTGTGGAAGTACTGCGCGTTGCCGGAGAACTTGCGGCCATCGATGAGGATGTCATTGCGGCCGGACAGTTCTGCCTGAATGCCGAGTTTGGCCAGGGTCTTGATAACCGGCTGGGTCAGGACGTTGAAGTCATTGACATTCTCCCGGGATCCCCGGACGATGAAGGAAAAGTTCAGATTGCCGTGGTCATGGTAAACGGCTCCGCCGCCGGACAGACGGCGCTGGACATGAATGCCTTTTTCCCGCACATACTCCTCATTGATCTCCTCCAGTGTATTCTGATGCTGTCCGATGATGATGGAAGGATCGTGGATATAGAAAGTCAGATAATCGTCCATGGGCAGATAGTTCATGATCAGGTCTTCCATGGCCATGTTGTAGGCCGGTATCCGATAGTCTGTCTTGATGTATTTCATAGTCGGCTCCTCTTCGTTGGTTTGATGGACTGATAATTACATTTTATCATATCGGTCAAAGCATAATGCCGGAAGATATACTGCCCAGGTGCGGCTGCGACCGGCAGGACTGCATCAATCCGGAGAACCAGGAAGTCTGAATCGAGCTGGTGTGGTTCAGAAAAACTGTTGAGACAAGAGGCAATGTATTACAGAAATTCGCAGAAACGACCGGTTTCAGGGGACAGTTTTTCTTTGGGATGCAGAAATAATGCTACAATTATAGTCAGAATAGAACCTGCATCGTCAGAGCAGATCGTGGAAAGGGGATTAATAATGATCACAAGCAAGATTGAATCACTCGGCGTGGAGCCTTCCAAGCTGGGGTATGGCTGCATGCGGTTTCCGACCCTGGAGGACCGTTCCATCAATGAAGAAGAGGCACAGAAGCTCCTCGACACCGCGATCGCCGGTGGCGTAACCTATATTGATACGGCCTGGCCCTACCATGAGGAGCGCAGCGAAGAATTTGTCGGTCGTGCCCTGCAAAAGCATGATCGGGATTCCTATTATCTGGCGACCAAACTGCCGGTCTGGAAGGTCGAAAAGAGAGAGGACGTGCGCTATTATCTGGAAGAACAGCTGCGCCGTCTTCGGACCGATCACATTGATTTCTACCTGCTTCACGCTCTGAGCAAGGAACGCTGGCAAAGTGTTCTGCAGCATCAGATGATTGAGGAGCTGGAAGCGCTGAAGGCGGAGGGCAAGATCCGGTTTCTGGGCTTTTCCTTCCATGATGAATTCGATGTCTTTGAAGAGATTATCCGTCACCACGCCTGGGATTTCTGCCAGATTCAGTTCAATTATGTCGATACTGAAATTCAGGCCGGACTGCGCGGTCTGGAGCTGGCGGAGTCCTTAGGAATTCCTGTGATCGTCATGGAACCCGTCAAAGGCGGATCCCTGGCGAAGCTGCCAGCGGCCATGGAAGCCTTTTTCCGGACGCTGCGGCCCAAAGATTCCGTGGCATCCTGGGCGTTCCGCTTTGTCGGCTCCCATCCCAATGTCAAGATCATCCTGTCGGGCATGACCACCATGGAACAGCTGGAGGACAACCTCAATACCTTCCGGACGTTCCAGCCCCTGGATGAAGCCGAAAAAGCAGCGATCCTGAATGTGACTCGTGAATACAAGGCCCGGCTCAACAACCAGTGCACTGCCTGCGGCTACTGCATGCCGTGTCCTTTCGGGCTCAAGATCCCGGCCAATTTCCGCATCTGGAATACCGGCGCGGTCTACGAAGATTTTGAAGGAGCCAAAGCCAGGTATTTCGAACTGTCGGAAGAGGAGCGGGCCTCCCACTGCCAGGCCTGCGGAGCCTGTGAACCACAGTGTCCCCAGGGGATTGAGATTATTGAAGACATGAAGAAAGTGGCAGCTCTGTTTGAGGGAACCCCGCAATAGCAAGTTGCAGCCGGAGTAAGTTATGACCGGAGCAAGTTATAACCGGAGCAAGTAGCTGCGGAAGCAAGCTGCACTCAGACCAATGGATCAGACGTCCAATGAAATATGCTGAAAACAAAGAGAGGAACCTGCATCAGGTCCTCTCTTTGTTGGATATGTGACAGCTTGTCAGGTCGTTAGATGGCGGTCTTTGACCGCAGCAGCAATGGGAGATATCCGGAAGTTCGATGGTGCAAGCCCGACCTGGCTGTTTCGAACTGATCCGGATCAGACTCTCTCCCGATGCAAGGCGATGAAATCGTCCCTCGAAATTTCATAGTCAACCGCACTTCGCCAGGTTCCTGACTGATCTTTCCATGCATTCTCCCGGATCCCAATCTTTCTGGCTTTAATTTTATTCTCATAGACAGTTTGAGCCCGTTTATTCTCAAAATCCGTATCCCATATTATTTTTTCGATCGGGAACCTGGAATTGATCGTTTTATCGCTGAATAGAAAATCGAAAAGCATTAAAATAATTTTTGTTCCATAACCTTGATTTTGATAGTCAGAGACACAGATTTTCCACCCGGGCCAGGCGGTTCCGTCATCCTTCACGCGGTAGCTCAGCTCCCCTGCCTGTTTTCCCTGAATCTCAATCAGGCAGAGCTGGCTCAATTTGCCTTCCCATTGCAGAATATTGCAGATGGTATCATCCAGGGATTCTCCCAATCCATTGGGAAAACCTGCATGTGCCATTACTTCTCCATCATTCCACCAGTTATTTAACTGAGCGGCATCATCGACAGTTGCACTGCGGATTACAACCTCACCTTGTTCTATTCTCATACTTTTCTCCCTCAGATGATGTTAAAGTTGCTCGGAGTAAAGGTTCCTTCCCGGGTCCCAATCGCAGGATCCGGTGAACTCATCCGTATGGATCAGTCATCTTTTCCGTATGGATCAGTCATCGAATGCTTATCGATCGAGCCATCCCATTCCGTCGGATCATAATGATTCGACTGGATCTGTTTACGCTCTGGGCAGATACCGGCCTGAAATTTTTCTGTGAATAAAACAGCTCCGGGAATGTCCCGGAGCTGCTTATATTCATCGGGAGCAGGCAGCGCCAGTCCCTGGAATTCGTTTCGCTGTTCCGACGGATGGACCTTCACGGGTTATGCATTCTTCATGAGGATCGCGATGGCATCCTCGATGCAGCGCTCGCCTTCCACCGGGTCGGTGGTATGAAGGACAGAACGTTCAATGGGGCACATTTCCGTTCGGGTTCGGTTTTCAATCATGGGCACCCGCTCCATATAGAACAGGGGGATGCGGCTAAGGCGATTATAGGCGATGGCATTTTCGCTGGTCAGGGGCGTATAGATGGCGTCGATGCCCAACAGCTGGGCCAGCATCAGCGCGCCTTTGCCAATGACCCGATCAATGAGGGTAAGCTGATCGCCTTCCTTGCGGGTGAAGCTCATCCGGCGCAGTTCGCGCAGCGGCTTAACGCCCAGGGCATCGGATTCATAAATGATGGTTCCGTGATTCATCAGAATACAGGTTTTGTTTCGCTCGTCCAGCAGGCTCAGATGTTGTTCAAGAAATTTGTGTCTCTCTTCCCGGTATGTCAGTTCCATGGTTTCTCCTAGATCCATTTTTCAGCGTAGGTTTGCATTTCGTGGATCACGGGTTCCAGGGCCTTGCCTTTCTCCGTGAGCCGGTATTCGACTTTTATGGGGTATTCGTTCCGGACTTCCCGGATGACCAGACCTAATTGTTCCATTTCCTTGAGACGTTCGGTCAGGAGGCGGGATGAGAGTCCATTGACATTCTCGAGGACCTCACTGAAGCGGCATTCTCCCTCCAGGAGAACCCGAAGGATCAGTCCGGTCCAGCGTTTTCCAAGGAATGTCGCCAGCTTTTCGTATTTTGGACACATATGAAATTCGTTCATTGGGATCACCTTTCTTTGGGATGTGATGTTCGGCGGATGCTTCAAGAATTACCTTAAATAACCTTATGAGAATAAATTACCATAAGAAGGAAGTAATTGCAACGGAGCTCGTCCTGTGATCTGGAGCCGGTCCGGTGATCGGAAGTCCGGCTGTCTAATGGAGCTGGTCTGTTTTCCAAGAGTGCTTCTTTAAAGATTGCCCCGGTTCATGGCAGCCTGCCTGGAAGACTGGGGAGCCGTTGAAGCCCTTCTGATTGTTCGATCAGCCAGTATTGAGACTGAAACGGATGGTTCTGAATAAGTGGCAAGGATTTCCCTTGATTCAGGGACAAAGTGTTAAAGAGTTTCCTTCGATGCTATAATGAATGGAGATAAACACTGTTCCAAGTGTTAGAAAATTCTGAAATGAGTTGATTCAATGAATGATACAGGCATCGGCCAGCTGACATTCTGTGGCGGCTGAGATTCCAAGATCGGAGCAGGTGCTCTGTCACAGCTGGTTTCTCAACTGCCGGTGAATTATGATCCCAACCTTCTGGTGGGATATGATTCCAGTGATGATGCAGCAGTCTATAAATTAAATGATGAAACCGCGCTGATCCAGACGCTGGATTTTTTTCCGTCCATGGTCAGCGATCCTTATCTGTTTGGCAAGATTGCCGCGACGAATGCGCTGTCGGATGTCTGGGCCATGGGCGGCCGGGTTCTGACCGCCATGAATATCGTTGCCTTTCCCGAGCGGATGGATCTGGCAGTCCTGGGGGAAATCCTCCGCGGCGGTGCGGAAAAAGTTCAGGAGGCCGGCGGCATACTGTGCGGCGGGCATTCGATTCATGATACCCCGGCCAAATACGGGCTGTCCGTAACCGGCATCGTCCACCCCGATTCCGTTCTGGCGAACAATGGCGTTCAGGAAGGGGATGTACTGGTCCTGACCAAACCCCTGGGCACCGGTCTGATTTCAACCGCCGCCTCCGTCGGTGAGACCAGCGAGGAGGCCTTCCGGGAAGCAGTTCGTTCCATGACGACGTTAAACCGCTATGCGTCCGAGGTCTTCGTCCCGGCTCGTCCCCATGCCTGCACCGATGTGACGGGTTTTGGCCTGGCCGGTCATCTCCACGAGATGCTCGGAGGCCGCTTCAGTGCGCTTCTGGATCGGTCCGCCCTCCCGGTTCTGCCGGACGCGGCCCGCTGCGCCTCAGAGTTTCTGACCACAGCCGGAGCCCAGAAAAACCGGAACTTCATGACAGAATTCATGACCTTTGAACCGGCGGACTTTGCAACCGAGGAGCTCCTGTTTGATCCTCAGACCTCCGGCGGACTGCTCTACTCCATGACCGAAGCAGCCTGGGAGTCGATCCGTACAAAGACGGCAGGACTCCCCTTTGAACCGGCAGTGATCGGACGGGTCATCCCCCGGTCGCAGGATCCCCAGCGGGAGATCGTGGTCCGATAGTGTCCGGCCCGGGTGGGAGAAGCTCTTTACTGCGAGGACCCCTCTTACGCGGAGGGGCAGCGGTAACTACCTATAAAGAAAATTTCAGCAATAAGGAGACCGTATGAAAGAAATTAATGCAATGGGCAAGGTTTGTCCCCTGCCGGTGATTGAAACGAAGAAAGCGCTGAAAAGCGAAGAAGGAAAAGACGGTGTCAGCGTCCTGGTGGACAATCTGATCGCGACCCAGAATCTGTCGAAAATGGCCGACCAGATGAAACTGAGCCACTCGGTGGAGCAGATCTCGGCATCCGAATACCGCGTCCAGATCGGGGGAGTCGGGGAGGAACCGGTCAAAACCGTATCTCAGACTGCCCCCGGAAACGGGTATGTGGTAGCGGTGGGATCCGATGAGATGGGCATTGGGGACTCCGTGCTCGGGAAGAAACTGATCGGCAGTTTCCTTTATGCCCTGGCGGAGCAGGATGAAATGCCCCGCATGATTCTGTTCTATAACGCCGGCGTTCGCCTGACGGTAGAGGGCTCCGCCAGTCTGGAAGACCTCCGGGCGCTGCAGAGTGCCGGCGTGGAGATTCTCAGCTGCGGTCTTTGCCTTGATTTTTACGGGCTGAAAGAAACTCTGGCGGTGGGCAGTGTGACCAACATGTACCGCATTGTTGAGATCATGCGCACCCACCATACGGTAACCCCCTGATGGCTCAGGTTTATCTGATTGCGGCCTTTGCCTCGACCCATGACGCGATGAAGGCGGAAACCCTGATGACCCGGCACGAAATCCCGGCCCGCCTGATTCCTGTGCCGCCGGAGGTCTCAGCCGGCTGCGGCCTGGCGCTGCGCGCCCTGATCGAAGACCAGGCAAAGGTGGCGGCTGTTCTGGCAGAAGCCGGGGTAACCGTGGATTTTTATCAGTTACTGCGTGACGGCAGCAAGCGAACCGTCGAAAGGTTGGAACCATAATGGCAAATATCATCATTGGCACCGCCGGACACATTGATCACGGCAAATCTACCCTGATCAAGGCGCTGACCGGCATCGCCACGGATACCACCGAAGAGGAAATCCAGCGCGGCATGTCCATCAACCTCGGCTTTGCCTATTTCGACCTGCCTTCCGGCCGGCGGGTAGGCATCATTGATGTTCCGGGACATGAGCGCTTTATCAAGAACATGCTGGCGGGAGCCCAGGGCATCAACATGATCCTCCTGGTCATCGACGCCAATGAGGGCGTCATGCCGCAGACCCGCGAACATGTCAATATCCTGAACCTGCTGGGAATTGAAGACTACATCGTCGTCCTGTCCAAAGCCGATCTGGTGGAGGATGAAATGCTCGATCTGATGGAGGATGATATCCGGGAGCAGTTTGAGGGAACCCCCATCGAAACCGCCTCCATCGTCCGGGTGGATTCACTGTCAGGCCGGGGACTGCCGGAACTGGTCAACAACATTGACCGGCTGGCGGACCGGATCCGGCCCATGAATCTGACGGCGGAACCGCGGCTCAACATCGACCGCATTTTCTCCGTCAAGGGGTTTGGCACAGTGGTGACCGGTACCCTGCTGGAGGGAACTATTCGAACCGATCAGGATCTGATGGTGTACCCGGCCGGAATCCCGGTGAAAATCCGCAACATTCAGGTTCACGAAAAGAATGTGGATCTGGCCCAGGCCGGTCAGCGCACGGCGCTGAACCTGTCCGGGGTGAAAGTGACGGATCTGCAGCGCGGCGACATCCTGACCACCGAAGGCAATTTATCCAAATCCTATATCGTGGATGCCAGAATCCGGGTGCTGCCCGATTACAAGCGGCCGCTCAAGCTCTGGGACCGGGTTCGGGTCTATATCGGAACCGATGAAATCATGGCCCGGGCCGTTCCCCTGGGAACCGAGGAAATTCCGGCCGGCGGGGAGGGCTTCATCCAGCTGCGTCTGGAAGAAGAAATCGCCGCCAAGCCAGGAGACCGGATCATTCTGCGGGCCTATTCCCCCATGGTGACCCTGGGTGGCGGCCAGATCCTGGATCCGGCCACCGTCAAGCATGGCCGGTTTGACGAAACCATTCTGCGCGGACTGGAGCTGCGCGGCACCAATGATGTGGATGCCGTGATCCAGGATTTTCTGATGAACTCGGACCAGCCCCTGGTTTCTGAAAAGGAGATTCTGGACAACATCCAGGCCGACAAGTCAGATCTTCAGGACAAGCTGTCCGCCATGAAAACCACCGGCAGCGTGCTGCAGCTGGGCGGACTCTATATCGGTTCGGACCGGCTCGAAGAAATGCGCAAGGAATTCCTGCGGATTCTGAACGACTACCATCAGAAATCCCCCCTCAAGGCCGGCATGCCGCGGGAGGAACTCAAGTCCCGGATTAAATTCGTTGCTAAGGGCAAGCCCTACGATCTGATCCTGGAGCGCCTGGTTGAAGAGGGGACCATCCGGGTATTCGGCAGTCTGGCCAAGGCTCCGAACTTTGAGGTGGTATATACGAAGGAACAGAAAAAACTGCGGGATGAGCTGGAAACGGCACTGCTCGACGGTGCCTATGCCCCGCCGTCCCTGAAGGAGCTGTGCCCGGACAAGAAATGTCTGGCTGTCATCGACTCCATGGAGGATTGCCTGGTGCGCCTGGATCAGGACATCGTCATTCACCGCCGGCACTACGAGGCAGCTCTCGCCCTGCTGCAGGAACACGCCAAGGCCCATGGCTCCATCGCCCTGGCTGACTTCCGCGACCTGCTGGGCACTTCCCGCAAATATGCCGTGGCTCTGCTGGATTATTTTGATAAGATCGGTTTGACCCAGCGCCAGGGCGAAGTCCGAATTCTCACCGGAAAGGAAGTCTGATCCCATGATCTATCTGGATAACGCAGCGACGACGGCGCATAAGCCGGAAGAAGTGGCCCGGGCGGTTTATGAAGCCATTGCCAGCGGCCATCTGGGCAATCCGGCCCGCGGCGCCCATGATTATGCTCTGGCGGCGTTCCGGGTCATTTACCGCTGCCGGGAAGCCGCCGCTGAACTGCTGGGGGTGGATGACCCGCTGCGAATCGCGCTGACCGCGAACGCCACGGACGGTCTGAACCGCGTTCTGAAGGGACTGCTGGGCAGCGGCGACCACGTCATATCAACGGTGACGGAACATAATTCGGTGCTGCGTCCCCTCTATCAGCTGGAAGCCCAGGGGATGGAGCTGGACCTGGTCGGTATTGACGCGCGGGCACACCTTGTCTATGACGATTTCGAGCGGTATCTGCGCAAGAACACCAAGGCAGTCGTGGCCACGGCGGCCTCCAATGTCACCGGGAACCCGACGGATCTTCCCCGGCTGGCCCGATTCTGCCGGACTCACGGCCTGCTCTTCATCGTGGATGCCTCGCAGGCAGCCGGGGTTTTTGATCTGAACATGAAACAGCTGGGGATCGACGTCCTGGTCGCCACCGGTCATAAATCACTGTACGGACCGCAGGGTACCGGCCTGGTGGCGGTGGGCCGGGACCTGGCTTTCCGGCCGGTATTTTCCGGCGGATCGGGGGCTCATTCCTTTGACCGGGAACACCCGGTCACTCTGCCGGATGTCCTGGAGTCCGGCACACTCAATACCCCGGGGGCGGCCGGTCTGACCGCCGGCATCGAATATCTGCGGACAACGGGTCTGGCAGACATTCGGGCCAGGCTGAACCGCCTGACCGGAGCATTCCTGGAGGGGGTTCGGGACATTCCGAATCTGCGCCTCTACGGCGATCCGGACATGCCCGGACGGGCGCCGGTCATCGGGCTGAATCTGGGCGATCTGCCCTCATCGGAAGTGGCGGCGCTGCTCAATGAAGACTACGGCATTGCCGTGCGCCCCGGCGCCCACTGCGCCCCCCGCCTTCATGAAGCCCTGGGAACCAGGGAACAGGGGATCGTGCGCTTTTCCTTTTCCCCATTCAATACCATCGAAGAAATCCATGAGGCCGTAGCGGCCCTCAAAGACTTGTCAACCATGACGGGAGGAACTACATAATGGCAAAAGTAAATATCATGAGACTGCTTCCGTCCGTTGATGAACTGTTCAAACACGAGAAACTGGCGGCACTTAATGAATCGATCCCGGCGGTGCGAATCAAGAATTCCGTTCGGGATGCCCTCACTGCACTGCGCGAGGAGTACCTCGCACGCAAGGATGATCCGGACTTCATTCCCTATGATGAAGACGAGATTGTCGAAAAGGTGTTGTCTCGCATCCTCGCCGACCATGAAACCTCGCTGAAGAAAGTCATCAACGGAACCGGAATCGTCATTCACACCAACCTTGGGCGCTCCCTGCTGCCCGAAGTCGTCCGGGATGCGCTGCTGGACGCCGCTTTCTCCTACAACAATCTGGAGTATGACCTCAAGAGCGGACAGCGCGGCTCGCGCTATACCCATCTCGAGTCCACCATCAAGGAACTGACCGGCGCGGAGGATGTCCTGGTGGTCAACAACAATGCCGCTGCCGTCATGCTGGCTCTCAACACCATGGTTCAGGGACGGGAAGCGATTATCTCCCGCGGGGAGCTGGTGGAAATCGGCGGCTCCTTCCGTGTTCCGGAGGTTCTGAAAATGTCGGGCGGTTTCCTGCGGGAAGTCGGTACCACCAACAAAACCCACCTGTATGACTATGAGGAAGCCATCTGCGAAGAAACGGGCATCCTGCTGAAAGTCCACACCTCGAACTACCACATCATCGGGTTTACCGAAACCGTTGACGGCCGCGACCTGGCGGAGCTGGGCCGCAAGCATGACATTCCGGTCGTGGAGGATCTGGGCTCCGGTCTGTTTGTGGATCTGTCAAAGTACGGCCTGGAGTATGAACCGACGGTGCGCGACACCCTGGCCAAAGGTGTCGATGTGGTGACCTTCTCCGGGGACAAGCTGCTGGGCGGGCCTCAGGCTGGCATCATTGTGGGCAGGAAGAAGTACATTCAGGCCATGAAGAAAAATCAGCTGACCCGGGCTCTGCGGGTCGACAAGATGACTATTTCCGCTCTGGAGGCGACACTTCGGCTGTACCTGGACGAAGACCGCGCCATGGCTGCCATTCCCACCATGCGGATGCTGACCCTGACGCTGGAGGAACTGGCTCACCGGGCCGAGGTGCTCTATCGGAACCTGCTGCGCAAGGTGAAAACCTGTCACCTGGATGTTGTGGACTGTCAGTCCCAGGTCGGCGGCGGCTCGCTGCCGCAGGAGCGGCTGCCCTCGCGAGCCGTCACCATCGTGCCCATGAACATGAGCCTCAATGACTTTGAACGTCGGATGCGGCTGGGAAAGTACCATGTCATCGGCAAGATTCACAAGGAACGGTATGAGCTGGATGTCCGCACCTTCCTGGAAGGCGACATGGAGAAAATCGTGGATGCCGTCAAGCTGGCCCTGAAGGACAATGGCAGAGCATCTGCCGAATAAGGCAATAACGGCCGAAGAAGACCGGATTCGTCACGGAATCCGGTCTTCTTCGGCATTTTCGGCGAATTGTTCGGAAGGAATCGGCCGTTTTGCAGGCCATTCGAGTGAATCGTTCAGCTATTGACCGGATCGCGGTGAGACCGTTAACAACCGGTAAAAAACCTGACTGAATTATAAGTTCGTTAAAATTATTTGCTTTGGTTTATTAAATTTAAATTAAATCCTGAGAAAATCGAGGGTTAAAAATGAATATAAAAATAGAAGGGGTGAAGTTACGTAAAAAAGTTTCTGCATTTTTTGAAATTCATTTATTTATCTGATAAAAAACAATGAAGCAATGTAATCGTGCCCAACTGGCTTCAGGCGCGCCGGTAGATCGTCGTGATTGAGGATTGAGGCTCATCGCAAGGATATTTTGCTTCCTGCAGCGGCGGATATGACGATTGTTCGATAAATGACGGAAGTCAAAATCGTTATTTCATTATCAAAGTGTTTTCGACTCGAGTACGAAATGTTCGATCTGTATATTACAATTGCCAGTTTCATGATTGTATGCAATTAACTTGAGTAAGAACTGGTGATATACTCCAGTTGTTCATCGACATTATTTTTACAGGAGGTTTGTATGGACAACAAATTATCAAAAGAAGCCTATGGCGGTATTAACGGAAAAGACTATGTTCCGTATATCACATCAGGCGATAAAAAAGGTGGCAATCTCATTGTCATGATTGCCGGAATCATCCTTGCCGTTCTGTTTGCCGCATCCACCGCTTACTCCGGAATGAAGTCGGGTCTGACCGTCGCAGCCGGAATCCCGGGATCCATCCTTGGATCTGCCATCATCGCTGCTTTTGCCAAGCAGAAGGGAATTCTTGGTAAGAACCTTCTTCAGGGTATGTCTGCCGGTGGTGAATCAGTCGCTTCCGGATTGATCTTCGTTCTGCCGGCCGTTCTTCTGATCGGCGGAAAGATCAGCTTCATTGAAGGCATTGCCGTTGGCGCTGCCGGTGTCCTGTTCGGAATCGGGGTATCCACTCTGGTTCATGACTACCTGCTCGTGGAAGAACACGGCAAGCTGATGTATCCGGAATCCATGGCGATTTCCGAGACGCTGGTCGCTTCCGAAGGAATGGGCGAATCCCTCAAGTACATGGGAATCGGTTTTGGAATCGGCGGTCTGATTACTCTGGTAACCAGCTCCTTCCTCAACAAGGTAAATAATGTCATTTCCTACGTCAATGAGACATTCTACAAATGGCGGATGGAAGTTGAAGTCAGCCCGATGCTCCTGGGTATCGGATACATCGTTGGAATGGAAGTATCCCTGATGATGTTCGCCGGATCCATCCTGGCTAACTTCGCTGTACTGCCGCTGATCGGTTACTTCTCCTCCTTTGCCGCTGACGGAGTCACCGTCTGGAACAACCCGGGCGTTGCCATCAATGCCATGAAGGTTGGAAACATCGCAGGCAGCTACCTCCGTTACATCGGAGCCGGTATGATGCTGTCCGGTGGTCTGATCGGCGCGATCAAGCTCATCCCCACCATCATTACCTCCATCAAGAAGACACTGGGAGCCAAGACTTCTGCCGCAGGCAGCGAAGAAGGCGCCGGTGTCGGCCGGATCATCCTGCTGGCTGGTTTCATCATTTCCTTCATTGCCGGCTTCCTGATTTCAGGCGGCAACGTCATGATGGCTCTGCTCGCTTCCGTGCTCTCGGTTGTCCTGGCAATGCTGTTCGCCATCGTTTCCGGACGTCTGACCGGAACCGTTGGAACTTCCAACCTGCCGGTATCCGGAATGACCATCGCCTCCCTGGTTCTGGTCACCCTCCTGTTCCTCGGCTTTGGCTGGACTTCACCTGAAAACAACAAATCTCTGCTCCTGTTCGGTTCCTTCATCGTTACCGCCATCGCCATGGCCGGAGGCTACACCCAGTCTCAGAAAGTCAGCATGGTTCTCGGTGGAAGCCGCAACGAAATGTCCAAGTACCTCGCGATTGCTTCCATTGTCGGTGTTGTAACCGTCGTTGGAACCATCATGCTGCTGGCTGATCAGCTGGTTCTTACCGGAGATCAGGTACAGTTCGCCCTGCCGCAGGCCAACCTGATGGCAACCCTGACCGAAGGCATCATCTCCGGACGTCTGCCCTGGGGCATGATCATCACCGGTATCGTCATGGGAATTTTCTTCTACCTGCTGAAACTTCCGGTTATGACCGTCGCCATCGGATTCTACCTCCCCATCGCCACCACCTCCATCATCCTGATTGGAGCCCTGATCCGTCAGTTCATCGAAATGACAGCAAAGACGACTGCTGACAAGGAAGCTAAGATTTCCAACGGAATCAGCTTGTCTGCCGGTCTGGTCGCAGGAAGCTCCATTATCGGTCTGATCGGTATCATCCTTCAGGTTACCGGAGTGCTGAAGCTCTCCGATATCACCGGTTTCGCCGCTTCCAACAACATGGCCTGGATCCTTCTGGCGGTGCTGATTGGTCTGACGGTGGTGACTCTGATGAATGCCGGAGCCCGCAAGTCTGGTAAGTAATAACGTGTCAAATAAGTCAATGGGCCCGGATGTGGTTTACAAAATTGTAGACCCCATCCGGGTCACCCAAAATGAGGAAGGCATTGTCACCCTGAGCACGCCTCAGGATCATATGATTCAGCGCTGGGCGCGTGCCGTGGGGTTCAAAATACCCAGGGAGAAGCATCTGGAGCTGGACGAGTACGGAAGTTTCATCATCAGCCGGCTCGATGGAGCCGCCACCTTGGAGCAGATCGCCCTTTCCTTGAAAGAGCGCTACGGCGAAGCGGCTGAGCCGCTGCAGGAACGTCTTGCCGCCTATCTGTCACATCTTGAGAAAAATCTGGGCATGATCGAGCCTGTAACGGACTCGACCCATGCATCAAACAATCGAAAGGGGTAATCTTATGGATTTCAACAACACCAAATGTCCCGCTGTGTTTCGTTTTTTTGAGGAAATGAACCAGATCCCCCGTGGATCAGGCAATGAGCAGGCCATCAGCGACTGGCTCGTTCAATTTGCCAAGGAGCGGGGACTGGAAGTCATCCAGGATGAAGCACTGAACGTCATCATCAAGAAGCCCGGTACGGCCGGCTACGAGAACGCCAGACCGGTCATCCTGCAGGGACATATGGACATGGTCTGCGAAAAAGAAGCAGACAAGGAGCACGATTTCCTGAAGGATCCCATTACTCTCGTCGTGGAGGGAGACAAGATCCATGCAGACCGCACGACCCTGGGCGCTGACAACGGAATCGCCGTCAGCTACGGCCTGGCGCTGCTGGATTCCAATGATATTGCGCATCCTCCCATCGAGCTTCTGGTCACCACATCCGAAGAAACCGGAATGGACGGAGCCTTTGCCCTGGATCCATCCCATCTGGCTGGCCGGCGTCTGATCAACATTGATGCCGAGGAAGAAGGAAAGCTTCTTGTCAGCTGTGCCGGCGGAATCGGAGCTACAATCAGCCTGCCCGTTGAACGGGAAACTCCGGCAGCTGAGGCGGTGGCCATGGAGCTGAAGATTGACGGCCTGCTGGGCGGTCATTCCGGAATGGAAATCAACAAGCAGCGCGGCAGCGCCAATAAGCTCATGGGCCGGATTCTGTTCGACCTTGAGAAAAACGGCGAACTCCGCCTGGCGGCCCTGAACGGCGGATCCAAGCATAACGCGATCCCCCGCAGCGCCTCCGCGATCCTGATGCTTCTCCCCGCTGAAGTGGAAGCAGTTAAGGAACGGATCCAGACCTGGACGGCCGTTTTGGCCAATGAGCTTCAGGGTGTCGACGAAGGTCTGAAAATCACCCTGGAAACCGCGGCGGAAGGTGTCAGCAGTGTGTTCAGCAAGAGCACCACACATCGCGCCATCGCGATCCTGCGGCTGATTCCGGCCGGCGTGATCAACATGAGCATGGCAATTGCCGGCCTGGTTCAGACCTCCAACAACCTGGGCGTGGTTATTACGGAAGCAGACCGGATTACCTTTGAAAGCGCAGTCCGCAGCTCCGTTCGCTCCCACAAGATGGCAGTGGCCGAAGAGCTGGAAATCATCGCAGAACTCACCGGAGCCAGCATTGAATACGCTTCGGTCTATCCGGAGTGGCAGTATGATCCGTCTTCAGAACTGCGCGATGCCTTTGTGGCAGTCTATCGTGACATGTACCAGGCTGAACCCGAAATCACTGCGATCCATGCCGGACTGGAGTGCGGTCTGCTCAGTGAGAAGTATGATGGAAACATCGACCTCATCTCCTTCGGACCCAATCTCTACGATGTTCACACCCCTCAGGAGTGCATGAGCATTTCATCCGTGGAACGCACCTGGGAATACCTCAGAAACGTTCTGGCAAAACTGAATAACTAAAACACGGATCAGCCCACCCCCCGGTGCTGATCGCTAATCCCCCTTCGAAAGGGCACGAGTCGATCACAGTCGATTCGTGCCCTCTTTTTTTCGCCCCGTCCAGTTGGATTGCTGGTGGAAAAAAGAAGCGCAGAATTTCCTGAACATCACAAAGTACGGCGATGGTGAAATCACCGGTTTCAATTTGAAGAGCAATAATGAAATGAGACATGGGACTCGCTGTGCAATCAGTTGCTATACCACATTGCAAAGGAGTGTTTCCATGTCTCAGTCAGACCGTATCTTATTCGAACTTGAGGTGAAAGGGGTACTTCAGTATTCCGTTCAGATCATCCATTCGGTATTTCTTTCAAAGTAAATCAGTGTCCGGTGTCCGGAGCCAGTGTCCAGCTTCCAATGTCTGGATTTAGGCCTCCATTGTTCGAAGTCCAGTGTCCGAAGTCCAGTGTCCAGTGCAATGAAAGGATTGCTGATGAGTTACTTGGTTGAACACCAGGCGTGAACTTGCCTTAAGGCTGAATGGAGGTCTTCTTTCATCAAAAAAACGGGCGAATTATTTGGATATTTCTCGGATCGATTATCTAAACGTTATCAAAAATCACGATATTATTCTGTCAATATTCCTCTCCCAGCAGGGGACAGGTGTGTCATCTGCCGTGCAGCTGTGCTGTCCCACTTAACTCTGATATTAGGATCCCGGGCAAAGCGAATCAGCTCCTCCTGCCCAGCTGGAAGCGGGTTGAATCCATGCGGGCTTTTTCCCTGTCGGTCCGATGGATCGATTTCGAGGTAAAACTGATCATGGAACCTGAATTGATCAAGGGCAGGTTCACAAAATGGGTGCTGGCTTCAGGAAATGGCTGTATTGGCTGATTCCAAACACTGAATCGGTGGAAGAGCTTGAATTATGCCATTCCTTGATTCTGGCTGTCGCAATTTAATTGCATGCAAGTGATTTGGCCATCTGATGGTGGTTGTTTAAAATATATGATTTGATAATAAAACGGGATTTTGAGTGTGGAACAATGGCCTAAATCCTTGCTAAATTCACAACATGATCAGGATAAAACGGTGTAAACGTGCTATAATAAGTTTGTACTATTTATTTGCGATGGAATTGAAACAGATCCGGTCAGAATCAAATAAAAAAGCCGCAGTCTGACGGTTTTTGACCGATCAGCTGCAGCTGTTCATTTAAACTGGCGGGAGTGTGTGGGAATCGAACCCACCCGAGAGGCTCCTAACCCCTCATACAGGTTTTGAAGACCAGAGAGCACACCAGAACTCATCCACCCCCATGCTTTGTGATTGTAAACCAGAATTTCCTGTTAGTCAATACTTTGAAACAAACAAACGAATGACTCCAGTTCCGGAAGATGAATTGCATGCAGGCGCATTGCCAGACTTTGATTTGATGAATTTTTTTTGCAGGTCAGAACAAATTATCAACCTGAAACACAGGAATCTTTTGGTTCTTGTAAAAATTCCAGCCGCAATCTTATAGATTTTTAGCAATCCAAGTATTTTTTGCCAAAAGAACAGATTCGCGATGATAAAATCAATACTTTGTGAAACTTCAAATTTGAGTTGGAATTCTTCGAAAAAGATTATCAAAAAAAAGTCAAAGTGTGGTATTATAAGCATGGTAATTTATGGGGGCGAGATTTTAGACGTTCCATCCCATAAATGAACCCCGTACGGTGGCTTCACCGGCATGCGGTAAAAAACCAAATATTTCTGGAAGAAAGCTGGAAGAGAGTATCCCTTGAAAGATCAGGGACACCGAAGGGACAAGTCGTGATCTGCCAAGATCAATGGATGAAATTCTCAGGTACCAATATTCCTGCTGGACAGAACCTTGATTTAACTGGGGAAACACGGCAGTGTTTCCCCTTATTCTATTTTTGCGCACATTTTGAATGAATCCGGGCTTATTTCCGGAGAAGACAGGAGTACCCAATGAAACTTATTACAAATAATCCGATGGTCCGTGATTTCTTTGTGGGCCAGGATGACATTGAACTGGAGTATCTGGATGTCCTTGGCTACATGGATGTTCTGAAACGGGCCAGAGATGAAATTCATCTGGGGCAGGTATTGCTGACGCACCCGCTCTCCGGAAGCGTCAAGCCCAACGAGACTCCGTATAAGTCGGTCGCCATTGGAAAGGATTCGCTGCACGACATCGACTCCCTCTGGCTCATTGAACAAGCCATAGCGACCTATATTAAATTTGAGAAGAACAAAGCCATGCCACAGTGGACGGAACAGGTAAGAGAAGATTTCATGGTGGTTGACTTTGATCTGATAAAAAATGCATTAAGAAGGTAGGTAGAGTATGTCAGTTGTTTATGACCTCATCATTATCGGTGGGGGACCTGCAGGTCTGGCCGCTGGATTGTACGGCGCCAGAGCCAGAATGAAGACCCTGATCATTGAAAAACAGAAGATGGGCGGACAGATCGTCATCACCGACGAAGTGGCCAACTATCCCGGATCCGTGCACGAAGCCACCGGACCAAGCCTGATCGCCAGAATGCTGGAACAGTGCGATGAGTTCGGAGCAGAAAAAGTGTTCGACGATATCACCGGTTTTGATTTTTCTGGAACCACCAAGATCCTCAAAGGAAAACATAATACATACGAAGGCAAGGCCGTCATCGTGGCCACCGGAGCGAACCCGAGAAAAATCGGCTGCCCGGGCGAAAAGGAACTGACCGGCAAGGGCGTTTCCTACTGCGCAACCTGCGACGCTGACTTCTTCCAGGATTTGGAAGTCTATGTCATCGGCGGAGGCGATACAGCGGTAGAAGAAGCCATGTACCTGACCAAGTTTGCCCGCAAGGTGACCATCGTTCATCGCAGGGAAGAGCTCAGAGCTGCTAAATCCATTCAGGAAAAGGCATTCAGCAACGACAAAATCGGTTTCCTCTGGAACACCGTGGTGGAAGAGCTGAAGGGCGACGGAATCCTTGAAAAGATCGTCTTCAAGAACGTCAAGACCGGAGAAATCTCTGAAGTCGAAGCGGATGAAGAAGACGGAACCTTCGGCTGCTTTGTATTCACCGGATACCTGCCCCAGGCTGAAATGTTCGCAGGAACGCTGGACATGGAGGGTGGATACCTCAAGACCAACGACAACATGGAAACCAACGTGCCTGGCGTTTACGCCGCCGGTGATGCCAGAGTGAAGAGTCTTCGTCAGGTTGTCACGGCTACCGCTGACGGAGCCATCGCTGCCGTACAGGCCGAAAAATACATCGAACACATGGAGTAGGAGCAGCGGCACTGTGCCGAATGCTTCACCCATCATCGGAACCGTAAGGTTCCCCCGAAGTTTGCGTGTTATTCACAACACTTTGTTACCATTAACACACCTATTATTAAAGGAGGATGAGAAATGCTAGCACTGGACAAAGATACCTTCCAGCCGGAAGTACTCGAAGCAAAGGGATTAGTTTTCGTCGATTTTTGGAGCCAATCCTGTGAACCCTGCAAAGCTCTTATGCCGGATGTTGAAAAACTGGCTGAAAAGTATGCAGGAACCATGAAGTTCACCAACATGGATACCACCAAAGCCAGACGCGTTGCCATCGGTCAGAAAGTACTCGGTCTGCCCACTTTAGCGATCTACCGCGACGGTGAGAAGATTGAAGAACTGACCAAAGATGACGCAACCATCGAAAACATCGAAAATATGATCAAAAAGTATGCAGCCCAAGCTTAATAAAAGCTGCAAATAAAGAAAAGAAAGGGGATAAACTATGCGTCTAGAAATCGGAAACATCCTGATTAAGGATATCCAGTTCGCAGACACGACTAAGGTGGAAAATTCCGTTCTCTACATCAACAAGGATGAGATGATCAAGGAAATCAACACCGACGACAAAATTGCCTCCGTTGACCTCGACATCGCCAAACCAGGCGAAAGCATCCGCATCACTCCTGTCAAGGACGTGATCGAGCCCAGAGTAAAAGTTGCCGGAAACGGTGGCATTTTCCCGGGATTCCTTTCCAAGGTTGATCAGGTCGGAGAAGGCCGCACTCATGTCCTGAAAGGGGCAGCTGTTGTTACCACCGGTAAGATCGTCGGATTCCAGGAAGGAATCATCGATATGACCGGAATCGGAGCGGACTACACCCCGTTCTCCAAGACCCTGAACCTGGTTGTTGTCGCAGAACCCATCGAAGGACTCCTGCAGCATGACCATGAAGAGGCAGTTCGTCTGCTCGGCTACCGTGCCGCAAGATATCTTGCTGAAGCCGGCCGCAACATCGAGCCCGATGAAGTCAACGTATACGAGACCAAGCCGATCTTCGAACAGGCCGCTCAGTATCCGGAACTCCCGAAGGTTGCTTATGTCTACATGCTTCAGACCCAGGGCCTGCTGCATGACACCTACGTCTACGGCGTAGATGCCAAGAAGATCATCCCGACCTTCATTTATCCGACCGAAGTCATGGATGGAGCCATCGTGTCCGGAAACTGCGTATCAGCCTGCGACAAGAACCCCACCTATGTTCACATGAACAACCCCATCATCCACGATCTTTATGAAAGACATGGAAAAGACTACAACTTCATGGGAGTTGTCATCACCAACGAGAACGTTTATCTGGCTGACAAGGAAAGACATTCCAACATGGTCGCCAAGCTCGTTGAATGGCTCGGCGTTGATGCAGTCATCATTTCTGAAGAAGGCTTCGGCAACCCGGACGCTGACCTCATCATGAACTGCAAGAAAATCGAGAAGAAGGGCATCAAGACCGTCATCGTCACCGACGAATATGCCGGACAGGACGGAGCTTCCCAGTCTCTGGCCGATGCTGATCCGATCGCGAATGCCTGCGTCACCGGCGGAAACGCCAACCAGCCGATCGTTCTGCCGAAACTTGACCGTGTCATCGGACACATCAACTTCGTCAATACCATCGCCGGCGGACACAATGAATCCCTCAGAGGAGACGGAACCATTGAAGGTGAGATTCAGTTCATCACCGGTGCTACTTCTGAAGTCGGATACAACAAACTGACCGCAAGAACCAAGTAATTCCCCTTATTCAAACCAAACGGGACTTGTCCCAATCATCGACCAAAATAAATCAAATCGAAGGAGAAATATTTATGAGCCGTTATGATGGTAAGAAAATCATCGTAATCGGAGATAGAGACGGTGTTCCGGCACCAGCTATCACCGAGTGTTTAAAAGATATTGACTGCGAAGTTGTCTTTGCGTCAACTGAGTGTTTCGTCTGAACAGCTGCAGGCGCTATGGACCTTGAAAACCAGAAGAGAGTTCTCGAAGCAACCGAAAAATTCGGTCCCGAGAATGTCGTGGTTCTCATTGGTGCATCAGAAGCCGAAGCTGCCGGTCTGGCAGCGGAAACAGTTACAGCTGGTGACCCCACATTTGCAGGCCCCCTGGCCGGAGTAGGCCTTGGGCTGAGAGTTTACCATTGTGTTGAACCTGAATTCAAGGATGAAGTCAATGCTGATGTTTATGAAGAACAGATCGGCATGATGGAAATGGTTCTCGAAGTAGACGAGATCATTGCTGAAATGAAGGGCATCCGCGAACAGTACACCAAGTTCCAAGACTAATTTAAATCGAAATACGAATAAGGAGGAATTGTACGAACATGAGTAAACTCAAAGTAGTACACTATCTGAACCAGTTCTTTGCCGGCATCGGTGGAGAAGATAAAGCAGACGTTGCACCTCAGATTCTGGAAAATCTCCCCCCTGTAACCCAGCAGCTGTCCAAGCTGTTAGGCGAAGATTATGAAGTAGCCGGCGCAGTTGTCTGCGGAGACTCCTACTTCAATGAAAATCTTGATACAGCCAGAGAAGAAGTGCTGAACATGATCAACTCATTCAATCCGGATCTCGTGATCTGCGGACCTTCCTTCAATGCCGGACGTTATGGTATGGCTTCTGCCACCGTTGCATCCGATGTCGAAGCGAAGCTCAAGGTGAAAGCCTTTGCCGCCATGTACGAAGAAAACCCGGGTGTTGACGTATTCCGCAAGAAGGTATACATCGTTAAGACTTCTGACTCCGCTGCCGGTATGAGAAAAGCTCTTCCCGCAGTTGTAGAGTTCGCAAAGAAGTATGTTTCCGGCGCAGAACTGCACCCGGAAGCCGATGGATTCTTCTCCAAGGGAGTCCGTGTCAATCAGTTTGTTTCTGAAAGAGGTTCCAAGCGGGCCGTTGACATGCTGATTAAGAAGATGAAGGGCGAAGAGTTCGTTACCGAATATCCGATGCCTGAATTCGACCGCGTTGATCCCAATCCGGCCGTTAAGGACATCACCAAGGCGAAGATCGCTCTGGTTACCTCCGGCGGAACCGTTCCTTTTGGCAACCCGGATCACATCGAATCATCCTCCGCTTCCAAGTACGGCGAGTATGACATCACCGGATTTGACAGCCTGAAGAAGGGTGAATGGGAAACCGCTCACGGCGGATATGACCCGACCTACGCCAATGACGTTCCAGACCGCGTACTGCCGGTTGACGTTCTGCGCGACCTGGAAAAGGAAGGCAAGATCGGCGAGCTCTACAAATACTTCTACACCACCGTTGGAAACGGAACAGCCGTTGCTTCCTCCAAGGCTTTTGCCGCTGAATTCAGCCAGAAACTGAAAGCAGACGGAGTGGACGCAGTTATCCTGACCAGTACGTGAGGCACCTGTACACGTTGCGGTGCAACAATGGTTAAAGAAATTGAAAGAGCTGGCATCCCGGTCGTTCACATGTGTACGGTCGTTCCGATCTCCCTGACGGTTGGTGCTAACCGGATTATCCCGACGGTTGCGATCCCGCATCCGCTTGGAAACCCGGCCCTGACTCCGGAAGCTGAAAAGGTTCTGCGGCGCAAGCTGGTCGAGAAGGCTCTCAAGGCTCTCGAGACAGAAGTTACCGAGCAGACTGTATTCGAAGACTAATTCCAAATATACTGGCGGCCTCATTAAGCAGCTGGTGATTGAAACCATGGCTGCACGATTTGTTCGTGCAGCCACGATTTCAAAAAGAATTGTATAAATAATCAAATATTATAATTTTTAGTCAACCGACTAACTTGGAGGTAACTTAATGAGACCTGTATTGAAAAGCGCAAGCTATATCCTTGTCCATACACCTGATATGATCGTGCACAACGGCACGACGGTTCTGACCGAAAAAGTTACAAGCCCTGATTCAGAATTCCTCAAGACTGTGGAATCCAAGATCAGATCCTATGAAGATGTAATCAACTATGCCCCCAACCAGGTATACATCGGGAACATGAAGCCGGAAGCACTGCGCGACCTGGCAGAACCCTGGTGCAACACTCCGGTGGAAGGCACAAGAGAAGGAAAATACGGTTCGATTGTTCCTCAGGATGAATTCATCGCCATGATGAAAGTATCCGATGCATTTGACCTGGTATTCCTCAACAGGGAATTCACGGCTGATGTGAAGAAAAAAATGGAACAAAGCCCATTATATAATGCAACTGACCTGGCTGACCTGAAGGACGGCGCAGATCAGGCCGACATCGACAAGATGGTTGCCGACCACGGCGAACCGCTGATCCATGAAGGCAAAGTCATTGGTGTCATCAAGCGTGCACACGACATTGACAGCAACCTGACTGCACATATCATTTTTGAGAACCTCGTCGTGAAGGCTTCCGGAATCATCGCTGCCCGCGAGCTGTTCCTCAAGAGCGGCCTGAATCCTGAAGACGTAGAATATGTCATCGAGTGCTCCGAAGAAGCCTGCGGCGACATGAACCAGAGAGGCGGCGGCAACTTCGCCAAAGCCATCGCTGAAAAAGCCGGAATGGTCAACGCCACCGGATCCGACACCAGAGGATTCTGTGCAGCTCCGACTCATTCCCTGATCCACGCTGCCGCCCTGGTTGCTTCCGGAACCTACACCAACGTTCTCGTTGTTGCCGGCGGAGCTACCGCAAAGCTTGGAATGAATGCCAAGGATCATGTCAAGAAGGGTCTCCCGGTTCTGGAAGACGTTCTCGGCGGATTCGCCGTTCTGGTCAGCCAGGATGACGGAGTTTCCCCCGTTGTCAACCTGACCGCTACCGGACGCCACACCGTAGGCACCGGATCCTCACCCCAGGCTGTTATTACCTCCCTGGTAACCAACGCTCTGGATAAGGCTGGTCTGAAGATCACCGACATCGACAAGTATTCCGCAGAAATGCAGAATCCGGATATCACCAAGCCGGCCGGCGCTGGAGATGTTCCGACCGCCAACTACAAAATGATCGGAGCCCTTGGCGTAAAGCGCGGCGAGATGGAGAAATCCTTCCTCAATGACTTTATCGTGAAGCATGGTGTTCCCGGTTTTGCACCGACTCAGGGACACATTCCGTCCGGTGTGCCGATCATTGGATACGCCATCGACGAACTGAAAGAAGGCAACCTGAACAAGGTAATGGTTATTGGTAAGGGATCTCTGTTCCTCGGCCGCATGACTAACCTGTTTGATGGTGTTTCCTTCATCATGGAAAAGAATGAAGGGGCAGCTCCTGCCGAAACCGGATCCTCCATGGATGAATCCAAGGTCAAGAGCCTCATTGCAGACGCCATGAGAAAGCTGGCAGAAAGCCTGTCCGAAGAGGTTTAAAACATATGGATGAGAGAAAATTAATCTCCAAGACGTTCCTTGAAATAGCGGACGCCCTGGAAAAAGGCAAGAGTCTGGGAGGTCACCGGATCGGTCTGACCACCTTAGGTTCTGAGCACGGCGAGAAGGCTCTGCTTCAGGGCGCTCTCCTGGCGAAGAAGCAGTTCCCGCAGATCGATGTGGTTCTGATCGGACCCAAGAATGATACCGGGCTGGAAACACTGGAAGCCAACAACGAAGATGAGCAGTACAAAGTCATGGAAGAGGCGCTGGACTCCAAGAACATCGAAGCCTGCGTCACCATGCACTACAACTTCCCCATCGGTGTTTCCACCGTTGGAAAAGTCGTAGCACCTGCCAACGGACGTGAAGTCTATATCGCAACCACGACCGGAACCTCCTCTGCCCACCGGGTAGAAGGCATGGTCAAGAACGCCATCTATGGCATCATCGCAGCCAAGGCTGCCGGCGTAGAGAAGCCAAAAGTTGGTATTCTCAACGTGGATGGTGCCAGAGCGGTGGAAATCGTTCTGAAAAACCTCAAAGCCAAGGGCTATGACATTGAGTTCGGTGAATCCGAGCGCGCCGACGGCGGAGCCGTTCTGCGGGGCAATGACCTGCTGATGGGCGCGGTTGATGTTGTCGTAACCGATACCCTGACCGGCAATCTGCTGATCAAGTTGTTCTCTTCCTTCACCTCCGGTGGAAAATACGAGACAACCGGTTCAGCCTATGGCCCGGGAATCGGCGAAGGCTACGACCGCAATGTCCTGATTCTGTCCAGAGCATCCGGTACCCCGGTAATCGCCAATGCCATCAAGTATGGCTATGATGTGGTTCACGGCGGCATCAACAAGCTCGCTGAGGCAGAATTCAAGAAGCTCAACGCCATGAACTGGCTGAGCCTGGTTAAGAAGGATGACAAGAAAGCGGAGAAGAAGGAAGCTGCTGAAATCAAGGCGCCCAATAAAGTGCCGGTAACCGGAAGCATCTCCGGCATCGACATTATGGAACTTGAAGACGCAGTGAAGGTTGTCTGGGCCGGCGGCATCTATGCCGAATCCGGAATGGGCTGCACCGGACCTGTTCTGCTGGTTCCTGAAGATAAAGTGGCTGAATCCACCGGACTTCTGGCGAAAGCCGGATTCCTGGCAGCCGAGTCCTCCATCTGTTAATATTCCACAAGAATGCAGACTGCGGTCTGCATTCTTTTTAGACAAGCAGTCAGCGAATGTGATGTTCATACCATCGCTTCGCTGACTTTCTTTTTTTGTAACTACAAATCGCCCTTTTTTTGATATAGTAGTAATCATCGAAAGGTAGGGTGACTATATGAGAAAACGAGCTTATCAAATGACTGGTCTGATTTCCCTTGGCCTGAGTGCTATGATTCTGGCCGGATGCAATATAAATCTGCCAACCAGCCGGCCGGCAGAAACACAGCCCGGAGTTACTACCGGAGGATCCGCTTCCACCACAGCTGCCACCAAGCCTGGTACAAAGTCCAGCCAGACCCTCCCGGAAACTTCGCCGGTGACCACGGCTATCGAAACACAGCCGACGACAGTACCTGTCACAGTACCTGCGACAATCCCGGCGACCAAGCCTGCCACCAAGCCTGCCACCAAGCCTGCCACCAAGCCGGTCACCAAGCCGGCCACCAAACCGGCGACCAAGCCGGTCACCAAGCCTGCGACCAAACCCGCCACCACGACATCAACGAAAACCACGACTTCCGGATCCACCGGAGCGTATGCCGATATTTCCAATAAACGATATGAGTGGAGCTACGGCTATCCCACCAGCTGGGTGACAGACTTTTCCGGACACTGGAATTACAGTTCCGGCAAACTCTATCTGACCATGGATCTGGGATACGAGATGGGCTATACCAATGTCATACTGGATACCCTGCGGGATAAGGGTGTCAAAGTAACCTTCTTCGTCACGACGGAGTATATCAAAGAAAATCCCGGAAAAGTCCGGCGGATGCTGGATGAAGGCCATAAAGTCGGCAATCATTCCACCAAGCACATCAACATGGTGAAGTTAGCGGAAACCAGTGAGGACCCACTGGTCGAGAATACGGAAAAGTGGGAGGCTGCCTATCAGGCAGCTACCGGCCGTACCAGTCACCTCTACCGCGCGCCGGAAGGCGTATTCAGCAAACGTGGAATGACCATTCTCGAAGATATGGGCTATGACATTATCTTCTGGGGAGCGGCCTATGCCGATTACGATGAAAACAACCAGCCCAGTGTCGAGACCGCAAAGGAAAAGCTCTATAAATTCATCAGCTCGGGCGACGTCGTTCTGCTTCACCCATTCAAGACGAATTCAGAGCTTCTGCCGGAGTTCATCGATGACATGCGGGGCAGGGGCTATGATTTCTCCCTGGTCCCCTAAACGGGTCGGAGGCAGGAATTCATCACCAACAGATTCGACTCATATTCTGAGGTTCTGTAGCTTGCAGAGCCTCAGAAATTTTTTTAAAATAATTTTCCCGAACGTATGTTTTTAAGAAAATATGTTCGATTTTTGTCCTGACAAGTTCCTATACTTGAATCAAACGAACGAACAAAGGAAAAGGAGGGACAGCAGGGCGAGATTCAATGTCCCCTGCGATGAATATGAAAATCAAACTTCAATTTACATTCGGAATCATTATGGCGATGTGTCTCTTTGTCATCACATACCAGGCCTTCTGGCGGGCAGTGGGGTATCTTGTCGGGATTCGCCCATAAAACAGGCCGCAGAGTCTGAAATCGCACCAGAGGGCTCCTCAACGGGTTGTCAGGTCATCAGGTTATCAGGTCATCAGGTCGAACATATCATAAGGTCAACTGGAAACCGGTCATTGACTGGATCGTTATTTAGGTTTCATTGAGACCAGAAAAAAACAGACTGCGGCCCGGGGGCGGCAGTCTGTCATTGCTGACATGTAACCTGTTCTCATTCTTCCTTTTAGAGGAGAATCAACAGGATTGGGGCAGTGACCAGAATGGAGAGAATAACTCGTTCCACCCAGAGAATGATGTAATCCTTCATCGTCAGTGGAATGTCTGTTGCCATCATGCAGGGGATGGAGGCTGAGAAGAACAGGATTTCGGATACGCTGACAACAGCGACCAGCATCCGGGTCATGAGCGGAGCATCCACCACAAAGGCAGCGGGCAGAAGCATTTCAGCGATGCTGGTAGCCAGAGCCTGTGCGGTCAGGAAGGGTTCTGGCGTCATGGTCAGATAGGTAAAGGGAACGAAAATGTAGCCGATGATGTCGAAGATCGGAGTATATCTGGCGATCAGAAGACCGAGCATGCCAACACCAAGCAGTGACGGGGCAATATTCAGAGCCATTTTAAAGCCGTCAATGAAGTTGTTCAGCATGACTTTGCCGACGCTGGGCGATTGATGGAAAACATCCATAGCTTCTCCCATCGCGCGGCTGAAGGTGATGGGTTTCTGTTCTTCTTTTACTGCCGGTGAGCCATCGATGTAAGTTTCAGGCTTTTTTGACAGGGGATAAATGTGCGTAGTGATCGCTGTGACCACAAAGGTTACGACGGCGGTCAAAATGAAGTAAAAGACCCATCGATCCATAATGCCCAGCGTCTTGGCCACGATGATCATAAAAGTGGCGGAAACGGTGGAAAAACCAGTGGCGATGATAGCGGCTTCTTTCGTTGTGTAGCGTTTTTCCTGATAAACCCGGTTGGTGATCAACAGAGCCAGGGAGTAGCTGCCCACGAAGGAAGCGACGGCGTCAACGGCCGAGCGGCCCGGAGTGCGCCAGATCGGACGCATGATTTTTTCCATATAAACGCCGATAAATTCCATCAGACCGAACTCAGTAATGAATCCCAGGAAAATTGATCCGATGGGAACGATGGTGGCGACGGATACCAGAATGCTGTTCCAGATGAGGGGCAGCATATTTTTTTCATGAATGGCAGCCGGTCCCATTTTTGTGACAAACAGGAAGGCGAAAACCAGGGCAACCAGTTTCAGAATATAAAAAATCATGGCGGAGGTTGATTTAGCCCAGCTTTTTTTCATGGTCGAATAAACGACGCCGGCGATGACCATGATCAGACCAAAGATCAGATTGTAGTTGGGAATCTTCTTGATGGCGGTGACTATGTGGTCCAGGGGAATACTGCTGGTGTTGTTAAAAAACACGGGAACAAAGAACATGAAAATACCGATGGCTGAGTAAAGTAAGAATAGCAAAACGTCGGTTGAACTGTAACTTTTTTTTGTGTTATTCATCCTGCTCACTCCTTTTGATATACCAGATTTTTGATGGGAATTCGGCAATGGCATGTTCAGTGTCAAATCACCTCCTGTTGACCGGTCCACAACCTTGCGCAGTGGGAGCCATGAGCATTGCCTATAGAAATCATATTACAATAATGATGGGCATATCAAGGGGCTGGATGGTAATTTGGGATGAAACCGGGCTGTCATCCATGAAAATTGATAAATAAAAAATCACCTGACCTGCCAACTGGGCAGATCAGGTGATTACTTCTCTTTCATTCCGTTCCCGAATCATAGGGGTGATTGGGAAGGATTGGGGGAGTCAGGATGGATTATTACGGCTGGTCTGATGCCAGATCCTGTTCCGCTTCACTGACAAGTTCATTGATAAGATCCTGGACCTTGACGATTTCATTGACACGGTAGGCATTGCTGCCGGCAAACACCAGGCCGTTCTCTCCCTGAACTGAACTCATCAGGGCATCGGAAATGCAATAAGGTGTGGTCTTTGGATCGCAGGGAGCCAGGCATTTATAGCAGCGCCGAACTCGGATCCGGCCTTGGTCAAGGGTTCGGGTAAAGTCGTTCTGAATGGCACGTCCGGGCATTCCCACCGGGCTGCTGATCAGTCGGATGTCCTCTTTTTTGGCATTGACGTATGCCATTTTGAAGTTGAGATGGGCGTCGCATTCTTCCGTGCCGACAAAGCGGGTTGCCATCTGAACTCCGCTGGCCCCCAGCTTGAGGAATTTGGCGATGTCATGACCGGTGAAGATGCCTCCGGCGGCAATGACAGGTATTTTTATGCCGTATTTTTCTTCGTAGGGGCGGATCGCTTCGATGACTTCCGGAATTAACTGCTCCAGCGTCTTGTAGCTGCCGCTTTCCATTTCTTCTTTCTTAAAGCCTAAATGACCGCCGGCTTCCGGCCCCTCCACAATGAACAGGTCGGCTGTCCGCTGGAATTTCTTGTCATAGACTTTTGAAATCAGGCCGGCAGCTTTGCCGGATGAGACAATGGGAGCGATTTTGGTCTTGGTGCCAGCGACCAGTTCCGGCAGATCCAGGGGGAGTCCGGCACCGGTAACCACCAGGTCGATCCCTTCGTTGATTGCCGTCATGACGAGTTCCTTGTAGTTATTCATGGCAGCCAGGACATTAATGCCGATGATTCCATCCGTCAGTTCTCTGGCCTTACGGATCTGGGCAATGATGGACCGTCGGTTCGCCTCAAAATTATTGGTAACGAAATCTGGCTCCCGAAAGCCCGTCTGGACTCCGGAAATGACGCCGATTCCTCCGGCGTTGGCCACCGCGGCAGCCAGACCGGACAGGGATACCCCGATGCCCATGGCTCCCTGAAGAATCGGAACTTTCGCAACCAAATCGCCTATTCGTAGTTCATTTAATTTTTTGATGATGATCATTCTCCTGATATGTTTAATTTCATGGTTCAGTGCCTATTATATAGCAATTTAGTTTGATAATCAAAACATCTGTTGTCGGCGTGAAAATTTGGCAGGTCATTTTATCTGGCGTGCTTCACTCCGCTATTTTGCCTCAACTCAACGGATTCTGGAGGACCCGGGAAGGGGACAGGTGATGGAACGAATGACCAGATTCCGCACCTTGACGGAAAATAAGTTATTTTTTACGAAGGATTTTTGCTTGAATATTTGATTTCACGAGGCTATAATAGGGGAAATTGAATCAAGCAATTCATTGAACTGGAAGAGTACTTCAGTAAGGTTATTTTCAGAGAGTCCGTGGCGGTGGGATACGGACAGTGGACGACCGGAGGAATGGACCAGATAGAAGCAGTCCGAAATCGCAGGAGAGTAGTAACTGACGGATGCCCACCGATACAAGGGATAAGATATTTTACCGTATCTGACAAAGTGGGATCCATAGGGTCCAATTTAGGTGGCACCGCGAGCAGAGAGCTTCGTCCTATTCAGGGATGAAGCTCTTTTTTATATGCTCATTTTCTACGAAGGGAGGGAAACGGAGATGACCTGAAAGTCAGCAGAAACTCAAGATGATGAATCAGACTGGACCAATAATCGAACAAAGGAGTATTTTCTGATGAACACAAAAAAACTGGTAACCGCCGCTCTCCTCCTGGCCATGGGGTATCTCCTGCATATGATGATGCCTGGACTCCCCTTGGGCAATATGAAGCCTGATCCCTTTCTGGCAATGATGTTTCTGGCGCTGATGCAAATGGAAGACTTGAAGAGCGCTTGTCTGATCGGCCTTGCCGCAGGTCTTCTGACCGCTCTGACCACAACGTTTCCCTTCGGACAGATCCCGAACCTGGTGGATAAAATGATCACTGCCCCCATTGTATATCTGCTGCTGCAACAAGTCAGGCATCTTCGGCCGGTCAGCCGGCTGGTTCTGATTACCCCCATCGGGACGTTGATCAGTGGTTCAATATTTCTTTTCAGCGCGCAGGTCTTTTTTCAACTGCCAGCACCTTTTTCGGTTCTTTTGATTGGCGTGGTTGTTCCGGCAATGATCAGCAATACCATTCTGGCAGCAGTTGTGGGAAAAGCTTTGGACCGCCTCCGCCTGCCGATTCATACCTTAGGTTGATGAACAGCAAAATGGTCGATTGATATCACAGACGAGATAAAGATAAAAATAAGCTGAAACCGCGATAGTGATGTAATCACCCGGTTTCAGCTTATTTTGATTATGGACTTTAGTTGGTTGAGCTCGGAACGAGCGAAACAATAAACCTCCCGCTA
>JABNAD010000232.1_pt1 | contig 43246 bp, 27 predicted proteins | sample 7240381 | NCBI WGS metagenome assembly JABNAD01 (sample SAMN11332834, study PRJNA596920) | anaerobic digester metagenome | biome: digested sludge; isolation source: digested sewage sludge-derived enrichment culture grown on H2/CO2 | place: Germany: Goettingen
TCACCATCGGCCCAGCCGCATCTACCATGCCCATTGATACGAAAATTAAGTAGATCGGTAAGAATTTTTTGAGACTCATAAGTTTATTCTTTAGTTTCCCAAAAAGAATTAATGATATTGATAATCTCATCTACAAGTAGTTGTCCACCAACTGGCCCTACTTTATTGACCATAGCACTATACCCTCTGTATCCATCGCCCTCAATAGCTTTTTGGGTGGGAAGATAACCTTCACCATCTCCACTGCTTAATTGAACAATAAATGTTTGTTTTGCCTTACTTCTACCTTCTATTCTGAAACCATAATCCATATAAAGTTCAAAGGGATTAGTTGCGAAAGCTACATCTCCAAGCCGAAGTACATGTAATTCGACCGAACAAAATGGGTGTTGATCCTGTTCCTCGTACTGCTGAACAAGCGCTTCCTGCTTTTTCACAATTCCAAAATCAGATAATTTATTGTCCCAGGGGCCATAATCTTTGATTTTTTCATTATCTTCTATTTCTTTCAAAAATCTGTTCCAAGCTGTTTCCGGTGAGTCTGGGTCTGCCGGTTCTTTGGATCTGATTTTTTTTACAATTGCTAATGCTTTATTATACTCTTCTTTACTGTATTTTCTTGTGGGAAGGTTTAAATTTTTTACAGCATGTTTAAAAACTACTTCATTTTCAATATTTCTTCTTGCTTCAGGATAGGCTTCATCAAACGCCTTTGCCAGTCTTTTCCCTATTTCAACAATACCTGGAATATCCCACATATTGGGTTCATTGGATTTGTAACCGCGAGGAAGATCACGCGGTGATATGTCACCTGCTGCACTTATTTGGGGTAGAATATGTACTTCGCGAGAAAACTTTTTATTTAGATATTTTCTAACTTCACTCCAATAATCAGCTGAAACGTAATATTTTGCTTCAGTAACTTGAGCAGGACAAGCAACATTCATAATAACTCCGGTAAGATCTTTATTTTTATCCCACAAAAAAAGCATGTCAACACCTGAATCCTCCGGCCCTTCCAGTCCGATAAAATCTTCTCTGTCAGTAGAACCATACATTTCTGTGGAACCATTAGCATATTCAACCCTCCTGTTATGTCCAACAACAGCGTAGCGCAACTCCCGACTTATCCCTGCAGGTTGCCTGCTTTCCCAAGCAGAAATAGCCACTTTACTTAATTTATTAAGTAGCATTTTCCTGTCTTTACTTTTTATTCCAGTATCAAAAGATGAATGGGTGTGCGTTGCATTTAAAAAAAGCTTTTGAAGATTAAATCCGGGAATCTTTCCTTCTAATTTTTTTCGCAATGAATCCTGTAAACCATCATTAAAACCGACAACATCCACTGAAATCATTATGGCCTGCTCCCTATTACCTTTATCTATAGACTCTATAGCAAGTGCAGTTACCATCAATGGACTTTGTACATACTCTGATATTCGTTCATAATATTGGCCCTGTAATGATACAGGGCCTTCAGGGGTAATGTCTTCTATTGCCCAACCAGCAAGAATATTCTGAGCATTGACACTTTGAACATTAGCAAAGTTTAACAAAGTTAACACAACCGCTAAACTATAGAGTATAAACTTAATTTTTTTCATCTGACTTTTACATTTAAAGAAATGACGATGTCGCTATTTATTTATCTTTATCAAATTCTGCGTAATAACATTCATGATACTATCTTTGTCAATTTTATAAGAGATTATTTGGTCTCCTTTACCTGAATAAATTCCATTTGTAAAACTGCAATTAGCAATAGCTTCGTGAATTTCGATCAAAGAGCCTCCATTGCCAAAGATATTCATGGCATGTATATTATTAATTTTTCCAGGTTGAGAATGACTTCCCCACCCCCTTCCGCCAACTAATAATGCATGCCAAGGACTATCAGAGAAAATTCCATTGATATACACATTATTAATGCTGGCTACATCGTTTGCACGAATCGATACCGCTGGATGTGAACCATTATGTCTAACATTCGTAATATAAATTCGTTCTGTATCGTCTTCTGGTCCTCTCCATCTTCTGGTTGTTACCATCGTAGACGCCATTATACCTCCCTCAGGGGTCTCGGAGTTTAACCCAAGCGTTGTCAAGGCAATGCAATCGTCACCTGTTTGTCCTGAAATATTATCGATTCGGAAATTTTTGCAGCCTTGGCGAAGATTGATTCCATCTCGATTAGCTACCGTATGTTTTTTACCATTTATAATATTATATTTAGGATTTTTGAGCCTAATATTTGAAACTTCAGCATTGATCACTCTTTCATGGCTGACAGCCCAAGCGTGAGAATTTTCGATTGTAACATTTTTTAACTGATACCCATCAGTATAACCAATGAGAATCATGATATTACGCCAGTCTCCTTTTTGTCTCACACCTTCTTTTCCAGCATCAGTACCATAGGAAAAACCTCTATCAGGATTATCCGGATTATCTAACACTTTTATTCTATAATCTTCGGCAGGATCTAAGCTTAAAGTTTTACCACTATCTCCCGTAGAACGAGGATTATATGCTCCCTTTAAGGTGACATCTCCAATACCGATTATACTGATATCATTATTCCATTCTGGATTTTCTACCCCTTTTCCAACGTTATCACTACGAAACATATTATCCCTGCATTTGTCAGATAATTGAATTGTACAGTTATCAAGTAGAACTACAATATTGCTAGGTAATAATATTGCGCTATCCAATAACCAAATATTTGACCCATTGGAATTAGTTGCCGGAATGACAATTTTATTTGTTGTGCCGGAGGCTTTGTCAACTGCTGCTTGAATTCGTTCAGTATCGCTCCCTTCAAATTCATTGGGTGAAATAATTTTCAAGTTTTGACCTTTGCAGCCAATAATAAGCATTAAATTAAATACTAATACCAATTGAATAAATAATGTTTTTGTCATATTATTATATTTTTAAAAATTTATTAACGGTTTTCATTAAAAAATTATCATACGTGGACACTTAGATCCACTTGATTTCTAATTGTTTATAATTGAGTTCTTTGACATTTTTGTAATCGTTTTTGTTAAGTATCTCTTTTACAGGAGACTTGTCGAGTAGAGAGAAACTGAGAATCTGTAAAATTTCGTAGATTAAACGGTCTACTTTCAGTTTGTTACCTACTAGGGTCACCATGCAATATGTGATGATTGCACAATAAAGCTGGATCTTCACGGCATTTATGGTAGTACCCCAAAAGGACTTTATTCTTAAATGCTGTTTTATCCATTTAAAGAAAAATTCCACCTGCCAACGTTTCTTGTATAACAATGCAATTTCCAAAGCAGTTAGTTCAACATTGTTCGTTATGAAGATGAATACTTTATTGGTCTCAGCATCATAATATTTTACTCTACAGAGCTTTTCCGGATATGACTTCAAGGATTTATATGTTTCAAGCTTTCCAATCTGGTCATATATCAACCCTGTTGTTTTATCCACCTTGTTGGAGTAAATTCTGCGGAATTGCATGTTTTCCTTTGCTCTTGTAACGAAGTAAGCCTTACAGCAGTTGAGCCTGTACAGACGGGTAAAGTCTATATAGCCTTTATCCATGATGTAGAAACTCCCTGCTTCATAGGTAAGCGCATCGAGCATGTTTACATCATGAACTTTCGCGCTTGTTATCAGCACAAGAGATGGAATGGATGTCTTTACATCGTAGAGGGTATGAAGCTTAATGCCACCTTTGTGTTTGCGGAATTCTGCCCACCAGAAGACACTTAAACAAAGATCTATGGTGGGAGAATCAAAGGCATAAACGTTTCCGTTCACCCTGACCTCAAAATCATCCTTGTAGACTGAACTGCGAGCTTCTTCGATCAGAATATACGCGAACTCTTCATAGATCCTGTAATCCCTATTACGGTTAGCTTTACCAGGATTGGTACGGGTAACGCTTTTACCCAATCCAAGATGGTAATACTTCCTGTTATGAGCTTCCAGGTTAAGCATCAGGTCCCGCATGCTATCACGGGCTGTGAGCTGACCGAAGATCATGCAAAGCATCTGATTCCAACAGATAAATGTTCTGATTTTCTTATTTTCGTCATACTTTGCGACAATAGTGTCAAAGACGCGACGAGATAGAAAATCTGTAAGTTGAGCGAAGATATATTTCCCTTGATTCATTGTTTCTTGCTTTTGGGCAAAGCTAAAAACAAGTTTTCAATTCAAATCGTCACGCTCAAAAATGATGCCTAACTATGCGATATACAATGATTTCAAAGATCGTTTTTTAATTTAAAGTGCCTATTAATGATGAAATATATGTAATACTGATAATTGAGGCAGATATGCAATTTATCAGACTCAAATTGCATATCTGCTCAATAAACAGATTTTAAAATCATCAAAGGAGTTTAATTAAAATATTTTAGTAACCAGGATTTTGAATAAGTTTATTATTTGCATTAATTTGTTCTTGAGGTATGGGGAACCAATTTTTCTCTTCTCCATGGCTAGAACGATCATACCATTCCCATGAACCCTTTGCAAATTTACCGAAACGTATAAGATCATTTCGTCTCATACCTTCATAATATAATTCCCTCCCTCTTTCTTTTAATAGTTCATCGAGTGTTAGTGAATTAGTAGTATAAAGTTTATTTTCAGAATTTTTAAAAGCTCGTGAACGCACTTGGTTTACAAGATCTACTGACTCCTTATTCGCAATCCCTCCATTTTTTCTCATTATAGCTTCTGCTTTCATTAATAATACATCGGCTAAACGATAAACTACCCAATCATTTTCCATATTACTGGATGGGTCAAAACTAATTTCATATTTTTGCAATCGAGCTCCATTATTTTCTAATGCGTTTTTGTAATTGCGTTCCACATTATCGTTTTCATTAAAGATATTTACAAAATCTACAGTATAAATAAGGGGATTATTAGGTGGGCGGGTACTTAGTCTTACTTCATTTGTACCTAAGATATATTGAGGGCCTATTGCCCAACCTTTTAATCTAATATCATCTTCGTCAAACGAGTGGATAAAAGAAGGAATTGCACAGGGACCGTTCCAAGCTCCAAGAGGAACACCAAATACATTTGCACTAGCGAAATGATGATGCATTAAATAACCTGCTACTGTCATTGTGCTTGATGTTAAAGTAGGATGAAATGGTATTACAAAAATATTTTCTTTTGAATTCTCATTATGTCGTTTAAAATTTGTAAAATAATCAACTTCAAGTTGATAATGCCCTGATTCAATTATTTGACTTGCATAAGAAATTGCATCCTCCCATCTAGGATTACCAGTCCATACTTCAGCATTAAGATACAACTTTGTCAGTATCATCATGGCAGTCCATTTGTTGAAACGGCCATATGTCGATTTATTTACTTTGGGATCAAGTAATGGAATTATTTCAAGTAATTCGTTCTCAATAAAATTAAAAATCTCTAATCTTCCAGCATTGAAATCCGAATTGTTTTTTGGTGTGTATCCTTCTTCAACGTCAAATCGATCAACTAAAGGAACATTTCCAAAGCTGTTCAATAAGATATAGTATCCAAAAGTCCTAAGGACACGTAATTCACCGATAAACTTAGCTTGTAATTCAGGATCAAAATTTTCAATATTTTCAAACTGATAGATAAGCATATTTGCTCGATTTATATATTTGTAGCCATTATTCCAAATATTATTTAAATAACTTGTTTGTGCAGTCCATGTATGCTCATGATGTCTTTGGAAATGACCACCATCAAACCATCCTCCATAATCTCTTGTAACACCAACCATAATATCTGAAGTGTATTCCTCCATATCTGAAGAGCTCCTTTCATTTATATGGCTTCGTAGATCTGCATAAGCAGGTGCCAATGCAGCAACAACTTCATCTTCATTTTGATAAAAGCTTTCAGGAACTAATTCGCTAAATATTTTCTCTTCAAGATTAGCACAAGAAGAGGCAAAGGTTGTAACAATTATTATAAATAATAATTTTGTAATATTTATATTAATCATAATTATATGTGTTAAAAGTTTATATTTATTCCAATTGAATAAGTCTTTACCTTAGGATATTCATTCCAACTATCATAAGCTGGTGTTAATCCAGAGATAGAACTTTCAGGATCTTCCCCCCTAAATTTAGTTAAAGCAAAAAGATTTCTTCCACTAAAATAAATTCGAGTATTCTTAAAGAAATCAAAAGGTATGGTATATCCAATAGTAAAATTATCAAGTTTCAAATAATCTCCATCTTCAACATAGAAGGATGTCAAAAAATTTGCCTGATCTCGAACTTTAGATACAACAGGATCTGTAAATACATCTGAAGGTATATTTGCGGGAAGACTCTTAATACCTTCTTGAGCAATTCTGTAAGTATTTAGAATATCAAAAGCAAAAGCACCTCTTAGAGCAACAGTGAAATCAAAATTATGATATTTAAATGTATTTGTAAAACCAAACCACCCTTTTGGAAGGCCATTTCCTATAATTCTTTTATCCTCGAAATCTCCTTCTGAAGGGTGAATTTTGTTTCCTGATTTATCCAATACTAACCATTTACCATCATCAGAAATTCCCGCGTATTCGTAACCAAAGATATTGCCGATCGGTTGTCCCTCTTCAAGTTTGTAAGTATATTCATAATTTATAATTCTCCCACCTAAATTCCCAGACATTAAATAGTTATGACTATAATCTTCGTTTGAAAGACTCACAAGCATATTCTTATTAAATGATATATTGAAATTAGATGACCAAGAAAAAGTTGATGTTGATATTGGATTGGCATTTACTGTAAGTTCAATACCTTTATTATTTATATTACCAACATTAGCCCATGTGCTTCCATAAAGATTGGGTGGAACGGGGACTGAATATTCGTACAATAAATCAGTAGTATTACGGTTATATAAATCCAAATTGATAGATAAACGATTAAATAGATCAATGTCAAATCCTAAATTAGTTTCAGTTTTTTTCTCCCAACGAAGATTAGGGTTTGGATTACTAATTGGGGTGAATCCCTGTACCCATTCTTCATTATAATACATAAGACTTGATGAACCTAATCTCTGAAGAGAAAGGTAATTGCTAATACCTTGGTTGCCAGTAATTCCAAGACCAAATCTAATTTTAAAATTATCAATAATATCTATACTATTCATAAAGGGTTCACGACTAATTAACCAACCGACGGAAACTGCTGGAAAATTTCCCCACTTATTATCTTTACCGAATTTTGTAGAACCTTCTCTCCTTAAACTAGCAGATAACAGATATTTATCATTATAACTATAATTTACTCGACTAAAAAAGGACATAAGCTTATTTAGTGATTTATTACTTGATACAGGAGTCACAAATCTACCTTTTCCAATATCAACTCCAGCTCCTAGATTATTATATAAAAAACTATCACTTAAAAAGTTGTGATTTTCAGCGCTAAAATTTTCATTTGTGAAATCCTGATAACTATATCCAATTAAGGCTGTTAAATTATGCACATCCCCAAATGTATTTGAATAGTCTATTAATGATTCTAATGTTCGGGTATCATATTTCCCGGCATTTCTTCTCGCGACGCCACCATACCCTGTTGAGGAATAGTTAGACCAAGATTCCCTAGATTCATAAAATCCGTTAAAGTCGCTTGACCTCATATAAGCCGCATTAACAGATACTCTTAAATTATCAATAAATTCATATTTAACATCAATATTTCCCAAAAAAATTGAATTTTCATTATCTCTTTCAAATTGCTCTATTAAACCCAATGGATTCGGGTTTAAAAGACCTAATTCTTCGTAAAAATATCCATCTGGATTAAATACTTCTATGTCAGGGGATCTATCTTTATTATAAATCGGCTGAGTAGGATTTCTAATTAATCCTTGAACCATTATTTCGTAATCAGTTGGATTACTTTTTGTGAAGGAATTGTTTATATTAAACCGAACCATAAGACGATTGTTTAGACCGTATTGGGTAAGTGATAATTTCTGGCTCATTACCTGTGATCCCGTTCTTTTAATGAATCCATTTTGATCTCGGAAATTAAATGATCCATAATATTGTGTTTTTTCAGTTCCACCAGATATGGACAAATCATGTACATGGCTTATAACATTTTGGGTTAAAGCATCTAACCAGTCTGTATCATTCCCATAATCAATCATTGATGATCCTACTTCCTTAAGAAATGGGTCTTCAGAATTTATGTATTTAGTTTTAATATTTCTATATTCAATAGAGGACAATAGCTTTGGTTTGTTAAACCATCTTTCTGTATATGAATAGCCTGAATAGTTTGTTTGAAGTTTACCGGGTGTTCCTTTCTTGGTTGTTATTATTATAACACCATTAGTTGCCCTTGTACCATAAATTGCTGCTGCCGAACCATCACGTAATACGTCAACTTTTTCAATACTTTCAGGTGAAATTGCGTTAAGAGATCCTCCTGGAACTCCGTCAATGATAATTAAAGGTGCAGCGTCTCCACGAATTGATGAAACCCCTCTTAGTTGTATGTCAATACCTCCTGTAGGATCACCACCATTTCTTCTTGAAATTGCTAGCCCACCTATCTTACCTGATAAAAGTTCAAGGGGGGATTGATAGATAGCGCCCTGCAAAAAATCTTTTTCACTTAAAGAAGAAATAGAACTCGTAACTTGTTCTCTTTTTTGTGATCCGTAGCCAATAGCTACCACTTCCTGCAGTCCTATAGCATCTTCTTCCATTGTTATATTAAGAGTTGTTTGATTACCAACAGATATATCCTGAGGTTTCATTCCCACATAAGTGATTTGCAATACAGTGTTCTCCGGTAAATTAGATAAAATGAAATTACCATCGATATCTGTAACTGTACCCTGAGAAGGGTTATCTTTTACAATAATTGTTGCTCCGATAACGGGCTCTCCGTTAGAATCGGTAACGGTGCCCCTTACGGTTTTTCCTTGCTGCTGAAGAGTTTGCACCAGATTTGTAATTGTGCTTGCGGTTTGTTGGGCTTTTTTCGAGAGAACAATATAGTTTTTCTCAAAATCGTAACCGATATCTGTGCCGCTGAATGTCTGGTTCAGGTATTCGGATACTTTGTCCGATTTGTTTTTCAGGCTTACTGTGCGCGAGGTGTTTACTTCGCGGTTGCTGTAAACGACTAGATAGTCCGTCTGTTTTTCAATTTCACTGATCAGCTGACTTACGGTTACAGAGTTGGATCTCAGTTCAATTATTGCATCCTGGGCATTTGTATTTGTTGCCATCAGTTGAAGAGTGAAGGCAAACAATAGAAATAAGCAGATTTTCATGATGTTAAATAAATCTTTAAAGTCACTTTTTTTTATTAAAAAGTGATCGGATGAAGTGTTTATTTTCATATATTTGTGTGTTTAAAGTGAATAACTTAGATTTGACCTCTTTGTGTTTGCTTTATTTTAGCGATAGGTGTTGGCGCACTTATCGCTTTTTCTATCTTACGTTTTTTCTCATAGGCACATTTGTTTTTAAGGATTAATAAATTTATTTTGTAATTGTGATAATATTATTCTCTGTATCTTTTTGAACATTAAACTTCTGTATTTTCTGAATTATCCTTAAGATCTCGTCAATTCCATCGCGTTGGCGAAATTTTCCGGTATAATGCACGTTGAATATTTCGGGATCTTTTACCACGATCTTTACATCGTAGTAAAGTTGAAGTTTTTCGATAATGTCCAACAGCCGTTCATTTTCAAAGGTATAAATCCCGTCTTTCCAGAGGAAATAATCGGAGTTCTGAATTTTCCGGAGAGACATTTTTCCGTTTCTTACCACAATCTGTTCGTCGGGTTTTAGTGTAACGCTTGTATTTGGTGACTCTTTGCTGTAAACCATCAGCGAACCTTCTATGAGGTCGGTTTTGATACAGCCGGCTCCGGGATAGCTGTACACATTGAATTGGGTCCCGAGCACTTTCATTTCCATGTTCTGTGTAGAGACAATGAAGGGCTTCCTTGAATTCTCTGCAACATCGAAATATGCTTCTCCGGAGACAGTCACCCGCCTCGATCTCCCGGAAAAACGGGCCGGATAAGTGAGTGTGGATTGTGCGTTCAACCACACTGAAGTGCCGTCTTGAAGCGTCAGGTGTGCCCGTTGTCCGGCAGGGACAACCAACGTGTTTATCTCCCTGTTACTGCTGTTATCTGTTAGAAGATATCGGGTGGCGAAAAAAGTGGAGGCAATGAGTATCAGTGCTGCTGCTGCATATTGCACGGCCAGTCGAACAACTTTTTGTCGCTTTTTTGTCTTTAATTGCTGCAGGAATTGTTGATAACTTCTCCTACCTTCCGATTCATTTTTTGAAAATTTGGATAAGTGCGTAAGCGCATATGTGTTTTGCATACGTACAAACTCCTCCCGCAAGAGTTCATTCTTTTCTAACTCATTGAACAATTCGGCGGTGTCGGACTGTTCCAGTTCTCCCGAGAAATATTTAGGGAGTTTTTCCTCCATTCTTTATCTGCTTTATTAATTAACGATCGAACGTGAAAAAACCACCAAGAAAAAATAAAAAAAATTAAACAAGCAAAAAAATAAGTAAAGGAATGTAATCTTTTAGTATCTCTTTTAGTTTTTTGTAGGCTATTGCCATTTGGTTTTCCACGGTATTGATAGAGATATTCAGTTCCTGTGCGATGGTTTTTTGTTTTTTCCCTTCAATTTTATTTAAAACAAAAATTTCGCGGCATCTCTCTGGCAGGCTTTCTATAGCGTTTTGAATGATCGTTTCAATATCCGGTTCAGAAAAAAGCTGCTCATCGAATGCTTCCAGGGATTGAAACTTCATCTGCAGGGCTTTTGTATAGTCGTCCTGTAATTTTTGTGCTGTATTCTGCACAATTGTCTTGTGCCTTAAAAAATCGATACACCTGTTCTTTAGCGTCGTAAACAGATAAGCGAAAAGATTGGTGTGCGTCAGCAAAAGAAAGTTTTGCTCCCACAAATCGAGAAAGACATCCTGCACAATATTTTCCGCATCCTCTTCGCGAACAACGTATTCCTGTGCAAAACGTTTCATCCTCGAGTAGTGGACAACATAAATATTCTCGAATTCAATCCTGTTTTTAGTGGTATTACTCATTCTTATTCGCTAAAGCTCAAAATGAAATTACAAACTCAAAAAACCAAAAAAACAACATAAAGGAAGTGAAAACCTTCCCAAAATAGAAATACTACTCCCTGAAATCTGAAACTTTAATTACCCACGCATGTTGGGAAGGTAGTTCATCAACAGTTAAGGAGGGGGGGAAGGTGATCGTCAGTTTTCCCTGTTGTTGTTTTGTATTCAAAGTTCCCTTGTATCCCAATAATTCAACTTTTCCCGCACCTTTCAGGCCGGTAAGGATGACAGGTGTCTTTGGCCACTTCTTTAAAAGGATATACAAATTCCCTCCTTTCCGTGTGAAGAGCAGGTTTTCGTTTTTTGGCCTGTTGGGACTTTTCCACGGCTGCGAAAAATAGATGGCATCTCCGTTCACTTTCAGCCATTTCCCTATATCCAATAACCTTTCCTGCATAACGACAGGGATCATGCCGGTTGCATCGGGGCCTATGTTCAGTAGGAAATTACCGCCATTCGCCACTTTATCGATAAGGATATCGATCAGCTGTTTTGAAGAAAGGTAATGTTCCGTTGTTTCGAAACGGTTGTATCCGTAGGATGTTCCTATACCGCGGCTTTCTTCCCACGGATGATCCGCGTTGTCTCCAATACCCTGCTGACTGTGCACCAGATCGTATTCCGTGGTATAGTAGCCCCCGTGTTTGCTTCTGGTCTCCTTTCCCCACCTGTCGTTTACTACTACCGAGTTTTTTACGGGAGATTCGTTGTACAACCAGGCTAGGAACTCTTCGCTTTTCAAGGTTTTGCTGTCGTAATCCCATTCTCCATCGGAGAAAATGATTTCGGGCTTGTAATTGTTGACCAGCTCCTTCATCTGCGGAATCATGTGCCTGTCCACCCATTTTTCAATGGTGGGCTGGGAGTACAACGGATGAGCCCATTCCAACAGGGAATAATACAACCCGAAACGGAGACCGGTATTGCGGACTGAGGTGGATAACTTACCGATTAAATCGGTATGCGGCCCCATCACCACGCTGTTCCAATGAGGAGATTGTGTGCTGGGCCATAAACAAAAACCATCGTGGTGCTTGGATGTCAGCACGACGTATTTCGCACCCGCTTCCCTGAAAAGTTCTGCCCACTCGTCGGAATTAAAATATTCGGCTTTAAAGAGGGGTGCAAAATCAGCGTATTTGAAGTGTTCACCGTATTGTTTTGCGTGAAAATCCTGAAAAAACTTGTTGCCGGTTAAGAGCCGGTTGTAATAATGTTCGGCATACTTTTCGTAAATACCATCTACTTCATTGACAGGAGCGTAGGCGGGAACGGAATACAGTCCCCAGTGAATAAAAATACCGAACTTGGCATCCTGCCACCATTGGGGTACTTCCCTTTTATCCAACGAATCCCAGTGGGGTTGGTATTGAGCAGACAGTGATGCAAAGGAAAGTAATACGAATAGCAGGCTGATCCCTTTTTTCTTCAATTTTACCGACATAATTAGTTCTATTTGAAATTTTACTAAATATAATAATCTCCCAACCGATTTTGATGGAGATTCCGAAGACTGGAGCAATTCCGGGAATTACTCATTCCTCAAACTTTCGAGCCCAAATATACAAATAAAACATTAAAATCAGCTTGTAAAGAAAAAAAAAGTTAAAAAGCCTATTCTAAAAAACCGGCTGCCTGGGAAAAGACATTCATAAAAGAACGGTCAACGGATGAAACATCTTTGAGGTTCACGGGAAAAGGATTTTCGTGGGAATAAGGAAACGGAAAGTCCAGTAATTCAATTCTTTCTTCCGTATTCTTTACCCCCAGCGCTTCTTGTAATCCATGGTACGGAATTACCGTATCTTGCGCAAGAACAATTCCCCTGATTTTTTTCCCGAACCGTTCAAAAAAACTTTCACGCTCTGTTTGAAACCTCTCGGGTAAAATCATCTGGAAAAATGCGTCGAAAGCTTCGTCCCTAAACCATTTAGCGATTGGTTCCATGCCGAAAGTATAAACGTAGTAGTTATACAGCTTTTCAAAGGCGGCCCTATCCATTATGCTTCGGGAAACGCCACGCATGGAGCGGAAAATGCTTCCTCCGCAAAACATGAACAGGCGTGTATCGGAGAAAAGGCCTTTCGGGTTTGCCATGAGCGTTACCTGCGAAAGGAACGCCCCGATGGAATAGGCAAAAATATCGATATGTGTGCCTTCCCTGAAAAGGGGATGCCTGCCGGCTTTTATTGCTTCGTATAACGAAGTTAAGTCGGCACAAGTTTGTCTTCCCGACAAATAAAAGCGCTCCGGGTTCTGGCTGATGCGGTCGCTCAAGGCTACGTTGGCAAAACTTATGGAGCGGTCGTCTGTGTATTTATTTCGTCTGCAGTTCAACAGGGAAGACAAGGCACGCGGAGTTGACCACGACAGGGGCGAGCGGTTTATGTGGAACGCGATAGGAAACAGGATGACGGGTTTTCCCGTGTTGCTGCACAGGTACTCGGCCCAGGTGAGGTATTTGTTCCAGTTCCGCTCGTTCAGCCCGTGCAAAAGCAGGATGGCTTTATCCTGTTTTTGTTTTCCGCTGGGGGTAAATACGGGATATTCAAATAAATAATTTTCTTCGATGCGGCTATCATCTGGTAACGTTTCGCCAGAGCATAAGATGCTTCCGAACGAAAAAAAACGGATGCTCGTTTTCGTTTCGGTCAAGCGGCAGTCGGTTCCTTGGTTGAAAAGGTTGGCCAGCTCTGTAAATCGTTGGCAATAATTCATTTTTTCTTGTAAAGGAATACCCTTTTTCAGGCATCCGCAAATCAAAGGGAAAACGGATACAGGCTTGTGGCAGGAACGCCTATGTGGGGTAAAAACCGCTATAGCGGGGTGAATTTTTTTCTTGGGCAGCATACAATTCATTTGGTTAATCCTCAATAAAAAACTATTTTTGTATCGGGGCGGCAACTGACAGTCTTAACATGAATGGGAAAATACCCGCATACTTTTACGAGAAAGGCAACACGGTAAAAATGATTGTGTTCACGGCGGTTTTTGCATTGCTGTTCATCAATATCTTCCAACCTTTCGGCTCAAGGGAATGGTATCCCGCTATTTCCGATTTTAAGTATTTTACTTTTTCAAGCTTGATCATCCTTACCGGAATGTTGGTGGTGGTTGTCAGCCGTGTTATTCTTGCGGCTTATTCGAAAAAAAACGATATCCTTTATTGGCAATATGGTTTCTGGATCTTGTGTGAGGTACTGGCCATGGCGGTGTTTTATTCGCTTTTTTCGAAATTTGTGCCCAAGGAGAGTGCCGACAGGGATTTTATGGATATCTTTCGTCAAAGTGCTGTAAACACAGCCTTGGTGCTGTTGTTGCCCTATGCTATTTCGTGGCTTTACTTCTCGTGGAAGGAAAAAAGTTTGCTTTTAGCAAACATGGAACAGGAAAAAACGGCGGACTCGCATACAAGAACCCTGGTAGCGTTTCCGGACGAAAAGGGTGACCTGAAGATTTCGATCACCCTGGAAAACTTGCTCTATATTGAATCCGCTGATAATTACGCCACCATTTTTTATTTGAACAAATCCAGGCAATCCCGCTTCCTGCTTCGCAATTCGCTAAAATGGATGGAGGAGAATCTGACAAAAGATACTCCGTTAGTACGTTGTCACCGTTCTTATATTGTGAACATGGACAAGGTGAAGATACTGAAAAAAGTAAAAGGAGGGATTGTGCTTGAACTGGATGCCGAAAACACTCCCGAGCTCCCTGTATCAAAAACGTATTACGAGTCGTTTATGCACAAGTTTTCACGGTATTCGGTTAACTAAACCTTTCGTTGGTGTGTCATTCACAATCACCTTTCCGGTGATAATCACCTTTTCCTGTACAAAAAGCCACCTTACGATGCCTGTTGTAAAGGACGGTGCGACCTGGACGGCTAATTGTAGCCGGTAGATGTACACAATTCGTAATATGCTTCGTGAGTTGTAAAAAATCAGGTATAATTACGCTAAATCGTTAATTTAGTATTACTTTTGCAGTCGCAGCAGGCCGGTTTGTCGCTTCGGTCCCGATATTTGTCGGGATTCGGGGAGGAAAGTCCGGGCAACGTAGAGCACCATACTTCCTAACGGGAAGCTGTTCGTGAGGGCAGAGTAGCGTAACAGAAAACAACCGCTTCGTTTTCTCGGGAGATTACGATGCAAGGGTGAAAAGGTAAGGTAAGAGCTTACCGGGTGCCGTGGCAACACGGCATGCCGTACGTCTTATGGGTTGCAAGACCATGTATATCGGATAGGTAGGGTTGCTCGCCCGATGCCGAGGGGTAGGTCGCTAAAGAGCGATGGTGACATCGTCTCGCAGATAAATGACAAACATCCCGACTTGTCGGGATACAGAACCCGGCTTACAGGCCCGCTGCTTTTTTATTTTGAGGTATGCTGAAAAGGAAAAAAAGAGTTTCGAAACAGGAGGAGGAAGACAAGCCTGGGTTGTTTGAAAGGATCAGGCTCCAAATAAAGGAATGGGTTCACTTTCTTACTTACGAAATCTGGCGGCTAAATCCTGAAAATTTCTCCAATAAAAAGAATGTTTTGCACAATGTTCTTAAAGTCACCATGCTCACCGTTAGAGGTGTGCAGGAGCAAAACCTCGGAGCCAGTTCCCGGTCGTTGACATACCGTACAATCCTTTCTCTTGTCCCCATGTTGGCCGTGTTGTTTGCCATTGCCCGCGGTTTCGGGTTCGAGAAAATCCTGGAAAGCCAGATTTTCGACTTCTTCAGCAACAGCGATACGGAAATAACGGCTGCTTTGTCTGAGTCAAAAATGGCGACCGATACCCTTATCGATGTGTCGGAATCCATAGGTGTCAATCAGGAAATAAATATTGTGAGTACGGTCCAAAAGCCGGACTCTTTAGACGTCGACAGTTCGATTACGGAGACGACCTCCTTCACCATTGAGACAATCATCAAGCTGGTTAACAACTCCCTGGAGCATGCTAAGGGAGGGGTTTTTGCCGGAATCGGGGTTATCTTGCTGTTATATACCGTCATCTTACTGTTTTCCGATATAGAGAACAGCTTTAACCGTATTTGGGGAGTGAAAAAAGGACGATCTATCCAACGGAGGGCGGTCGACTACTTCGCGCTCATTCTACTATTGCCTATTTTTGCTGTCCTTAATTACAGTCTGACAGCTCTTATACAAGCATCTACGGGCCCGTTTGATAAGTTCAGTTATATCCTTGACCCTGTGGTAACCCAGGTGTTGAATTTTCTTCCTTTTTTAGTAATGATCATCACCTTGACACTTCTGTACAGGTTTATGCCCAATACAAAAGTGAAATGGGCAAGTGCATTGATCGGAGGGATTGTCGGCGGTGTTGCTATTCAGCTTTTTCAGATGATCTATTTAAACGGGCAGCTGTGGATAGCAAAATACAATGCCATTTACGGGGCTTTTGCCGCCATACCGCTGTTGCTTTTGTGGGTACAGATGTCTTGGTTTATTGTACTAATAGGTGCAGAGTTGTCGTATTCGGCACAAAATGTCCGAAAATTTTCTTTCGATAGGGAAACTAAAAACATCAGCCGCCGTTTTCGGGATTTCTTTACCATCATGATTGCATCGGTAATTGTAAGGCGGTTCGCAGAAGGTGAAACCCCGCTTACCGCCGACCAGATATCGATGAAGTGCAAAATACCCATTAAGTTAACCAACGATATTATTGATGAACTGCACAAGCTTCAGGTGATTTTACCGACCCCCACACCGGATGATGACCGCGTTATGGCCTACCAACCCGCTTTGGATATTAATTTGCTGACTGTTAATGACCTGATAGAGCAGATAGACAAGGAGGGCTCAGAAGATTTTCTGATTGATGTAGAAGGGGATTTCGCTCGGCACTGGAATGCCTTGATGCATACACGAATGTCTGTTTATGAATCTCCCAGTGACATAATGCTGAAAGATTTATAAATCAAGGCCTCAACAGTTGATAGGCTTTTGATGGGTACTTTCTGAGCGACCGGCTGATGGTTTTGGCGTCCTCACCGCAAAAACGATTGAGCAAGTTCCAGAATTTTTCACTGTGATTCAGTTCGACCGTATGAGCCAGCTCATGAAGAATCACATAATCAATCTGTTTTTCGGATAGCAACATCGTGTAATAAGAGAAATTGATGGTTTTCCGGCGGGAACAACTCCCCCAGCGCGACACACTTTTGTTGATTTTTATATCGTTTACCTGCAGGTGGAGTACTTGTGCAAATTTTCGTGTTTTTTCCGGTAAAATTCTCTTGGCTTCGTGCCGCAAAGCCTGCCTGATCATTTCTTTAACAATATGTTGAGAAGTGGAGTTCTCCAAATCAAAATTCCCGGGGACAAAAATGGTTAAATTGCCATCTTTCAACCTCATTTTCACATTTTCTACCAGGTGTGTCCTCGACAGCCTCGCGGTAAACGAGAACGTCTCTAATACGGAGCCTTCCGTAATAAGTTGATCTCTAGCAGTAAACAGCTTTGTTAACCGATGACGCATATCGTCAAGCAGGGAGGGTAACCTTTTTGGGGTAAATCCGAACGGAACGGTCAACTGGATATATTCCCCTTTTCTTCGGGCGATAATCCTCTTTGCCCGAGTGTCGGGTTTCACGATTATCTTTCCCAGTTCTTTATCGTTGTATTCGTACATTTAACAAAGATAATGCAATTATTTCTCCCAATTGTTTTACCCCGCCAATCATCAAAATAAAAAACATTGCCTATCTTTGTGCACGTTAGGAATTGTAAACAAATAAACTATTCGTTCTGGCTTGTGAACTGTTGCATGCTTATTTGTTTACAATTCCTTAATTTCCGATGAAATGAGCATTATAAGTTCTTTAGAGAGTGTCGGCGAGTATGTCGAGCTGATGAGAAGAGTGATAGCTCCGCCCGACCGAGCTCGAGAATTTTTTAAAGAATTCTCGAAGGAAGTATATAAACTGGGGGTCAACTCCATTTGGCTGGTTATAATTATCTCCTTCTTTATAGGGGCGGTTATTGTTATGCAGATTGCTATAAACGTAGCTTCTCCTTTACTGCCCCGCTTCACGGTTGGAGTGGTTTCGCGCGAAATTATTTTGTTGGAATTTTCTTCCACCATCATGTGTTTGATCCTTTCGGGAAAGGTGGGCTCTAACATTGCTTCGGAAATTGGTACGATGCGTGTTACAGAACAGATTGATGCATTGGATATTATGGGTGTGAATTCGGCGAATTACCTGATTATGCCCAAAGTTTCGGCGTTTGTGTTTTTTATGCCTGTTTTGGTGGGATTGAGTATGTTTCTGGGTATGTTTGGCGGGTACGTCATCTGTCTTTTCACAGGTACTCCCCCGGTGTCCACGTATATATACGGGATTCAGTTTTTTTTCCGGGAGAGTTTTGTCTGGACTTCCATCTTGAAATCGATGATTTACGGGTTTATAATCGCTTCGGTTTCCGCATACTTTGGTTATCACGTTAAAGGCGGATCACTTGAGGTGGGAAAAGCAAGTACCGACTCGGTTGTGATCAACAATATCCTGATACTGGCTGCCGATTTGGTTTTCACGCAATTGGTCATGGGTTGAAAAAGATAAGTCTTGATATATGATTCAGGTAAGAAATTTAATCAAAGAATTCGAAGGGCGTCTCGTTCTCGACGATATTACGACTTCCTTTAAAAAAGGAGCCGTGAATATGATCATCGGAAAGAGCGGTTCGGGCAAAACGGTTTTTTTGAAATGTCTTATCGGCTTGATACAGCCCAGTTCTGGTGAGATCAGGTATAACGGTCGTGACATTACCGAGATGCGAGCAAGAGAAATGAAACGTTTGCGCCGTGACATGGGGATGCTGTTTCAGGGATCGGCCCTGTTCGACTCCAAGACTGTGCTTGAAAATGTGATGTTCCCGTTGGACATGTTTTCCCGGATGAACCTTCGTGAAAGAAAAAAACGTGCCGAATTCTGTCTGGAAAGGGTAAACCTCTCACATGCGGCAGATCTTTATCCGTCGGAAATATCGGGCGGTATGATGAAGCGGGCTGCTATTGCCCGTGCCATTGCGTTGAATCCCAGGTACCTGTTTTGCGACGAACCAAACTCCGGACTCGACCCGAAAACAGCACAGCTTATTGACGAACTTATTTCGGATATAACGGAAGATTTTGGGATTACTTCTATCGTGGTCTCACACGATATGAACTCGGTAATGAACATCGGCGATAATATTATCTTCCTGAACGAGGGAATCCTGGAGTGGCAGGGATCGAAAGACAAAATAATGGACGCCAACAATGAAAAGCTGAACGAATTTGTTTTTGCATCTGAACTTTTTAAAAAGATAAAAGCGGCCGACACCATTATCACAGAAAACAATGCTTCGGGACAAGAGGCTGGCTAGAACAAAACAATTGATGAAAAAAATTGTTATTCACATAGAACACATAGAACATGTGCATAGAAATAGAAACCACAAGTAAGAATAAGTAGCGAGTAATATGACTAATTTATTGAGAATAAAAAATCTACATGCAGTAGTAGAGAATAAAGAAATCCTGAAAGGTATTCATCTGGAAGTAAACGAAGGCGAGATTCATGCTATTATGGGCCCCAACGGGTCGGGAAAAAGTACGTTGGCTTCTGTACTTGCCGGAAATCCAAAATATGAAGTGACACGCGGTAGCGTAATTTTCAAAGAAAAGGAACTGCTCGATATGGAGCCTGCCGACCGGGCCAAGGAGGGAATTTTCCTCAGCTTTCAGTACCCCATTGAAATTCCGGGTGTAAGCATGGTTAATTTTATGCGTGCTGCGTTAAATGAACAACGTAAATACAGGGGCGAAGAGCAAATATCGGCATCAAACTTCTTGAAACTGATGCGTGACAAGCGCGAATTACTGGGTATCGACAGTCAACTGGTAAGCCGTTCGGTGAACGAGGGTTTCTCGGGAGGGGAGAAGAAGAGGAACGAGATCTTTCAGATGGCCATGCTCGATCCTACGTTGGCTATACTTGACGAAACCGATTCGGGATTGGATATCGATGCATTACGAATTGTTGCTGCCGGGGTAAATGCGTTGCACAGTCCCGAAAAAGCTGCCATTGTAATTACCCATTATCAGCGACTTCTCGATTATATTCAACCTGATGTGGTTCACGTGCTTTACGACGGAAAAATCATTAAAACCGGAGGGCCGGATCTGGCTCTCGAACTTGAAGAAAAAGGATATGACTGGCTTGTGAACCCCTAACCCGTAACAAAAATGATTGAACAACAATATATCGATTTATTCAACGACTACAGAGACGAGATCGATGCGAATTCCGTTGCCGGACTCAATCGTCATCGCGACGCTGCTTTTGAAGCGTTCAATAGATCGGGATTTCCCACCTCAAAATCAGAAGATTATAAACATACGGATGTGTCCCGCGTGTTCGACTGTGATTTAGGGTTGAACCTGCGGAACGTCCCTGTTCCTGTTGATCCGTACGAAGCATTCAAATGTGACGTGCCTAACCTCAACACCAATGTATATTTCCTGATAAACGACCGGTTTTACACCAACGGACATCATCAGGGACCCCTGCCGAAAGGAGTTTTTGTGGGTAGTTTACAGCTGTTTTCAGAAACTCATCCCGATATTTTCGAAAGGTATTACGCGAAAATAGGCGATTATTCCGGCAATGGCGTAGTGGCATACAACACTATGTTTGCCCAGGACGGTTTTGTGATTTATGTCCCCGAAAATGTGGTCATCGAAAAACCGCTTCAATTGATCAATATCCTCCGGGGAGGGGTTGACCTGAACGTGAACCGCCGCATTCTTATTGTAGCTGAAAAAAATGCACAGGTTAAACTGCTTGTTTGCGACCATACGGTCGATGATGTTCAGTTTATCGTGACACAGGTAGCGGAGATTGTCGCCGACAGAGATGCTCAAGTGGATTTTTACGAACTGGAAGAGAATTCGGTAAAGGTCAAATTATTGAACAATGTTTTCGCCGAGCAGGCCGAAAATTCAAACGTAACGGTCTCTACGATCACACTGCATAATGGGTTCACCCGGAATAACTATCGCTTCCGCCTGCTGGGTGAATACGCTGAGGCCCATATCGGGGGGCTGGCCATTTGCGACAAGGAGCAGCATGTTGATAATTATGCATTTTTAGAGCACGCTACTCCCAACTGCCACAGTAACGAGTTGTTTAAATATGCACTTCAGGAAAGATCAACGGGGGTTTTCTGTGGAAGGATACTGGTGGATAAGGGTGCGCAAAAAACACTGGCCTATCAGAACAACAAGAACCTTGTCACCTCGGATGAAGCCAAGATGTTCTCGAAGCCGCAGCTTGAGATTTATGCCGATGATGTAAAATGCTCGCACGGGTTAACTACCGGACAGCTCGATCAGGATGCCCTGTTTTATCTGCAGGCGCGCGGAATTCCTGAAGAAGAAGCCCGCATGCTCCTGATGGTGGCATTTACGCAAGATGTAGTAGACCTGGTCCGTATCGATTCGCTTCAGGACAGGCTTGTACAACTGATCAACAAGCGCTTCAGGGGCGAACTGATGCGTTGCGGAAATTGCCACGTGTGTAAATGATTAATGTAAACGACATACGCGCTGACTTTCCCATTCTATCGCTTCAGGTACACGGTAAACCGCTTGTTTACCTGGACAATGGTGCGACAACACAAAAACCGCTTTGTGTGATAGATAAAATCCGGGAGATGTATTGTTCCGTGAATGCCAACGTGCACCGCGGTGTGCATTTTTTGAGCCAGGCCGCCACCGACGAGCACGAAGCATCGAGAAGAACGGTGCAGGAGTTTATCGGTGCCGCTTCTTCAAACGAGATTGTCTTTACACGCGGTACCACGGAAGCCATTAACCTGATCTCCTCTTCGTTCTGCCGTGAGTTCTGCAAACCCGGTGACGAGGTCATAATTTCCGCTATGGAACATCATTCCAACATTGTTCCTTGGCAGCTGCAGGAGGCAATCTCCGGAATTAAACTGCGGATATTGCCTATCTCGGATGAGGGAGAAATTCTTTTGGAAGAGCTGGAAAAATTAATCTCTTCCCGCACAAAGCTGATTGCCGTCACTCATGTCTCCAACGTTCTCGGTACGATCACTCCGATAGAGAAAATTATTGAAACGGCACACCGGTACGATATCCCTGTTTTGGTTGATGCCGCGCAATCGGTTCAACACATACCGGTTGATGTTCAACGGATGGATTGCGATTTTCTCGTGTTTTCGTCACACAAAATCTATGGACCAACCGGTATGGGAGTGCTGTACGGGAAAGAAAAGTGGCTCGATAAACTTCCTCCCTACCAGGGCGGCGGTGAGATGATTGCGACAGTATCGTTCGAAAAAACCACTTTCGCCGGGTTGCCGTTCAAGTTCGAAGCAGGCACCCCCGACTATGTGGGGTCCACAGCGCTGGCCACAGCACTGAAATATATATCACGTATCGGCATAGAAAATATTGCGAAGCATGAACAGGGAGTGCTTGCGTATGCCACAGAGCAGTTGTTGTCTATCGATAAACTCAAAATATACGGAACCTCAAAAAACAAATGCAGTGTAATCTCTTTCCTTGTGGACGGAGTTCATCATTACGATATGGGTGTATTGCTTGACACGATGGGGATTGCTGTCCGTACTGGCCACCATTGCGCTGAGCCGCTGATGCGCCGGTTGGGTGTAGAGGGAACTGTCCGGGCATCGTTTGCGGTGTACAACACCAGGGAAGAGGTGGATGTCCTGGTGAACGGAATCCGACGGATAGTTAAGATGTTTTGACCGTTTGGGAGAATGTTGCGATATGGAAAAAAACTTTCCCGATTACGTTAGAAACGAAGACCATGCGTTGTTTCTCTTGATTAAAAAGAGAGACAAAGACGCTTTTGCGGCGGTGTATCAGAAATACCACCGGTATCTGTATTCATTGGCTGTCAAGTACTTGAAAGATGCACAATTGGCAGAAGATGCCGTTCAGCACGTTTTCGTGAAATTATGGGAAACAACCAAAAATATCGAGATAGAGATAAACCTTAAGAATTACCTCTATACGATGACAAAAAATTACATATTAAATACGATACGCGATCATAAAGAAGAGATATCCCTCAGTTATGCCAATGCGCAGATAGATATTCCGGGACAGGACGATATAATTAAGGCATTGGAAGATAAACAGATGAGGAGTATTCTCTACCAGGGAGTTGAATCGCTTCCTCCCCAAAAAAAAGAGGTTTGCCTGAGAAAGCTCGAAACAACGGATAGTAATCAGCAAATTGCGGACAAGATGGGGATTTCAGTTCATACAGTTAAATCACACTATCAGGAGTCAGTAAAAATATTAAGGTCATATTTTCAGCAGATCAAGATGATGACATGATAAAAACAAGATTCAACTCATATCTTTTGCCCGGAAATGTGTCAAATAAGGTAAGCGTTAATGTCGGTGATGTCAACAAACAGTAAAATAATAAACAGAGTCATTAGTGAAACTGCGTCTAAAGAGGAGGCAAAGGAAGTGGCTGGGTGGTTTTCATCTACTATTGAAGGTCAACAATGTCTGTCTGATATGCTCGATAGAGATGCATATTTGATGGATGCTGATGCCGATAGCGGAAAGTCTTTTACTCCACTTCAGTCGGATCTGCTTTTCAGAAGAATCGATAAAGATATCCGTATTAAACGTCTAAGAACAGTTACTCGTAATGTCGCTGCGGTTCTTGTTCCGATTCTGTTTTTACTGGGCTTGGGCTATTTTATCCATTCACAAACCTCCTTTTTTCAGGGCACAACCTATGCCGAACTCTATATCCCGAAAGGAGAAGATGCCCGAATATTTTTTCAGGACGGAACAGAGGTTTTTCTTAATGCTGATACGAAGATTCGGTACCCGGAACACTTTGGATTCAGACACAGGGAGGTATATCTGGACGGTGAGGCATATTTTAATGTTGCGCCCGATAGAAAACGCCCTTTTGTAGTGCACGCCCAGAATACGTCGGTTGAGGTATTGGGAACCGCTTTTAATGTGAATGCATATAGCGAAAGTGAAACTATTCAGGTCGTACTGGATGAGGGAAAAACATCCTTTCAGGTACAGCAAAGTAAATATCCCATGTCTCCGGGGCAACAGATTGAATACAATAAAACCACGGGAAAAACATCGCTTTATAATCTTTCCAAGCCTTCCAATGTTTCGCTATGGAGGAAAAATGTGCTTTACTTCTACGACACCCCACTTGCTGAGGTTATAAAAACCGTAGAGAGAAAATACAACGTGCATTTTCATGTACAATCGCCCGAAGCGCTTAATTTCAGTTATACACTTACCACCAAACAACTCCATTTGGAAGATCTGTTGAACGAGTTGCAGAAAATTGCCCCGGTGAAGTTCCAATATAAAGGTGACAATGTGTTTGTATCGATTTGATCACAATATCCCCCTTACTCTCCCTTTTTGTTTTGTATGCTGTTAAATAATTTGCAAATTGCAGAGAAAAGATACTCGCTTACGTTAAGTAAATGAGTGTTTTAGAAGGCAAGGTGTAGGTTGTTTTTCATTTTACCCCATTTATTTTGTTAATTTTTAATCTTTCCTCATACTTTTTTCGCCATGCCGTGTCAACCTTATGAAGAATCCATAACAGATTCTCTTTTTGTTAATTTGATATCTGTACAAAAACAGATGGGAGAATTTTTAATTTTTTAATTTTTAATATGTAATACGAACAACCATGGGAAAAATTCCAATGAAAAGGCGCCTGATGATGCTGCTTTCCTTCTTCGTGCTGGGTACAGCGATGCTGTTCGCACAGAAAGTGAACCTCAACTACAACAAGGCAACCCTAAGAACAGTGCTGGAAAGCATTACCGAACAGATCGGCCATACCCTGGCATTCAGCAAGGAGGCCGTGGATTTAAGCGATGAAGTGACCATTCGGGTTACGGATGGGGAAGCCGCGCAAGTACTTAACCAATTACTGACTCCCCGTCAGATTGGGTATGAGATCAGGGACAACAAGATTTATATTTTTGACCAACCGGTTCCTGTGAATGCCGTAACAAGGCAAACACCCCCGCAGGAGGTGAGGTTAACCGGAACGGTGACTGATGTGAATGGGGAACCAATTATCGGGGCCAACATTGTGGTACCGGGGACTACCATAGGGACAGTCACAAATGTGGATGGGACTTACAGCATGACACTTCCGCGGGGATCCGTGCTGCGCTTTTCCTATATCGGTTACACCGGACAGGAATTCACCATCGCCAATCAGACCGTGCTCAATGTGCAACTGCAGGAAGATACAGAGGTGCTGGATGAATTGGTGGTCGTTGGTTACGGGGTACAGCGCAAGAGTGTGGTTACTGCGGCAATTAGCAAGGTATCGGCAGAGGAACTGAACGTGACAAGGCCTGCCCGCGTGGAAGACGCACTGAAGGGCAAGGTGTCGGGTGTACAGATCACCCAGAGCTCCGGCCAGCCGGGGTCGGACTCCAAGGTACGGATCCGCGGTATCGGAACCATTAACAACAGCGAACCGCTTTATATCGTGGACGGTATGGAAGTGGGTGGAGGCATCAACTACCTGAACCCCGTCGATATCGCCTCGGTGGAAATCCTTAAGGATGCAGCTTCGGCAGCCATCTACGGGTCAAGGGCCGCCAACGGTGTGATCCTGGTAACTACCAAAAAAGGGGATAAGGGTAAGGCAACGGTCAACTACGATGTGAGTTACGGATGGCAGAATCCCTGGAAGAAAAAGGAAATTCTGGACGCCCGGGAATACATGGTTATCATGAACGAGGCCCAAATCAACGATGGCAACCTGCCTCGTTACAACAACGAGCAAGTGATGGGTGCCGGAAAAGGAACCGACTGGCAGGATGAAACCTTTTACTACAATGCTCCCGTACAGAACCATCAGGTGAGTGTCTCCGGGGGAACGGACAAAGGAAATTACTTCCTCTCGTTCGGCTATTTCGATCAGGCAGGTATCGTGGGCGGAAATTACGACAAATCAAATTTTGAGCGTTACAGTTTGCGTTCCAACTCGATCTACAATATTTTCGAAACGAAGGAGCGCAGTTTTCTAAACAACGTACAACTGGGTGTAAATGTGGGTTATTCCCGCAATAAATCCACCGGCATCGAGACCAACTCCGAGTACGGTTCCATTCTGGGAAGTGCCCTGACTTTCTCACCGCTGGTGCCGGTATATGCTGATGAAGAGACGGGCAAGGCCATTCTGGCTCAGTATCCGCACGCGGTGAAAAATGGCGACCGCGTGTTCTCCATTCCACCTGCCGGATTCCAGGAGATCGCCAATCCTGTGGGGATGCTCAATCAACCCTCGGCTGGACTGAACAACGCCGATAAATTTGTCGGCTCATTTTGGGGCGAGTTGACCATACTGCCGGAATTGAAGTTCAGAAGCAGTTACGGTGTAGACCTGGCATTCTGGGGATATGATTCATATACATTCCCTTACTTCCTGGCGACACAGGGTAAGGACGTGCAGTTCAGTACGGTCCAAAGCGAGATGAACCGCGGCTACACCTGGCAGCTTGAAAATTACTTCTCCTACAACAAATCGTTTGAGGAAATACACAACCTCTCTTTTGTGCTCGGACAATCCGCATCAAAATATACCTACCGAAACCTGGGCGGCAACGACCGCGACCTGCTGGAGAACGACCCGCTGAAGGCAAACATAAATTATGCTATCGCCGATAGAAAGGAAGAACGTGCCTGGGGCGGTACCGGAGGATATAACTTCACGGCCCGCGCTTCTTACTTCGGCAGGATCGATTACAACTATGACGAGAAGTACATGCTGCAAGCCACGGTTCGCCGCGATGGATCTTCCAATTTCGGCCCCGGCCACAAATGGGGTGTCTTCCCCTCCTTCTCTGCTGGATGGAACGTGACAAACGAAGCATTTATGGAGGGACGGCCGCAATGGTTTGACTACATGAAACTGCGTGCCAGCTGGGGAAAGAACGGTAACGACCGTATCGACCAGTTCCTTTATACTTCGTTGATGGACGGAGGACAAAACTATTACTTTGGAGGCGGGTACGATGTGAACCAGGGAGATCCGGCCAAGGTGGGTGAGATTACCGGGCAGATGCAATACGGAAGTGCTCCGGGTTACATTCCTAATCCTAATGTGAAATGGGAAGAGTCGTCACAGACCAACCTCGGGATTGATACCCGTTTTCTGCAAAGCCGGATGACCTTCTCTTTCGACTACTTTAAGAAAAAAACCATCGATATGCTGATGAAGCAGCCTATACCTTCCTATGTGGGTATTGGCGCCCCTATTGCCAACGTGGGCGATATGGAAAACTGGGGGTTGGAATTTGAACTGGGCTGGAAGCAGTCGGTAGGGGAATTTAACTATGCCGTATCGGCCAACGCCTCTTACCTGAAGAACAAACTTATCAACCTGGGGAACGAAACCGGAGAACAGATCTACGAGAATGCAGGTGCCTCTGGCGTAGGAAGCTATGTAAAAGGTATGAACGGGGATGTATTTCCCTATTTTTACGGTTATAAAACCGATGGACTCTTCCAGAACCAGACGGAAGTGGATGCTTACGTGAATGCCGATGGAGAAAAATACCAGAGTGCAGCCCTGCCGGGTGACGTACGCTTTGTGGACCTGAACGGTGACGGTGTGATTAGCGATGCCGACAAAACCAAGATAGGAAAGGGGATGCCAGACTGGACTTACGGGCTTACACTCTCTGCCGACTGGAAAGGAGTCGACCTGAACCTCTTCTTTCAGGGTACCATCGGGAATGATGTGTTCGATTTTTCACAACGTGGCGATATACCTGCCATGAACCGTCCCGCCTGGATCCTCGATCGCTGGCATGGGGAAGGCACATCGAGCCACATCCCACGCATGACCTCGGCCAACCCTAACGGGAACTGGAGATCCTCCGACCTCTACATCAAGGACGGATCCTATATGCGCCTGAAATCGGCCCAGCTGGGATATACCTTACCGGTGGATCTGACCGGAAAAATAGCGGTGCAGCGCCTGAGGATCTATGTCTCGGCCGATAACCTGCTTACATTTACCTCCTACGACGGGTTTGATCCTGAGATCGCCTCCGGAGGGTATACCACCATTGGGATCGACCGGGGTATCTATCCACAGTCAAGAACCATTTCAGTGGGTGCCAACATCACATTCTAATCTTAACATTGTACAGAAATGAAGAAATTAATATATATACTTATGGTGATACTCCTGACAGTAGGAGTGGCCGGATGCAGCGATGATTTTCTCAGTGCTTCATCCACAGAGAAGCAAGAGGCGGGTGCTCCTGCTTACGAGGGAGCAATTTTAGCGAACCTCGCATCGGCTTACCAGATCTTGTTGTTTGATAGCTATGCCAATCAGAACTACAACAGTATCCCTTTGATGTCCGACCTTCGTTCGGACGATATCTTCAAAGGGGGCGGTGATGCGGGCGACCAGCGTCAATTATACCTGTTGTCGCTTTTTACCTCCACCCCGCAGGAACTTCCCGAAGGGTTGTGGGCTATCCTCTATTCAGGAATTGCCCGTGCCAACAATGCGATCTCCGCCTGTGAAAATGCGGTAGAGGTTCCGGAAGAGAAGGTAAATCAGTACAAAGCAGAAGCACACTTTCTGCGTGCCTATTATACCCACTGGCTTTGGAAGTTCTGGGGCAATGTGCCCTATTTTGAAGAGCCGCTGACAACGCCGCCCTATATGACCAGGCAATACACAGCTGATGAGATCTATGCCGAGATCATGCAGGATATTGATGTGGCTACAACGGACGGCTGGTTGCCAATGAGTACAACAGGGTCGAATACCGGTAGAATAAACAAGGCTACGGCATTGATGTTGAAAGCGCGTGTGGTCATGTATCAAAAAGATCAGTCGCGCTACGCTGAGGTAACAGCTGATATGGCGGAAATCATCAATAGCAATGAATATGACCTATTTGGCGATTTTGCTGCGATGTGGCTGGATGAGAATGAGTTCTGTAAAGAATCAATCTTCGAAGTAAACCACTTGCCCGAAGGGAAAATTTGGGCCAATGGCTGGCAGGGTTACGGAACCAACCTCCCCGCATTTATTTCTCCCAACGGATTGAATACCGGCAATAAAACTGGTGATTTCAAAGGAGGCTGGGGATTCGGGCCGGTTCGTCAGTCCACTTGGGACATCTATGAAGGGGGAGACACTCGCCGGGAAGGTTCCATCAACAAATGGGAACCGGAACAGTATACCGCCCGCTTTCAGGATACAGGCCTGTTCATGGCCAAGTACGCCGCAAGGGTAGGTTACAACCCCCAGGGAGATGTCGATCTGAATTATTGTAACAACTTGCGGGTTTTCCGCTATGCAGAGGCATTGCTTACTTACGCCGAGATGGTAGTGATGCACGGACAAAGCCCGGTTGGCGGCATTACAGCCCAGGCATGCCTGGATGAAGTTCGCCTGCGTGCATTCGGAAAAGCGAGTTCCATTCCCGCCACCACCGAGAACATTAAGCTAGAACGGCGTCGTGAGTTTGTGGGCGAAGGGATGCGCTTCTGGGATATTGTCCGCTGGGGCGACACTGCGTTGCTGACTGAGAACCTGACCGAGTACAACAGCGTGCGGAGTTGGAACGATAATTGGAAGTACCTGCCCATTCCCCAATCGGAAATAGACAAGACGGCCGGTACTGAGTTTGCGCTGCAACAGAATCCGGGATATAATTAACCACATAGAATATCGACGCATTATGAAGAATAAAATAAAACAACTATCGGGAATGCTGCTGTTTCTTTTTATCATGGCAGCATGCAGTCCGCAGGAACTGAATGATTATGGCCTCGACAGTATGGCCACCCTGACGGATGATCAGGTGTCTTTTACCCAGACTGTATCGGCAACCAGTGACAACATGGTCACTTTTACCAGCACTACCCAACTTCGCACCAACTCTGTCTATACCCTTCGCTGGGATCTGGGAAATGGGTCCACCGGAAACAAAGCTTCTGCCACTGGAATTTATCCCTTCGCCGGAGATTATACGGTTACCCTCTCCATTCATTTTCCCGATGGGAGCGTAGCTAAAAAGAGCGTGGTGGTCAGTTTTGAAGACAACGATTACAGTCTTGTGGATACACCGGCTTACAGGAACCTGACCGGTGGTGCTGATGATGCCGATGGAAAGACCTGGGTATTCGACCAGCACAATAATTTTGCGGCTGAAGTGGCTGCAGCTACCGGTTTTGCAATCAGCGGACATATGGGTCTGGGACCTATCAACTCATTCGGACAGTCTTGGTGGGGAGCCGCTGCAAACGATAAAGCCTCTTGGACACTCTATTCATATAAGTTTACGTTCATTCAGAACGGTGTGCAGCTGAAGATTGAAAATTCCGGTGACGGATACGGAAGAAAAGCTGTTTCGTCCGCCGCAGGATTTAATGTTACGGGAACGAGCGGTGATGATGCTTTTTTCCCCTATCCGGGCGGTGACTATACGTTCTCTATCGACGAGAGCGGTACGCATCCCAAGCTGACCCTCTCCGGGAATGCTTTTATGGGTTATTATTGCGGCCATCAAGAATACGAAATCGTGTATCAGACCGAAGAGGTAATGGCATTGGTAGTGCATAACCAGGTGGAACAACAAGACTGGTGTTTTGTTTTCTGCCGTGAAGACCTCAATGTGCCAGCGCCGCCGATAGCCAAGGAGCTGAAAGCGATTCCGCTGAGTGAAGATTTTGAAGGGGATGAGATTCTGGCTTTCAAACAGGAAGATATGGGAGGGGCGATCAAAAGTGCCGTTATTGGTAATCCTGTGCCGCTTCCCATCAATGAATCATCGAAAGTGTACCGTTACTGGAAATCGACCGGTTTCTACAGTAACCTTTCCTTCACTGCACCGGATTACAAGTTCGATCTTACGACGCAGAACAAAGTCAGGGTGAAGGTCTTTATTCCCTCCTTCAACGATTATACCACAGAAAATGCGGTGGCTGGGGACTGGATTGCCAACAAAAAGTTGTTGCCTCAGCTGGCGGTGAAGCTGCAGGATGGCGATCATCCGGCCCCGTGGGAAGGACAGACAGAAATAGTGAAAGCAAACCTGGAATTGGATAAATGGCAGGAGTTGGAATTTGATTTTTCTACTGTAGCCAATCGGGAGGATTATGACCGGATCGTTATCCAGTTTGGAGCCGAAGGACATGCCGGGCCGGGTTTCTTCTACCTGGATGATTTTGAATTTAGTGAATAATACGGATTAAACGATACGAGAGGCTGCCGGGTCACATACCGGCAGCCTTTTCAACCCTTATGAAACGAATGAATACAATATGGATCGCGCTCGCCTTGATGCTGACAGCCTGCGGCGGAGATGACCCGTCGCCCATCACCCCTAAACCCGATGTTGAGGTGAAATGGGAGATAACACCGGCAACCACACAGTTCTCCGCAAAGGGAGAGATCAAAAACATTGTCGTGACGGCCAATGGCGACTGGACAGCAACCTCTGGCCAGTCCTGGTGCAGCCTCACACCCGACAAAGGGGGAAACGGACAGACCCTGGTAAAGATCAGTGCAACGGCCAATCCGAAAGAGGAGGTGCGAAACGCAGAAATCACTTTTACTTCCGGAAAGTACAGCCAGAAGTATACAGTTTCGCAGGACGCCGGAACCATCGGAAATTATGTGCCGACAGGTTATAACCTCGTCTGGGCGGAAGAGTTTGACGCTGCCCGGCTAAGTAGCGGTAAGCCTGCTCTACCCGACACGCAAAAATGGTGGTACGAAAACCTTCCCAAGGGTACGGTCAACAATGAACTGCAGACTTATGTGGGGGGATTCAGGGGCACCGACACGGTGGCGGCAATCCACGATGGTACGCTGAAGATTATCGCTCGGAAAAGCGGAACCGATATCATCTCGGCGCGCATCAATACTATTGAGAGCTGGACCTACGGTTACTTCGAGGCTCGATTGCGGGTCCCGGGCGGCAAAGGTACCTGGCCTGCCTTCTGGATGTTGCCGGAGAAGGAGCAGCTCAATTGGCCCCTCGACGGAGAGATTGATATCATGGAGTATGTGGGTTATGATCCCGGGTGGATACACGCTTCTGTGCATACAAAAGCCTACAACCATACAATCGGAACCCAAAAAACCGCCAGGAAAGAGGTTAAAACCGCTGAAACAGCGTTCCATATTTACGCAGTGGAATGGACCGCAGACTATATCAAAGGATTCGTGGATGGCGTGGAGTATTTCCGGTTCAACAACGATGGTGCCGGAAACAAGGAGACCTGGCCTTTCAATGTGCCCTTCTACCTGAAGCTGAACCTGGCATGGGGCGGCAATTGGGGTGGCGCACAGGGTGTAGATGAGTCGAAGCTGCCTGCTACCTACGAGATCGATTACGTACGGGTGTATCAAAAAAAGTAGAACCAAGAGACAAAACATAAAAACAAGAGCTTAGCGGATTGCTGAATGCTTAAAAAAACATAAAATGAACACGAACAAAATTTTCTTTTTTTCCTTTTTTATTCTGTTACTAACTGCCTGTAACGGCGGTACCGGAAAAACCGGGATGACCCTGGATACCGGCGTGGAAAAAAAGATCGACAGTATCCTGTCACAAATGACGCTGGAAGAAAAAGTTGGGCAGATGGCTCAGTTTACCATCGATTTGATCGGAAAAGGAGGAAATGCCTATTTCAGTAACGAACCTTTTGAGGTGGATCCGGCCATGCTCGATACCGTGATTGGGAAATACAAGGTGGGCTCCATCCTCAACACCAGTAACAACCGGGCGCGTACTACCGAAGTATGGGAAAATACCATCAGAACCATACAACAAAGGGCATTGCAGGAGACGGGTATTCCGGTAATCTATGGCATAGATGCCATCCACGGTACTACATACACGGCAGGAGGAGTTCTCTTCCCGCAGGCCATCGGTATGGCGGCTACATTTAATACAGGACTGATGAAAGAAGGATCGCGCATCACTGCTTATGAAACACGGGCAAGCAACATACCCTGGACCTTCGCGCCAACGATGGACTTGGGAAGGGATGCACGCTGGTCCCGGCAGTGGGAGAGCTATGGCGAAGATGCCTACCTCAACGCACAGATGGCGGTGGCCTCTACCCTTGGCTTTCAGGGAGAGGATCGCAACAACGTAGGTAGCCAGCATGTTGCGGCCTGTTTGAAGCACTACATGGGTTACGGCGTACCGGTGTCTGGCAAGGACCGTACTCCGGCGGTAATCCCGGAGAATGATTTGCGGGAAAAGTATTTCGAGCCTTTTCGTGCGTCCATTGAGGCAGGTGCTCTTTCGGTGATGGTCAACTCGGGAATGATCAACGGAGTCTCTACTCATGCCGACTACCGGCTGCTTACGCAATGGCTGAAAGAGGATCTCGATTTCGATGGAGTTATTGTGACTGACTGGGCGGACGTGCAGAACCTGCTGAGCCGTGACCGTGTGGCCGCTGATTACAAAGAAGCCGTCAAAAAGGCGATTAATGCCGGTATCGATATGGTGATGGAACCCTACAACCTCGCTTTCTGTCCCACCCTGATACAACTGGTTCAGGAAGATCAGGTTCCCATGAAACGGATTGATGACGCAGTACGCCGGGTCTTGCGCTTGAAATACCGGCTGGGACTTTTTGACCGTCCCTACTGGCCGCGGGAAGAATATCCCGATTTTGGGAACAGCGGGAACGAGGAGGCGGCAAAAGCAGCAGCGGATGAGTCGATTACCTTGCTGAAAAATGATAACAATATCCTACCCTTGCCTCCTGCTGCACGAATCCTAGTTGCAGGCCCCAATGCTCACTCCATGCGTACGCTCAACGGCGGATGGAGCTATTCCTGGCAAGGAGAAAAAGTAGAGGAGTTTGCTCAGGACTACAACACCATCTACGAAGCGTTGCAGCAGAAATTTGGAGCATCCAACGTGAGATATGAACCCGGTGTTACCTATAAAATGGACGGACAGTACTTCGAGGAGAATGCACCCGAAATAGCAAAGGCTGTCACAGCAGCGGGAGGGGCGGACTATATCGTGCTTTGCCTGGGCGAAAACTCTTACTGCGAAACGCCCGGGAACCTGGATGAGCTTACTCTCTCTGAAAATCAAACAGAATTGGCATTGGCGTTACAAAAAACAGGTAAGCCCCTGATTCTGGTGCTGAATGAAGGACGTCCACGACTGATCCGCAAAATTGAACCGGGTGCTATGGCGGTTGTGCAAACCTATCTGCCTGGAAATTTTGGAGGAGATGCGCTGGCGGATATCCTGAGCGGCGATGTGAACCCGAGTGGAAAACTGCCTTACACCTATCCGAAATACGAACAGGGCCTGATTACCTACGACCATAAACCCAGTCAGAATATTGACGGAAAGATGGAAGGTGCCTACGATTACGGGGCGCAGACATCGGTACAGTATCCGTTTGGCTATGGACTGAGCTATACTTCTTTCGATTATAGCAATCTCCGTGTGAGTAACACACTTTTTACGGCGGAAGATGTGTTCTCCGTATCAGTAGATGTTACCAACAGCGGAGCCCGGGAAGGAAAAGAGGCCGTGTTGCTCTTTAGCAGTGATCTGGTAGCATCCCTCTCTCCCGATGTACGCCGCTTGAGAGCGTTTGAGAAAATCTCGCTGAAGCCGGGAGAGACCCGGACAGTCACTTTCGAAATGAAAGGCAATGAGCTGGCATTTGTCAACGAACAGGGGCATTGGGTACTGGAAGAAGGTGAGTTTATGCTGCAGGCTGGAAACCAGACCGCCGGTATTCGTTGTACGGCGACAAAAATCTGGGAAACGCCCAACAAATAAGATGAACTATTTCGTTAAGCTAAATGAGAAAAACTAAATTTGTTCGGACTTTGCCATAGCGAGAAAATGCCTAATAAATAGAAATATAAAATTCAAAACAGTTTCTTGGTGAATAACTGGCGACAGAATTGATGTAACGGGAGCACTTTTGATAGAGGTGCTCCCGTTTACTTGTTATTGCTCCCGGATAGGTTCTACGGCAGGGCCTATCCTTTATTTTTTCTTTTTCTCGGCTTTTTGTCTTCCTTAAAATGAATCATGCGTGATTCTATTCCATAAGCCGCGATATAGTTCTGGATTAGCTCCAGAAACTTCGCGCCGAAGCGTTCTGTTTTAACTTTTCCGAAACCGTGGATCCTCAGTAACTCCTTTTCCGTCTCCGGTAGGTAATCCGCCATTTGTACCAATGTTTTTACTGAAGCCACAATATAGACCGGCAGATTTTCCTCTTTGCTGATGCGGTTACGGAGCTGTACCAGCTCGCTTAGTAGTTCGGGGTGGATCGATTTCAACTGTATCCCCGTGCTGTCACGGCTGTAGGAAGTGAGGGAGAAAGGAGGTTGCCTGAACTGGCGTCGCGCATTGTAATACGACTCTATGCAGAAGTTATCTGAAGTCGCAGAGATCAGGTGCGCCTTCAGGGCTGCCGCTACAAATAGGGAAACGATGTCCTCGTCGTATTCCTGCGCATTTGCCTTGCTATCCGTGGTTGCGGTCGATTCCTGCAATGTCCGCAGCAATGTTTCTATTTTTTCGGTGAAATAGGATGAGGATGCTCGGAGGCGTTCTGCAAAAAAAACCTTGTTGACGGGTGTTTGCCCGGTAATATGTTGTAACTGTATCCTGAATTTGCCGGCTACCTGCTCCAATTCCGTCAACTGATTACAGACCTCACTTACGAAAGAAACAGTTCCCTCGCTGAAAGAAGATTCGTTTTCCTGAGTATTGGAGTACCAGGAACGTGCTGCCTGGAGAAGCGGGTCGAAGTCATACAGTTGCAGTAGCAGGTTGATGCTGAACTGCTTCTTTGCCAACTGCAACTCTCCGGCAACCTGGTTTTCTTCTGGTTTAGAGGAGGAGAACCGGACAACCTGTTCGTCTACCCCTATGCTGTAACGGTTAATCGGACTTTTCAATACCAGGCTGTCGAGCGACCGGCAACGACTCAGTGCCACATACACCTGTCCCGGTGAAAAGGCTTTCCCCGCGTCGATGATGGCCTTATCGAAAGTAAGTCCCTGGCTTTTGTGGATGGTGATGGCCCAGGCGAGCCGCAGGGGAATTTGTTTGTATGTGCCGATTATTTCCTCTTCCACCGTATTGGTCTCCGAATGGGTGGTGTATCGGATATTCTCCCAGAGTACAGGAGAAACGGTGATTTCTTCCGTGTCGTCCGGACACTGTACGGTGACACCCTCTTCCAGGATGTGTGTGACCGTGCCAATTTTACCGTTGAAATAACGTCGCGGTACTTCCGTATCGTTTTTCACGAACATTACCTTGGCGCCTTCCTTCAGGATGAGAACCCGGTCCACGGGAAAAGCATTGTCGGGGAATTCCCCTTTCACCACCGCATGGAACGAATGAGCGGTTGTGTTAATTTTTTCCAGCTCGGTACTATTGATCGCATCGGCGCTGAAATTATGCGTGGTGAGCGTGATGTAATTTTCTTCAGGCGTCGGGTTAAAGTGCGGGTCGTAACGGCTTTGCAAGAGCTCGAGCCCTTCAGTTGAAAGTGAGTCGTTCCTCACCTGGTTCAACACATCGATAAAAAGGTTGTCGGACTGCCGGAAGATCTTGTCGAACTCCACATAGACCGGTGGGTGTTCCTGGATGACGCGACTGTGAAAAAAATAAATTCCCCGGTAGTAGTCCGACAGGATCCGCCACTCATCGGCCTTGGCCACGGGCGACAGTTGGTATACATCCCCGATAAAAACTACTTGCACACCGCCGAAGGGTTCAGAACGCCTGTGGCGCACACTGCGAAGCACCGTGTCGATGGCATCCAGCACATCAGCTCGCACCATGCTGACTTCATCGATCACCAGCACTTCCAGTTCACGAATCACACGACGCCGGAAGCTGTTCATTTTCATACGGGCAATCAACGCTTCACATCCGGCAGGTGTTGGCGTAAAAGGGGTAAACGGCAACTGAAAAAAAGAATGGATGGTTGCCCCACCCGCATTAATGGCCGCTACACCCGTTGGTGCTACCACGGCTACCTGTTTCGTGGTTTCCGTACGAAACTGGTGCAGAAAAGTCGTTTTTCCCGTGCCGGCCTTTCCGGTGATAAATATATTCCTGCCGGTATAGGTGACAAATTCCTTCGCACATTCATATGGAGAGAGGTAGGACATTTTTTCCATTACCTGTAAAAACAGGGATATTTGTTATTGAACCGGTACCCGATACCCAACATCAGGTAATTCGGCGTTTGGAAGTTCTGAAGATTATAGCCGATATGGATAAACGAATTTCTGGTAACTTCCACTTTAAGCGCCAACATCTGGTATAGTCCGGCCAGGTCGCCACCTCCGTGGACGATATTCGAACCGATACCCACACCCACCGTAAAGTAAGGCATCACATACTCCGCCCGTGCAGAAATACCTAAAGCCAATTGTTTGTTAACCGGTGGATTATGAAACGTGTATCCGGGATTTTTACCACCAGGCTCAACAATATAGTCTTCGGTATACACGTTTGCACTGCTGTCGTAAATACCGTCCAGCGATAAACCGGCACGCAGCTTGTAACCAAAGTTATACATGGGGTTGATGTTGAAGCCGCCTACCGGATATTCGTGCGGTGAGGCTATTCCTTTGCCTTCAAGATAAACACCTTTTCGCCGCCACGAACCGAACAAAACAATATCGTAACTCACATGGCGGGGAAAATCTGCCACTGCTCCCCGGTATGGGGACTGCCGGGACATTATACTAGGATTAAGCGTGTACATCAGCCCCAGCTTGACTCCTGCCGTATTTAATCCTGCATTGGGAAACTGTGTGTTCCCGTTGGAAAAGTGTGCGATGCTGATACCCCCAATCAGGTTGAAGTATTGTGAAAGTGTTTGGTTGAGATAAAATCCGGTGTTCATATATGCGTTTATTTTCGAGCCGATGACGCGGCTATCCGGATTTGTTTTGGGATGGTAAGGTTTCCATCCGCCCGATAACCCGAAGTTCCACTCGTAATGAAGCGACAACTTGGAGGTCATTTGTGCTAAACGAGCACCTTGAAACAAATACACGGCAAGGGGGGCTCCCAATTGCTGAGGCTCGCCAAACGTAAAATATGCAACTCCAATCCCTTGGTGCGGTATACCGTAAATGCTCCCTGCAGGGGAGCCGGGCTTAAATTGAAAGGAGTACTTCAGGTGGGTGGAAAACGAATTCCGAATGGGTTTGGAGCGGGCATTCTCGCCTTTCAGAAAATTATGGGTAGGAATAATGTATCCCGGCCGGGCTTCGAATTCCAATCTGTTCCGGAACCTATCCGGTTGGAGCACAGAATCTGAACGTGTTTGAGCGGACGAGGGTTTCGTGGCGAAAAACAGGAAAACAGTAGCAAAAATTAATAATTTGTATGTGATTTGTTTGTTCATAAAAATCTAATCCCCGATTCCCAACTCCGCAATCCGTTTACATCCTTTCCGGCACTTCAATCCCAAACAATACCATTCCCTTTTTGATGGTTATGGCTACGTTCTTCGAAAGCAGCAGGCGGAACGCACGCAGGGCTTCGTCCTTTTCACGCAGCATGGGGAAATCGTGATAGAACTGGTTGAATTCTTTGGCCAGATCGTACACGTAATTTCCGATTAGCGAGACGTTGTATTCGTCTCCGGCCTGTTTGACGATATCCGGAAATTCAGCCAGCAACTGCACCAACCCTTCTTCTTTTTCAGAAAGAACAATGTCTGCCTGCATTGATTCAGGAACAGGAATCCCTTGTTCCTCGGCTTTGCGCAAAACTGATTTGATGCGGGCGTGGGTGTATTGGATAAACGGACCGGTATTCCCGTTAAAATCAATGGATTCTTTCGGATTGAAGGTCATGTTTTTTTTCGGATCTACTTTCAGAATGAAATATTTCAGGGCCCCCATTCCAATCATGGTTACAACACGATCGGCTTCCTCTGGTGTTACACCGTCCAGCTTTCCCAGTTCTTCCGAAGTTTCGCGGGCGGTCTGAATCATCTCGGCCATCAAATCATCGGCATCCACTACGGTCCCTTCACGCGATTTCATCTTGCCTTCGGGCAGTTCCACCATCCCGTAAGAGAAATGGACCAATCCTTTTCCGAATTCAAAACCCAGCTTATCGAGCAGTATGGAGAGCACCTGGAAATGGTAGTTTTGTTCATTTCCAACCACGTAAATCATGGTGTCTATGGGATAGTCATCGAACCGGAGCTTCGCTGTGCCGATATCTTGCGTCATGTACACTGAAGTTCCGTCGGAGCGAAGAAGGATTTTTTCATCAAGCCCTTCATGGGTTAAATCGGCCCATACCGACCCGTCTTCACGCTGGTAGAAAACACCCTCTTTCAATCCTCGCAGCACCTCGTCTTTTCCAGCCAGGTAGGTTTGCGACTCGTAATAGATCTTGTCGAACGAGACCCCCAGCTTTTCGTACGTCTCATCGAAACCAGCATAAACCCATCCGTTCATCATTTTCCATAAATTCACAGTTTGGGCATCGTTTGCTTCCCATTGACGAAGCATCTCGCGCGCTTCCTCCATCAAAACCGATTGGGCTTCGGCTTGCTCCTTTGATAGTCCGGCAGCCTGCAGGTCGGCTAGTTCGGCTTTGTATTTTTTATCGAAAAGCACATAATACTTGCCGATGAGGTGGTCGCCTTTCTTGCCCGATGATGCGGGTGTTTCCCCATCTCCCCATTTCTGCCAGGCCAGCATCGATTTGCAGATATGGATACCCCGGTCGTTCACGATATTGGTTTTTACCACCCGTTTACCGTTGGCTTTCAGTATTTCACAGAGCGAATGTCCCAGGAGATTGTTACGGATGTGTCCCAGATGAAGCGGTTTGTTGGTGTTGGGCGACGAATATTCCACCATAAACAAGGGTGCGTCATTAGCAACAGGTGTGAAGCCGAATTCGGGATTTTTATCGATGTTCTCGAGCAGATCAAGCCATACTTTCGAGGCAATCGTCAGGTTTAGAAAACCTTTTATCACGTTAAACTCCGAAACAACGGGTGATTTATCGGCCAGGTACATACCGATTTCCTGTGCCGTTTGTTCGGGATTCTTCTTCGAAATCTTTAACAAAGGAAAGGTTACGAGGGTGAAATGTCCTTTAAATTCTTTCTTTGTTTTCTGAAGTGTGATTTGCGATGCATTTACATCTACGCTGTACAATTCTTTTATTGCGCTTATAATTGCAGTCTGAAGTATATTCTCGATGTTCATAATGTGAATTTGCTGATTGAGTGTGCAAAGATACAAACAATCTACGAAAGAAACTTCCTCTCCGAAGCCCTATCCACCAGATATACCAGCGATTTATACGTTACACCGCTGTTTATCGACAAGCCGATTTCGCAGGTGCGACTGTTGGAATACCCTTCGGTAGCATCGCCGATATCGTGCTTAAGGGATGCGAGCGCCGAACGGTTCAACTCGGGATAGAAAAAGCCGCGATCGCCTGCCCATCCGCAACACGAAACGTTTTCGGGGACGATGACTTTGTCGGCACAAAGAGCCGCGACAGTATATAGTTTTTCTTCGAGGTGCATTTTCGTTGAACTGCATGTGGTATGAATGGCGATGGACACAGGTTGCTTTTCGAAGGTCAGTTTGTCTAACAGAAAATCATGAATAAACTCTACCTGGTCGTACAGTCTCAGGCGGGAGTCGAGCGTTTCACGCATGTGCAGCAGACAGGGACTCATGTCGCACACGATGGGCAGTTCGCCGTTCCGGCTCGCTTTGAGCAATGCACCGTTCAACTCCGACTCTTTCTGCCGCGCTTGCTTCCGAAACCCTTTACTGCTGAATGCCATTCCGCAGCACAACTTATCCTTTCCTTCAGGGATTATAACGGTATAACCTGCTTTTCGCAACAGAGAAAGCATTTTCGAAGGGATATCCTCTGTTTCTGCGTAGCCGAAAGAAGGGCCGCTCATGGAGCGCGTGATGCACGATGGGAAATAAACCACTACGGGCGCATCGGCACTGTGGCCCGGAAAAATGTTACGAACAATTTTCCGGCTCCCCGACGGCGTATATCTTGTCCATAAGGGAAAGAGGCCGTCGCCCATTTTGTATACCCCTTTCGTTATATCTTCCATTGGGTTGTAACCTATAATTTTTGCGATGAAATGGGGGATTTTTAACATACCACGTATCAGTGATGTGACCGGTGCCATATTATTAGCCATGCTGCTGGCAACTCTGTTCGCGAATTTTCCGTTTTCTTTCCAGCGAAGTTCTTTCACCAGCAACCCCGTATCGATGTTTACAGGGCAGGCAATGGCGCAAAGTCCGTCGGTAGCGCAAGTTTCGTTAAACTTATATGCCATTTCTCCTGCCCATCTTTCGCGCAACTTTTTATCAAAACGACTATCGGCTAATTCCGTTAACCGACGATACGCTACAATACGCTGACGTGGTGTAAAGGTTAACTCTTTTGACGGACAAGTTACTTCGCAAAACCCGCATTCGATGCATTTGTCAATCAATGGATTGGCATCGGGGATATTTTTTAGGTTCTTGATGAAAACGTCTTTATCGTCGTTGATAATTACTCCCGGATTCAATATGTGATTTGGGTCGAAAGCCGATTTTATGCGTTTCATTAACCCATAAATCTCCGTGCCCCATTCCTTTTCCACGAAGGGAGCCATGTTTCGCCCCGTTCCGTGCTCGGCTTTCAGGCTGCCGTTATGTTTCACAGCCACCAGATTGGCCAGTTCATGCATAAAACGGGCGTACTTGTCAACACCGTCCGGTGAATTTATGTCTGGAAAAACTGTAAAATGAACGTTCCCATCCAGCAAGTGTCCCCACATTACGGCATCGGCATAACCGGTCCGCACCAACAGTTCACGCACGTCGGTCAGCGCGTCGCCTAAAATTTCACCGCTAAAGGCAATGTCTTCAATAATGCTTGCCGTGTGTGGTGGGCGTGATGCCGCTGCCGAAGTAAACAACCCATTACGTACGTTCCAGTAAAGGTTATACAGATGAATGTCAGTTGTAAACCGTATGGGATAAAGTGTTTGAATGTGCGCCAGTTTTGCTTCAATGTCACGCATCTGGACAAGCAGCGTTTCTTCGTCGTCGGCAGAGGTGTCTATAAGCAATGCCGCGGCCCCTTCCGGAAGTGACTTCAGTTCGGCAGGCATCCCTTCCTGATTTTCCACAGCACGTAAAGCGTTCCTGTCCATCAATTCGGCGGCGCTTACCGAACACGAACGCAACGGTAGAATGGTTTCGCACACATCGCGCAAGTTATGGAAATAGAGCATGGCTGTAGCTTTGAGAGGCGCATCATGTACGGTTTCGAACGTGGCTTGCGATACAAACCCCAGTGTACCTTCTGAGCCGATCATCAGGTGTTGCAGAATATCTACAGGGTCGGAGAAATCGATTAACGAATTTACGCCGTAGCCGCACGTGTTTTTCAACCGGAATTTCTCCAAAATGCGCGATTTTATCGATTTATTTTCGGTCGCTTCGCGACGAAGTGTTTCGATTTGAGCCACGAGCGCTGGATGCGATTTCAGAAAACTATCGCAATTCGCTTTATCGGATGTGTCCAACAGCGTTCCGTCGGCAAAGATTATCCGCATCGATTTTACGGTATGGTAACTGTTGTGCTTAATGCCGTAACTCGAACCGCTGGCGTTGTTGGCAATAATGCCTCCAATTTTCGCCGAGTTGATTGATGCTGGTTTGGGGCCTAATTTGCGACGGTAGCGCTGCAACATACGGTTGGCTGCCGTTCCGGTAAGACCCGCGCCGAAAGTAGCCGTTTTCCCGTTGTCCGTTATGACTGAAAACTCAAATCCCTGCCCGATTTCCATCAGGATAGAATCGGAAACGGTTTGTCCGCTCAAACTTGTTCCCGCGGCTTTGAAAGTTACGGGGACGTTTTCTTTACTGCAAAACTGCAGTAATCGGATAACTTCGTCTTCCGTGTTGACTTTTACCACTG
>JABNAD010000239.1_pt1 | contig 42319 bp, 34 predicted proteins | sample 7240381 | NCBI WGS metagenome assembly JABNAD01 (sample SAMN11332834, study PRJNA596920) | anaerobic digester metagenome | biome: digested sludge; isolation source: digested sewage sludge-derived enrichment culture grown on H2/CO2 | place: Germany: Goettingen
ATTACCTACATGGTGGAGCTGAAGAGAATTGAACTCTTGACCTCTTGAATGCCATTCAAGCGCTCTCCCAACTGAGCTACAGCCCCATGAGGAATTTGGAATTATACTTTTTCGCCGTGGGGTGCAAGTATTTATTTCAGCTAGTCAAAAGAAAATGCCGAGAGCGGTGCGCCCATAGCCCTGCCGTGCCAGGCAAGCTTGCCCTGCGCGGCTCCGGCTGCCCCGGCAATCACCATCAGCGGGATCAGATGCTCCTCGCGCGGGTGGGCAAAGCGCGCACCGGGGGCCTTTTCCCATTCCGCAAGGGCGGCGTTGCGCATGGCGGCATTGGGGTTGCACACGGCATCCGCCAGCCAGTTGTCAAAAACATCCGCCCCTTCAATGGGCGTGTTATCCCCGTAGCGGAAGGCCCTCATGTTGTGAAAGCTCATGCCGCTGCCCACAAACAGCACGCCCTCATCGCGCAGAGGGGCCAGCGCCCGCCCCAGAGCCAGATGCTCCAGCGGATCAAGCCCCCGCCGCAGCGATATTTGTATCGTGGGCATCTGCGCCTCTGGATACATCAACAGGCCCGGCACAAACACGCCGTGGTCAAAGTCCCGCGTTGTGTCCTCTGCCAGCGGCAACCCTGCCGAGCGCATGCACTGGCCCACACGGTCAAACAGTTCCGGCGCAGGCGGCGCAGGCCACTGCAATTCATAGGTATGCGGCGGAAAGTCGTAGTAATCGTAATACAGGCCAGGGGTCCGCGTAGTCAGCAGGGTAAATTCCGACTGCTCCCAATGGGCGGAGAATACAATCTGCCCCCTTGGCGGTTGCGGCAACGTTGCCGGGATGGAGCGCATCCAGTCGCCAAGGGCATTCCATGTGTCCGGCGGCATCCAGTCCATAAAAAAGCAGGGGCCGCCGCCGTGGGGGATGTAAAATGCGGGCATGGTCATGATGCGCCTCGCTGGTGGGTGTGGATGTCACAAAACTAGCTTGAGGAGGGAAGATGCAGCTATCAGCGTAGCGCCAAATCCTGCCGGGGCCAAGAGCCGTAGCGACCAGTACAGACAAATTTTTGCGGGTGAAAGCCAAGCCCATAATGAAGGCGGGCATTCCGCAAAATACCCGCCTGTGCATACAGTCATATTTGCGGGCAACGCCCTTTATCCATCCTCGCGCCATGCGCCGCGCCCTGTTACCCACAGCCAGAGGCAGAGCACGCCGAGCAGCACGGCAAAACCAAGATGCACAAGGTCAATAAAGGTTGTCATACCCGGCGAAAACGTGATGGATGGCAGGTTTTTGGCAACGCGGGCCATGCCGCTCAGCACCACAACGCCCAGCACTGCCAGCCGCACCTTGCCCCAGTAGGCAAGGCGGCCCCGCAGCCTGCCCCGCACTTGCAGGGTCAGCCAATACAGTCCCAGCGCCAGCAGCAGGGCAGCCAGAATATAGTGGACGTTCAGCGTGGTGTAAAAATCGCCTGTCCATGTGAGGCCGGGAACTTTGGCAATGCCGTATCGGCTTGCCACGGGCAGTTGCATCATGCCCGTAAAGCCGAGCAGCAGGGCCACGGTCACCCACAGCTTCTTGAGCAAGCCGCCGGAGAGGGCAGCTTCAGTCTTGGGGTCATGCAGCGCACCCTGAGGGCGGGCCTGCGTGTGGTTCGGGCCTTGCCCCTGGCGCGCCGCGCTCACCAGCGCCCCTGCCACGCCCACCAGCGGCGCCGTCATCAGCATGCGGGTGAGGTTGCCAGCCTGTGCCATGGAGTCCGCCACCGGGGCAAAGGTGGGCTTGCCGGGGCCGGGTTTGGCCTGCGCCGCCAGTTCGGAAAACGGCACGGGCGACAGATAAAAAGTATTGGTGCCGCCGTTTTCCGTCACGCCATAAAGGTACGCGCCGCGCTCCTGCGCCAGCTTGCGGGCCTGCGCCAGAATTTCATCGCGCGGGCCAATGGTCTGCACCTGCTGGGGGCAAACCTCCACACAGGCGGGCAGTTGGCCGTGGGCAAAGCTGTCCGCGCAGCGGTCGCATTTGTACATGATGCCGTTGCCGGCAAAGCGCGGCATGAGGTCAAGATACAGCCCCACGCCCGATTGCCGCTGCGGGATGTGCCAGGGGCAGACCGTGCGGCATTTTGCCCCGCCAAGACAGGTCTGGCTGTCTATGCTCACCGTGCCGGTCTCTGGCTGGCGGCTGGCCGCGCCCCATGGGCAGAGGTTGGCGCAGGGCGGATTTGTGCAGTGCAGGCAGCGGCGGGGGATGTGCAGTTCAAGCGGCGCGCCGTCCTTTTGCACGGTAACGCTCTCAATATACAGCCAGTTATAGGGCGTGAGCCTGTCGTCCACATCCCGCTTGCCAGACCAGTCTTCATCCTTGGTTCCGGGCGGAAACATGACCGGCAGGGGCTTTTTGACTTCCGGATAGCGGCTTCCGTTACGCTCGCGGCAGCCCTCCACGCACTGCCCACAGCCAATGCATTTTTCAATGTCGAGCAGGGTTGCGTATTCCGCATGCTGGGCAGAGGCGCTCGCGCCATTGGTTTCAGCCCGGGCATCCAGCCCCGCAGCCGCAATGCCTGCCGCAGAGGCCGCGCCCACCAGAAAATTACGTCGGGTCAGTGCCATGTATGCTCCTCATCGGCATGTGCAGGCGCAAGGGTGCAGCCGAATTGCCGATTATTACGATTCATTCGCAATATGGCACATTCCGAAAAAGAGTGCAATTTATAGCATACTTTTATGGTACGGTTTGAAGGGGCAGGCAAATAGGCAGAGCAAGGCAGAAAGCCTGAGCGAGAATGAGGGGGAGGGCCGTCAGGCCAGAAAATCAGACCCAAGAAGCTGGGAAGTCAGGCCCAATAGCCCGCAGCAGGGGGCAGGCTAGTCTTCTCGGGGCAACACGGGCACATAGACATCGTGGGTGCCGGACTGAAAAAAGCGGCTGTCGTAGCGCTCAAAGCAGGGCTTGTCGGCAAGAACGGTATAGCCGCCCGGCGTTTGCGGCCATTCGTCATACATGTAGTCGTATGCTTCCTGAAGCATGCCTGCGGCGGGGATGCGGCAACAGGCATAGAGACCGCCCGGCAGGGTTACCGCGTCCATGCCTGCGGGAGGCGCAGCAAGTTCCGGAGCTTCCATTGCAGCCCAGTAATCAAAAGCCAGCCCCGCATGGTCTGTAAACAAGGAAAGCCCGTAAGACGGCCCCTGATAGGTATTGCTGGGCTTGCCGCTCAGCTCTGGCATGCGGGGGGTAAAGACCTCATTCCACAGCCGGGGGCATTCCTGCGGGGCGTTTTGCAGGGTTGTGTGGATGCGCACACCGAAAAGGCGGACACTGTGGTGCTGCAACACCACAACGGCAAAAGGCATTGGCATGAACGCTCCTCGGCTGGTCTGATCACGGGCAACAGTTTCCGGCCTCAGGGGTGAAATGACGTCAATCTCCCACATGCGCCGGTCAGCCGTTTTGCATGTACCAGTTATGTTTACATGTCAACCGGTATACCAATGTGATGAAATCGCCATAAGCATATATTACACTGAATTATATTTAAAATTAGTAAATGATAATTTGTAATTAATAGTGATTTGCTCACAAAAGCGAGGCGTGCCGCGCATCTATGCCACTGACCATACCACAGGCCTTGCCGCTGCTATGGCGCGCGTGGACAGCGCCCCCGGCTCCCGCTAGTGTGAGCCATGCCGTAAACCCCCAGTCTGGCGCGCAAGCGCGTCGCAAGCAGGAGCCGTCATGCACCATGTCACTATGCTTCCACGCTATACCCGGCGCGCATTTTGCTCCTTTGCGCTGGGAACCTGCGCCGGTCTGCTGCTGCTGCCCTGTTCCTGTATGGCCTCCATTGCGCAGGGCATCGGCAAGCCGGTGAGCGATGAGGCCCTCAAAGCCGAATTTGCGGGCATGTGCGCCGGTGCGGAGCAGATGCTTGCCGGGCAGCGGCCAGCGGAAGATTTGCGCGCCATGTTTGCCCAGGCAAGGCAGGCCCATGCCCGTCTGTTGCCTCTGCCGGATATTGGCGGGCCGGAAAACCTGACCTATCCCAGCTTTCTGGTAGGGCCGCAGTATGCGGCGCTGTACACGGCCATGCGCCCGCACGGATTCAGCGCCAGGGATGTGGGCAAGCTTGTGTACGATCTGGCGGTCTACAGTTTTGAGGAGCAGAAGGAAGCGTACCGCGCCAACGGGCAGCGGTTTTTTTCACCGGAGTATTTTGCCCTGTTGCAGGGCTGGGCCATGCGCAGCCAGCAGCGGCGCTACCCGCTGGATTGGGTGCAGACAGTATTTCGGGGTGATGGGCGCGATTTTGATATCGGCGTAAACTACACGGAATGCGGGCTGATGAAGTATTTTGCCTCGCTGGGCATGCCCGAGCTGGCTCCTTATCCCTGCCGGGTGGACTTTCCCACCGCAAGGGCGGAAGGCACGGGCCTTGCGCGCACCTCAACGCTGGCTGAGGGCGGCAAGGTATGCGACTTCCGCTACAAGCAGGGACGGAAAACAACCCAGGGCTGGGACATGGCGTGACGCGGCTGTTGCGCGGCGGCCTTGCAGCCATGCCGCGCACAGTCATCAGCAGGTTTTGACCGCCAGCACGTCCTTTTCAACCAGCTTGCGCATGGTTTCCGCACAGCGAAAAATATCCCTGCCCACAATGTCTGCTTCTTCAAGCAGCGTGGTTTCGCCATCGGCATAGGCCAGCAGATCCATCATCAGATTGACCTGTTCCGTACAGGAAGTTTTTGTGCTCAGCGTGGGGTAGAGGCCGCGCTTGCCCAACTGCGGTTCGCACAGCACGCGCGGCTCGTAGGTGACGTTTTCTTCCAGCGCTTCAAGGATGCGCGTCATGATGTTCACGCTGCCTTCAAGCCCCTTTTGCGTGACAAGCGAGCAGTCGTCCAGCGAGGTGTGGTACTCGGGGTAGACGTGGTATTTGCTGCGCATGACGCTGCACAGGGGCAGGTCGATGCCGGGCGCGCAGTACTGGCGCTCGTCGCTCTCGCGGTCAAGAAAGGTGTAGCGGATAAAATCGGGTGCAAAATGGTGCAACACGTGCAGGGCGGCCTTGTCGGCCAGGGTGTTGCCCTTGCGGCTGGGCAGATAGGAGTAGGCCCGTTCATCACCCATGCAGGTGAGGTTGAAGCCCGCCACCACATTGCGGCGCAAGGCCTCATGGTTGTGGCTCAGATAGGTGATGGAGCCGATGGTTTCCGGCACAAAGGCAAAACGGTAGGTGTAGCGGCGCGGGCGCTGCGCCACCCACTGCGCAAGGGCCGTGGCCACCACCGGGCCGGAAAGCTCGTTGTTGGCCATGGACGGATGGCAGATGTAGGTGGAAAGAAAAACTTCTTTTTCGCACTGGCCTGGAATCACGAGGTCGCCGTATGTCAGATGCCCCGGAGCCAGAGTGGAATCTATGGAGGCGTGGTACATGCCGGGGGCCAGCTTTTGCCGCTCGTCGTGCTTGATGCAGAAGCCCCAGCGCCGGGCATAATATGATGTGATGTAAGGAATGGCATTGGGCATTTCGGGCAGGGAATGCAAATGATTTTGCAGATCCTCCAGCGAAATGTCGCAGTCAACGGGTTCGGAATACCCCATCACATGCAGATTGGTGTCGGCAAAGTCGGCAATCACTTCACCCGATGGGCCAGTCAGCCGCGCGCCCCTGATGTTCCATTCGTCCGGCACTGTCCAGTCAAAAACCTTGGATCCAGACGCTACCTCAAAGGTACGTAATCCCGGTAATTCTTCCTGCAACATGCGCAACGTCTGCCGCACCCCGTTGCCCGTAATACTGCGGCATATGGGAAAAAGACTGCGAAGAAAGTCATGGAAGCTCGTCATTATCCTTCCTTATGTTGGCATCGCGTGAGGCAGCAATTCCCAAAAGGGGCACTAACCCTGAGCGCCGAATTCCAGGGGGGGAATTTTTCGGCGGCAATGCCTGTCGCGAGCTTGCTTATGGCGACTAAGGCGCGCAGTCAAGCATCAATTTTCTGTAAAACGGAAAAAAGATGCCCGCTGCCCCCATACAGGGCTTTTGTTCCCGATCGTCGCGCAGGTCAGAACTGCCATTATGGCCGCGCGCGTGGAGCTTCAACGGCAGCACGGGCCAAGCGGGAGCCAGCGCGCCTTTTTAAGGTTAGCATTTAGTTTGTGCGTAGAAAAGCCCCAGGGCGGGCGCGCAAAACATCCTTTTCCGCCATCAACAATACTGGTATGCAAAAAGTGCTCGCGCAATGCAAGCAACTATAAGTAAAATCAGCTAGAATCTGGAGACCCCATGCCTCATATCAGCCTTACCGAAGCACAAAAAATGGGCGAAGACATTTTGCAGGCCCACAAGGTCGGGCAGCGAAATGCCCAATTGACCATCGCCTCGCTCCTGCGGGCAGAAATGGAAGGCCTGCCCTCGCACGGATTTTCGCGTATTCCCTACTATGCATCCCAGGCGGCGGCAGGCAAGGTTGATGGCAACGCAGTTCCGGTGGTGGAACGCACAAAACCCGGCGTGGTGCTGGTTGACGCCTGCTGCGGTTTCGCCTTCAGCGCTTTTGCCGATGGCCTGCCCGTGGTGGCCAAGGCCGCCAGGGAGTCTGGCGTGGCCCTCATGGCCGTGCGCAATTCGCACCATGCGGGCGTGATGGGATTTCCCGTGGCGGATCTGGCGGCGCAGGGCCTGCTGGCCCTAGGCTTTGCCAACAGCCCCGCAGCATTGGCCCCCTACGGCGGCTCAAAGGTGACGTTTGGCACGAACCCTCTGGCCATGGCCTGCCCGCGCAAGGACGCTCCGCCCCTTGTAGTTGATCTTTCCATGGGGTTGCTGGCGCGCGGCAAGATTTTGCAGGCTGCAAAAAAAGGCGAGACTATCCCCGAGGGCGCGGCTGTAGATGCGGAGGGCAATCCCACCTGCGATCCGGTCAAGGCTTTCAACGGTGCGCTGCTGCCCTTTGGCGGCCCCAAGGGCTACGCCCTGGCTCTCATTGTGGAAATAATGTCGGCAGCGCTTACGGGGGCTTCCCTGGCCATTGAGGCCTCTTCGCTGTTCACGCCTGATGGCCCGCCGCCGCGTCTGGGGCAGAGCTTTCTGGTCATGGACCCTGCGGCAACGGCAGGGGCGAATTTTCTGGACCGCGTGGAGCAGTTGCTGGGCTTCATCAGCGATCAGCCGGGCGCGCGTCTGCCGGGCGATCGCCGTATCGGCCTCAGCCGCGCCGCCAGTGAGCGAAATAGTATTGATCTGCCGGAGGATCTGCTGGCCCAACTGCAATCGCTGCACTAGCCGCAGTGCTTAAACGGTTTTGCCCTCTGGCGCGCAAGGCCGGAGGGCAAAACCGTATTTCAGTCATGGCCGCAGGCCGGTTACTTGAAGGGAAAGTACAGCTCCCACAGGTGCGAAAGCGGCAAAATAATGGCCATCGCGGGCAGCATGTTGATGACCGGGAATATCTTGATATCGCACATGCGCAGGCCCGTGGCCACAAAGATGACGCCGCCGCAGGCGGTAAAGTCGTTGAGCATGGCCGGGGTCATGAACGGGGCAATGGTGGTGGCCCCCATGTAGATGAGCGCCAGAATAATAAACTGCGGCACGGCGATAAGGCTTACGGAAAAGCCCATGAAGGAGCCGAAAACCACGCCCGTGAACATGTCCAGCGCGGCCTTGGTCAGCAGAATGTCGGGCTTGCCGGTGAGGCCTTCATGAAAGGCCCCCAAAAAGCCCATGCTGCCAAAGCAGAATGCCGCCACCAAGGTTATGACCATCAGGGAAAAGTTTTCGTCGCCCATGCGCTTGCTCTTAAGCAGACCAAAAATGGCCCGCAGGAACTTTTGCAGCAGGGCCTCAGCATACATGATTTCGCCCACCATGGTGCCGAGAATGAGCGAAATCGTCACGGCGGGCAGTGCTGCGGCCTTACCCACAAGGCTTGCGCCCAGACACAGGGTTATGACGCCAAAGATGGAAGGCAGCGCCTTTTTGAGCCGTTCAGGAAAAATGTCGGCGAAAATGACGCCGATGATGCCGCCGATGAAAAGTCCGCCACTGTTCACAATTGGCCCGATCATATGCGTGCTCCGCGTAATGGCATAGAAATCGTTCTGGAAGGCGGACAGGGAAAGTGGTCTGTAGGCCGGTGTGAATCGATGTGGTGATGCCAGGTTTGTTGCCCCGAAAACAGCAAGGGCGCAGGCGCGGGGCCGCCAGTACGCCGGGATTATCCCTCAGGCAGGATGACTTGGTGTGCGGTTTGGGTACCACAAGGCATTTTCGTTGACAATGCGCCCCCGTCAGGGGCGGCGCAGGAGCAGGTAGGAGACAGTATGATTGTGAGAACATGGCACGGGTGCGTGCCTGCGGCTATGGGGGACGCCTTTGCCGGGCATCTGCGCAAAACGGGCGAAGACCACGCCAAAAGCGTTGACGGCAATCTGGGCGTTGCGGTCAAACGCATGGCCTTTCGCGGCTGGGAGCATTTTTTCTTTGCCACATGGTGGGATTCGCTGGAGGCCATAAAGGCCTTTGCGGGCGAAAATTACCAGCTTGCCGTGCACTATCCCGATGACGAACGCTTTGAGCTGGTGGCAGATCCCTATGTGTTCCACCACGAGGTAGATCAGATTACGCCCCTGTAAACGCAAATCTGCGCATACAGAATGGAGAGGCCGTGGTATACGCGCTCATTGCTCTATGCGGCATTGTGGCAGGGGCCATCAGCGGGGTGGTGGGCACCGGGTCGTCCATAATCCTGCTGCCGGTGCTGAGTCTGGCTTTTGGCCCCAAGGCCGCCATCCCCATCATGGCTGTTGCCTCCATCGCGGGCAATGCCTCGCGGGTGGTGGCCTGGCGGCGGCAGATAAGCCTCAGGGCCTTTGCCTGCTATTCGGTAACTGCCGTGCCTGCGGCGGTGCTGGGTGTGCGGACGCTCTGGATCATGCCCGCGGAAATTTCCAACCTGTGCATTGGACTGTTCTTTTTTGCGCTCATCGGTTTGCGCCGGGCCAGTCGTACACGCGGCATGCGTCTTGGCTCCCGGCAGATGGCCCTGGCGGGCGGCCTTGTGGGGTATCTGACCGGGGTTGTGTATTCCACCGGGCCGCTGACCATTCCCATATTTGCCGGTTTTGGCCTCGCCAAGGGCGCGCTGCTCGCCACCGAGGCGGCTGCGTCCATAGCCGTGTATGTTGCCAAGGCTCTGGCCTTCGGCGCTGTGGGCGGCCTGCCCCTGCCCGTTCTGTGCAATGGCCTTGTAGTTGGGGCGGCGCTGGCTGCTGGCACGTTTCTGGGCAAGCGTTTTGTGCTTGGTATGTCTGAAGCGACCTTCCGCCTGCTTATTGATATCATGCTTGCCTGCGCGGGCCTTGTGATGACGGGCAGCGCGCTGTTTGGGTAGAGCATATGCGGCGCGGAAGCGGAAATTTCCCCTCTTCACAAAAGCCTGCATGAGGCATAACAGACCCTGAACGAACTGGCGCTGCGGCAGAATTGCGCGGAGCAAGGCCCGGCGCTGCATTTGCGGCACAGCAACAAACAGGGACACGACTCATGGCACAGCATTACATGAAATACGGCGACAGGGAATTTTCTGTGGAGCTTGGCAACGGCCTCATCGCGGCGGAGCTGCATTCCAATGCGGTTGCGTTGCCCGAAAAAAGCGCGCTGGAGCATATTAACGAAGCTCTGGATAATCCCATCGGTTCGCCCCGGCTTGAGGAAATGCTCAAACCCGGCCAGACGGTCTGCATTGTCGTGCCTGATTCCACACGCCTGTGGCAGTCGCCCAATGTTTATGTCCCTGCTGTGGTGGCCCGTCTGAACAAATGCGGCATCCGCGATGCGGACATTCGTATACTCACGGCCACGGGAACGCACCGTCCCATGACGCGCGAGGAGCACATCGCCATTGTTTCCGAGGATATTTACAACCGTATTCAGGTTATTGACCACAAGTGCCGGGATGCGGCGGATATGGTCAAGGCGGGCGTGACCAGCAACGGCACGGAGGTGTGGTTTAACCGCTTTGCCATGGAGTGCGACCATATCATCCTGACCGGCGGCGTGGTGTATCACTTTCTGGCCGGGTACGGCGGCGGCCCCAAGTACCTGCTGCCCGGCATCGCCAGCTACGAGACTATCCAGCGGCACCACAACCTGGCCCTGAACAAGGGCTTTGGCAGCGGCACCAATGCGGCGGTGCGCAGCGCCAATATGGAAACCAGCAATATTTTTCACGCCGATCTTGAAGAAGCTGCCCTGCTGGCCAAGCCCAGCTTCCTGCTCAACGTGGTGGTGGACGACAATTACAACATCATCAAGGCCGTGGCGGGCGACATGGTGCAGGCCCATCGCGAGGCCTGCGCGCTGGTTGACGCCATCGACGGCGTCAACGTGGGCGAACGCACTCCTCTGGTCATCGCCAGCGCGGGCGGCGCGCCCAAGGACATCAATTTTTACCAGACCATCAAAACCCTGGCCAACGCCCTTGCGGTGGTGAGCGAGGGCGGCACCATCATCATCCTGTCAGCCTGCACCGAGGGCTTTGGCAGTCCGGATACCCAGCACCAGATTTGCGATTTCGACAACATGGACGCACGCGAAAAAGACCTGCGCGAGAATTTTTCCATAGGCAGCTATGTGGGCTTTCTGTTTGCGGAGTCAGCGGAAAAGCACAACCTCATCATGGTCAGCTCCATGAATGCCGCAGATTTTGCCAAAACAAAGATCCACATTACCACAACGCTGGATGAAGCCCTTGCGCTGGCAAAAAAGCTGAACGGCGGCAAAGACCTGCGGGCAACACTGCTGCCCCACGGGGCCAATACCCTGCCCAAGCTGCAGACGGTCGCCAACTAGAGCATTTAACAGTCGAAAGGCTCACTTGAGGCAGACAAAGCCTGCCTTGGCGCCTTACATGGATTGACAGACTGATTACAAAACATCGGGCGTGGAGACGACTGGATTGTCTCCACGCCCGATGTTTTCGTGAAAGTAACACAGACCTCGCCGCCCCCTCATGCCTGCAAGCGCGGGCATCAGCGAATCGCTTGGACAAATGTAGAAAATGCGATATGTCCCAACAATGTGTTTTATGGGGGGGAGTATGCGTTTTATCTATAATCCTTGCACAGACGCCTCGTTTAATCTGGCGGCGGAAGAATGGCTGCTGCGCAATAGCGAAACCGACATCTTTATGCTCTGGCGTAATGCGGCTTCTGTTATTGTGGGGCGAAACCAGAACTCCCATTCCGAAATCAACGCCGATTATGTGCAGCAGCACGGCATTCCCGTTGTGCGCAGACTTACCGGCGGGGGAGCTGTTTTTCATGACCTGGGGAATATCAACTTTACCTTCATCAGCCTGAACAACCATTCGGGGTTGCTGGATTTCAAGCGCTTTGCCACGCCCATTACCGAAGCGCTCAATGCCCTTGGTGTCCCTTGCGAGTTCAATGGCCGCAACGACATGGTCGTTGGCGAAAGCAAAATTTCCGGCAACGCGCAGCACATGCACCGCGACCGCCTGCTGCACCACGGCACCCTGCTGTATTCTGCCAACCTGGATTCTGTCTGTGCCGCGCTCAAGCCCAGCCCCGCAAAATACATTGATAAATCAGTCAAAAGCGTGCGTGGTCGTGTGGGCAATATTGTGGATTTTTTGCCCCAACCCATGCCCATTGAGGAATTCATAAACTACCTCATGCGCTTTGTGGCCGGGGAGGGTTGGTCGGGGCAGACTGCCTTGAGCGCGGAGGAAATAACCGCCATTGAGGCTCTGGCAGAAGAACGCTACCGCTCCTGGTACTGGAATTTTGGCTATTCACCTAATTACGCCTTTGAACGCAGCACAAAAACCCCTGGTGGCGTACTTGACGTACACATGGATGTGCGTGACGGAATAATCGCCGATATCCGTCTGTTCGGCGATTATTTTGGCGTTCGGGATGTGACGGAACTTGAAGACATGCTCTGCGGATGCAGGCACGAACGTGGGGCTCTGGAACGTCGGCTCGCTCTGGTGCACATCGACGCATTCATTCAGGGCATTGGCGATCGCATGTTTCTGGACTGCCTTTTTTAATTGGCGCGACAGCAGATAAAGGGTCAAACCGCTGGCGCTAGCCCTGTTCTTATATTTTATTAGTTTGTGTGTATTTTATTTACTTTATTTTTCGGACTTTTTCCCATACTTTCCTGTTTGCCCATATGCGCTCCAGCAGCGTGTTGCAGGTCTGCTTGGCAGGGTGATCCTCTGCGCGTGGTCTGATTCTGCGGGCTGATGTGTGCTTTTGAAAATTTTTCTGACTTGCGCGAGACGTTTGGATGTGGCAGTGCATAACATCTGGTGCCAAAATTAGTTTTGGGTTGGCACCATGCAGACGGCAAGCAAGTATCCACTGCAGGCTGGCAACGCACACAATGGGGGCATTACAATGAGCGCTTCTACCAGAGACCTTGTTGGTATAATCATCAACCGCACCTCCCGCACATGGCGTACCAAGCTTGACGAGCGTCTTTCCCATCTGGGGCTGACCCAGGCGCGCTGGCTGGTGCTCATGCACCTGTCGCGGATGAACGGCAAGGCCCTGCAAAAGGACTTGGCTGTTTCTGTGGGTGTGGAAGGCCCCACCCTTGTGCGGGTGCTGGACGGCCTTGAACGGATGGGCCTTGTGGAACGCGTGGGCGTGGAGGGCGACAGGCGCCCAGACGCATTTGTCTGACCCCCAAGGCGGACAGCGTCATCAACGATATCTTGAGCATTGGCACAAAACTGCGCGTTGAAGCTCTGACGGGCATATCCGATGCAGACCTTGAAGTTTTTTATCGTGTGATGGAAGTCATCCTGGCCAATCTGCTGTCCGCATCAGCAAAGTAGCGCTTAACGCAGCCTTGCAGCAGCATTTTTATCCCCGGCATACTTGGGGGGCGCAGGCGCATGGCCTGTTTGTTCAGTGCCTGCGTAGCAGATGGGGCAGGGCCGTTGCGCAGAAAATACCGCCCAGAATGGCAAGGGCGCTCACCAGCAGTCGTAGCCCCAGAGTTTCATCCATGAGCATGGCGCCGCCCAGGGCGGTGATGAGTGGTACGCTCAACTGCACCACAGCTGCTGAGGGCACGCTGAGCCAGCGCAAAACCGCATACCAGAGCACATAGCCAAGGGCGGATGCCAGCGCCCCGGCTGCCAGGGCGCACACAACGCCTGCCCACGGCCATGCGGCAGGCATTCCCGCCTGGTCAAAGGCCACAGCCCATGCCAGCAGTGCTACAGCTAATGGAACGCAACGGATAAAATTGCCAGCCGTGGCCGCAGCGGCATTGTCACCGCCCCTGCCATAGATCGTGTAGGCCGTCCAGCACAGGCCAGAGCAGAAAATGACCGTAGCCGCCCCTGCTGGCGGCGCATCAAGCCCCGGAAGCAGCAGATAGATTAGGCCTGCCATGGCAAGCCCAATGCCCAGGCTCTGGGCCTTGCCGGGATGTTGCCCCAGCCGCAGCCCGGCCACGAGCATGCCAGCCTGCACGGCCACGGCAATGACCAGAGCGCCCGCCCCGGCAGATAGCCGAACATAAGCCCAGGAAAAGCAGGCCATATAGCCAAACAGCGCCAAGGCCGCACCCCAGCTGCCGGCACGCAGCGGGTTGCCGCCGCGCCGCATCTGGAGCAGCCAGAGCATGGCAGCGGCAGAAATGGCCCTCAGGGCCGTATATGCAGAGGGATTCAGGGGATGAGCGTTTTGGCCTTCGGCAAGCGCAAAACGGCAGAGCAGGGAATTGGCGGCAAAAAGAATCATGACCAAGGTCGTCAAGGCCGCCACCACCAAGGGGGAAGCATGCGTCTTGACTGTCGCGTTGCCAGCCCTGACGCCCACACGCATCAGTCAATCCGCCGTGCGCCCTGCAACTTGCGGAACACAGTACTGCGGTTGATCTGGAACAGCTCCGCCACGCGCTGCACAGAGCCGTGCACTTCAATGGCCTTGAGCAGGAAATCCCGCTCCATTTCGGCCATGATGTCGCGCAGGGGGCGGCGGGCGGCGAGGATGTCCTCGCTATAGCACGAGGCTTCGCGGGGTGCGCCGGATATCTGTGGCGGCAGGTCGCGAGGGGAAATCAGCGGCCCGCTGAGCGTGATGACCAGACTGTGCACAAGGTTTTGCAGCTCGCGCACGTTGCCGGGCCAGGAATAGGCCGTCATGATGTCGAGGGTCACGTCCATAAAGGCCATGGCCTTGTGGTATTTGGCAGTGTACTGGGCAAGGTAGTGTTCTGCCAGGGGGCGCACGTCCTCCTGCCTTTCGCGCAGTGGGGGGATGCGCACCGTGGCAACATTGAGGCGGTAGTACAGGTCGCGGCGGAAGGTCCCGGCCTCCACGCTTTCGGCCAGATCGCGGTTGGTGGCGGCAATGATGCGCACGTCCACCTTGCGCGGGCTGGAAGCGCCCACCCGCATGATTTCTCCGTCCTGGAGCACGCGCAAAAGCCGCGTCTGCATGGAAAGTGGCAATTCGCCCACTTCGTCCAGAAAGATCGTGCTGCCATCGGCAATTTCAAAATACCCGGCCTTGCCCTTGTTGGAAGCGCCAGTGAACGCCCCCGGCATGTAGCCGAACAGCTCCGATTCCGTGAGTGATTCTGAAATGCCGCCGCAGTCGACCTTGAGCAGGATTTTATCGTTACGGGCCGACTGGGAGTGGGTGTAGCGGGCAAATACGTCCTTGCCTGCGCCGGTTTCGCCCAAAATAAGCACGGTCGCGTCCGTGTCCGCAAAGCGGCGGAGCAGGGAAACCACATCGCCCATGGCCCGGCTGGCATACACAGGTTCGCGTGATTTTGCCGCGCCCTGTGCAATGTAGGCCAACTGGTCGTTGATCTGGTCAATAAGCTTGCACTGCCCGGCCACCTGATCCTGTAATTGCGCCAGCAGTGTGACATCGCGCGCAAACGTGACCACAAGACACAGGTCTCCCTTGGCGTCAAAAACGGGAAAGCCCGTGAGCACGAGCTTTTTGCCGTTTTTGAGTTGCTGCACATGGGTGGTGGGCCTGCCCGTGCGCACTATTTCCGGGTTCAGAATGCAGTCAAACGTGCCTTCCTGAACCAGATCGCGCACATTTTTGCCGCGTATCTGTTCCTGGGTCAGCCCGGTCAGCTGCTCGTACATGCGGTTAACCTGCAGGCTGGTGCCAGCGGCATCACTTATAAAGACGCCTTCGGGCAGGGCATCGAGGATGCGCTCCACATGTTTGGATAGAAGCTCGGAAGATCTGCATGCCATAGGTCAATCGGGGGGGTAAGTGGTTATCAGTGCGGTACGCGGAGCCGATCGCCCAGAATGGCCTGCGCCACAGCCTGAAGCCTGTTCATGTGCTCTGTTTCCAGCTTTACATCACCCATGGGCACGGGTCTGTCGAGAAACTGGTATTTCTGCGTGCCAAGGCGATGGTAGGGCAGCATTTCGTATTCCACCCGCTCAAAAGGCTTGAGGAATCCGGCAATGGCGGCAATGGCCTCTTCGCTGTCGTTAAAGCCGGGGATAACCGGCGTGCGTGCCAGTATTGGCAGATCAGGAAATTCTTCAGCCAGAATGCGGAAGTTTTCGAGGATATGCCTGTTGGGCAGGCCTGTCTGCGCTTCGTGCTCGGCGTTGTCCATGTGTTTGATGTCGAACAGCACGTAATTGAGATATGGCGCGGCCTCGCGGACGGCTTCAGGCGAAACCATGCCGCAGGTTTCAACTGCGGTCTTGATACGCCGGGTGCGCGCCTCGTGCAGCAGGGCCACGGCAAATTCACCCTGCAACAGAGGTTCGCCGCCCGAAAGGGTCAGGCCACCGCCGGAGCGGGCGTAGAAGGCCATGTCCTGCTCAACCACTTGCAGCACATCATCCACTGTACGCTTTTTGCCGTAAACCAGCAAACCCTGGGCGGGACATGCCGCAGCGCAGGGCATATGGCATTCGGTGCAGTGGCTACGGTTTATGTTCAGCTTGTCGTCCTCGCCAAGCGTGATGGAACCGTGTGGACAGGCCACAATGCAGTGCCCGCACTTGGAAACCCCCAGGCAGCGCCCGGCATTGAATGCCAGCTCCGGCTCGCGGTGCTGCGATTCGGGGTTGCTGCACCAGCGGCAGGAAAGGCTACAGCCCTTGAGAAAAACGATGGTTCTTATGCCTGGGCCGTCATGAACCGAATACTTCTGTACGTTAAAAACCATGCCTTGCCGTTGGCAGTCATCCTGACACATAAGACCATCCTTTTATAAAAAACGGGCGCGGCCAACCTTTCGGCCAGTCGCGCCCGTGGATTTGTTACATCGCGTCGTGTTCAGTACGGGCAATCAGGTCGTTCTGCAGGTCGGGCGACAGATCCACAAAGTAGGCGCTGTACCCGGCAATACGCACAATGAGGTTGCGGTACTTCTGCGGGTCTTTCTGCGCGGCCACCAGGGTCTGCTTGTTCACCACGTTGAACTGCACATGCCAGAGCTTGAGGTCGCAGAAGGTGCGGATAAAGGACACCAGCTTTTCCGTGCCCTGTTCGCCTTCCACGCACTTGGGCGTGAACTTGATGTTCAGCATGCGGGCGGCGCGGTCGCGCATGCCCATGTTCTTGGTCTGGTAGTTGGAGAGCAGCACGGCGGTGGGGCCGTTGACGTCCGCGCCGTGCGAGGCCGAGGAACCGTCGGAAAGCGGGAAACCGTCTGTACGGCCATTGGGCGTGGCGGAAACCACCTTGCCGAAGGGCACGTGCGAGGTAAAGGGCACGTAGCGCACATCGTTATGGATGCCCAGTTCCTTCATGGAGTACTTGCCGCCGTATTCCACGGAAATCCTGTCGATTTCGCGGCCAATGGCGTCGGCGTATTCATCGTTGTTGCCGTAGCAGGGGGCGGAACGCAGCATGGCGCGCACGTCGTCGTAGCCTTCAAAGTTGGCGTCAATGGCGGCCAGCAGTTTGTCCATGCTCAGTTTTTTTTCTTCAAACACCAGCTTTTTCACGGCGGCGAGGGAGTCTACAACCGTGCCAAGGCCCATGTATTCAAAGTAGCCCAGGTTGATGCCTTCGGGGATCTGTTCCTGATGCAGGTCGATGCAGTGCTTCATGCACAGGTCGTGCATGGCAGAGCCCATGGGCTGGGCAAAGTGCTGGGCGCGCAGCTTGTTGATGATGTACTGCTGGGTAAAGGCCGCCTTGAGGAACAGCAGGTGCTGCTGCACGTAGGCGTTCCAGAATTCGTCCCAGGTCTTGAAGTTGCGCGGGTCGCCGGTTTCAACGCCCAGAAGCTGGTCGCCGTATTTCTTCATGCGGCCATTGCGCAGCACCATTTCCACGGCAGCGGCAAAATTGATGTATGCGCCGCCTGACGTATAGGTGTCGCGGTTGGGCATGCGGGCTTCGGTGCAGCCGGAAACCGCGTAGTCCAGAGCTTCCTCGAAGGTCGCGCCTTTGGAAACATAGAGGGGCACGATTTCTTCGTCATTGATGAGCTTGGGGAAGCCGGAACCGTACTTGATGGTTTCGGCCACGTCCCACAGGTAGCGTTCGGGCGCGCGGGAGTGGATGCGGGCCGCGAGGTCGGGGTAGTGCAGCGGAAATTCACGCTTGGACTTGAGGATCAGGTAGGTCAGCGCATTGCTGGCATCGCGTCCGTCAGTGGTCTGGCCGCCAACGGTGACGGCTTCCCAGTGGGCATAACCTTCATTGAAAGCGCCGCCTGTAGGCGAAATGTACATGTCGATGAACTCGGCCATGCCCACCCACATGCATTCCAGCAGTTCCATAGCCTGGGCATCGGTGATTTTGCCCTCGGCGCGGTCCTTGGCGTAGAAGGGGAAGAAGTACTGGTCCATGCGCCCATTGGAAATGGTGGTGCCGGTCTTCTGCTCAATGCGCGAGAACATCTGGGTGAACCATTGGCTCTGGCAGGCTTCCCAGAAGTCGCGGGCGGGTTCGCCGGGAACGTGGTCGGCATTGTCGGCCATGCGCAGCAGTTCGGCCTTGCGGGTGGGGTCGGATTCCTTGGCGGCCATTTCGCGGGCAAGCACGGCGTGGCGCTTGGCCCACAGCACGATGGCATCGCACACGATGACGATGGCTTCAAGGAAGGGGCGCTTTTCGCAGGCGTCCTTGCAGCTCAGGGGATCAAGGGCGTCCAGTTTGTCCTGGGCTTCCTTCTTGATGCTGTTAAAGCCGCGCTTCAGGATCTTTTCATAGTCATGCACCCACTGGATGGACGAGCGGAAGGACGAAGTCTCGTTGACGATAAAGCGCGAGATAAGCCCCATGGGGTCGTCATAGGTCAGCTTGTGGATCTCGGCGGGCAGGGCGGCGTTAAGGGCCTCGTGATAGGTCTTGCCCTTCCAGTACGGCGCAATTTCTTCAATAACGCGCTTGGCGTCTTCAGGTGTGATTGTGGCAGGCGAGGTCTTGCGGGTGGGCAGATCGCGCACGGCGATGTCCAGAAAGTCGCCGTCCAGTTCGGGGTACAGAATCCCGTAACGGCCATCGCAGCCAGCGCGGCCAAGCAGCAGCTGATCTTCCTGCACGTAGACGGTCATGTTCTTCGCAATGTGCATGAGGGCCTTGGCCCAGCGCAGCACCAGGGGCTGACCGTCTGTTTCCTGCATGGACTGGGTGAAGTACAGCGCGCGTTCAATGTCGATGCGCGGCTTCTGGCCCTCAAAGCGCTCCAGCAGCTTGAAAACGCGGGTGTGGGTTTTGCGGAATCTGTCTTCCTTGCCCTCGATCTTGTCGTACAAACGCTGTTCCTGGGGGGAGCGGCATTCGCAAGTGGTGGTGCTCATCACGATACTCCTGAAATATGAATATGTGGCGCGTGGGACAATTGTAGCCGCCGCGCGGAGAATGCCGAAATGTTGTGGCAATCCTCGTTTGGTTCTCCCTGTGCATGCGGCATGCCACATCAATTAACTATATGAATTATTTAAATATTTTGAAAAATATTTTTCGGCTGCGATTGTGAGTGCGGTTTTTAACAAACCGTAGTCGCAAATTTGCACCAGTCAGGAGCGCTTGGCGTTAATTCGGGCATTTATTGCGACGCAAACTTGCGACACTGCGTTTTGGAGGTATTGCCCGGACCAGGATAACATGACAAAAAGCAACATGATTTTATTTTCACAAGCGTCACTTTAGGCCTGTGGGAGAACGATTCCTGCTTGTTGCAAATTTGCGACGCACTTTTAAAACATACTATTTAAATATGATTGTAATAAAAATATTATGCTGATTTTATTGAATTTTACATGAGAAGTTGCTGAAAATCAGGCTTTGTGATCTGGCACACATCGTGCAAAACGAAAAATATCACAAGCCGCGTGGGTTGGAGGCGACCTGAACGGCTTAGAAATAGCAACGCCTGGAGAAGAGAGATGGGAAACCTGTTTGTTTCCTACGCGGGCAGCCTGGTAGGGCAACCCGCATGGATCTGGCAGATGCACTTGCCGCCAGCGCCGCACAACCCCCCAAGCGGGTTCAGGAGAACCGCATTATGAACGTGATTGATTTTCGTTTTCGTCCAAACACGCCAGAAATCATTAACGGCATCAAGAACAGCGCCATGTTCAAGGCGGCCTGCAAAGCCATTGGCTTTGACGCCCGCAAACCCCAGCCTCTTGACGAGATTGTGGCTGATCTGAACAATCTTGGCGTGGAGCTTGGGGTCATAACCGGTCGCGACTGTGAAACCACGTACGGGTTTCCGGCCAACAACAACAGCGTGCTGGAGTTTTGCCGGGCTTATCCTGACAAGTTTGTGGGGTTCTGGGGCATTGATCCGCACAAAAAAATGGATGCGGTGCGCGAAATTGAGCGCGTGGTGGCCGATTACGGCATGAAGGGTATCGCCATCGATCCTTACCTTGCGCACATACCCGCTTCCGAGGCCAGGTTTTATCCGCTGTACACCAAGTGCTGCGAGCTGAATATTCCGGTGTTCATCACAATGGCTCCGCCGCCGCAGGTGCCGGGGGCCATTCTGGAATACGCGGACCCGCGCGATGTGGACAAGGTCGCCAGGGACTTTCCCGAACTGACCCTCATCATGAGCCATGGCGGGTACCCCTTTGTAAACGAGGCCATCTACACCTGCCTGCGCAACGCCAATGTGTATATGGATATTTCGGAATACGAGCGCGCGCCCATGGTTGACGTGTACGTGCGCGCCATGAACGACCTCATCCCCGACAAGGTGCTTTTTGCCAGCGCCCACCCCTTTGTGGAACTGGCCGATGCTCTTGATGCCTACAAGCACTTTGATCTTACTGAAGAAGCCCGCCGCAAGGTCATGTATGAAAACGCCCGCCGCGTGCTGGGCCTGTCATAAGGAGAAAACACATGAGCAACGCTGTTGATAAAGCAACTGCCCAGGCAAACCTGCGCCGCGTAGTTATTTCTTCCCTGATGGGCGCGGTAATCGAATGGTATGACTTTTTCCTCTACGGCGTAGTCGCCGGGCTTGTGTTCAACAAACTGTTTTTCCCGTCCTTTTCGTCGGGCGTCGGCACCATTCTGGCATTTGCGACCTTTGCCGTGGGCTTTGTGGCCCGCCCCCTTGGCGGTTTTATCTTCGGGCATTTTGGCGACAAGATCGGTCGCAAAAAAATGCTTATTCTCACCCTGGAAATCATGGGTGTGGCTACGGTACTTATTGGTTGTATTCCTTCCTATGACAGTATCGGCATCTGGGCGCCCATTCTGCTGGTTACCTGCCGTATTGCCCAGGGCATTGGCCTTGGCGGCGAGTGGGGCGGTGCGGTGCTCATGGCCTTTGAATCGGCCCCTGCCCACAAACGTGCGTTTTACGGCAGCCTGCCCCAGGTGGGTCTTTCCCTTGGTCTCATGCTGGCATCCGGCGTGATCGGCCTGCTTTCCTGGCTGTTGCCTGACGAAGCTTTTATCGCCTGGGGCTGGCGCGTGGCCTTTGTGCTGAGTGCCGTACTGGTGCTTGTTGGCGCGTACATCCGTACCTCCGTGCAGGAAACTCAGGACTTTTCCAGCGCCAAAAAGCATGTGGAAAAAATCCGCTACCCCATGATTGACGCCTTCAAACGTTACCCCAAGACCCTGATGGCCTGCGTGGGCGCACGTTTTGTGGAAGGTATCGCCTTCAACGTGTTCGGCGTGTTCTCCCTGACCTACCTTACAAACACCTGCGGCGTTAACCGCACCGTGGCCCTTATGGCCGTGGTGGTGGCATCTGCTGTTATGGCCTGCTTTATCCCCATGTGGGGCGCAATGGCCGACCGCATCGGCAAGGGCCGTATTTTCGGCACTGCCGCATTGTTGCTGGGCATCACCTCCTTCCCCGTGTTCTGGGTGTTGCACAACTACGCCACCACCAACCTGTTCTTTGTGTACCTTGCCATCATCGTTCCCTTCGGTATCGTCTACGCTGCCGCTTACGCCAGCATGGCGAGCCTGTTCTCCGACAGCTTTGACGCAACTGTGCGTTATTCAAGTATTTCCTTCGTGTACCAGTTCTCGGGCATCTTCGCCTCGGGCCTGACGCCCATGATCGCCACCATGCTGGTACAGGCCAATGGTTCGCAGCCCTGGTATCTGTGCGGCTACCTGCTTGCGGCCGGTGTTATCAGCACCATTTCCACCATATGGCTGGGCAGCATCCGCGAACGCAACGACCTTTACCACACGGCGCCTGCCAGCAGCGTGGAAGAAACATCTGAAACTGCTGTGACCGACGCGGCGGTGTAACCTCTCTCGGACTAAACATTCTCCTCCCGCGTGGCGGGGTCATATGCCGGACCCCGCCACGCTCCCGATTTGCGCCTTCCGGCCCTGAACGGCAGGGCGGCGCTTTTGCAACGGACTGGTGGAGGGGGCTTACAACTATCGTTTAATCAGACATTCTGGCGACATTGCGGTCGTGTGCCGGGCAAACCCTCGGCCCGGCGCACTGCCCATGCCTGCAACAGCCGGAAGGAGCCTTTATGCTTGTGGCGCTTGCAATTTCGTCATTTCTGGTGGGCGCGCTTATTGGCGCAACAGGCGTGGGGGGCGTGCTGCTGATCCCGGCCATCATGTTTTTCGGCGGGCTTGGCACGCATGAGGCTATGGCAACGGCACTGTTCAGCTTTCTGTTTGCGGGCATTGTGGCAACGGCGAGCTATCAGCGCTACGGCACCATTGACTGGCGGGTTACCCTGCCAGTGGTGGCGGGCAGCTTTTTGTCGGGTTATGCGGGGGCGTATGTGGGGGCGTATGTTCCGGCGCGCGGGCTCAACATTCTGCTGGCCTGTCTGATAATCTTTTCCAGCCTGTATTCCATGCTTCCTGCGCGCAAGGGCACGGGCATGGCCCAGCGGCTCAGCCCCAGGGGCAATACGGCGCTGCTCTTTGGTATTGGCATTTTTACGGGTTTTTTGTGCGGCATGACGGGGGCTGGCGGGGGCATCATTTCCGTGCCGGTCATGCTGCTGTTCAGCTATGCGCCCTTGCAGTGCATTGCCACAAGCCAGGTTTTGCAGATGGTAATTTCTGTTTCCGGCTCTGCAAGCAACATGAGCAACGGCTTTATTTCCTATTCCACGGTCTGGTGGGTCACGGCCTGCGAACTTGTGGGCATAGCCGTGGGCGCGCATATTGCACACCGTGTGCCTGTGAGCCTGCTCAAGCGCATGGTCAGCGGGCTTTGCATGGCCATAGGCTTGTTCATTGCATGGCGGGCTATGAGCCAGTTATAGACCGCAAACTTACAAAAGTTACCTAAGTTTTTTTATAAGTTACATAAAAAGATTTATTTTACGGGGTGTCATAGACAAAGATCAAATACTCCACGGAGGGTCAATGTCATGCAAACCGTAGAAAACAACTGTATCGGATCCGGCTCCGAAGGGCTTTGGGACAAACTGCTCAATTTCAAGATCGGCCCTGTGCCGCTTCCGGCATATCTGTTTTTTGCCGCAGTAATCTTTTTGGCCTCCCATTACGGCAAGCTGCCCAAGGACATGATCGGCGGTTTTTCCGTGATGCTCATTCTGGGCATATTGCTGGGTGACATGGGGCTACGCCTGCCCGTGCTCAAAGATATTGGCGGGCCTGCCATCCTCTCCATCTTCATTCCCTCCGTACTGGTGTATTACAGCGTTCTGGATGGTCCGGCCAAGGATGCCGTGTTCCACTTCACCGGCAGCAAGGGTGGCGGCGCGAACTTTCTGTATTTTTATATCGCCAGTCTGGTGACGGGCAGCATTCTGGGTATGCTGCGGCAGGTGCTTATTCAAGGTTTTCTGCGCATGTTCGTACCGCTTATTCTGGGTACGCTGGCAAGCTGTATTGTAGGCACGGGCGTGGGTACGCTGCTGGGCCATGGCGTATTTGAAAGCTTTTTCTACATTGTTGTTCCCATCATTTCCGGCGGTGTGGGTGAAGGCATTCTGCCCCTTTCTGCCGGATATGCCGAAATTCAGGGAGTTGACCCCGGCAAGTTTATTGCCATGGTGGCCCCGGCAGCCATGCTGGGCAACGTGACGGCCATTATCTGCGCTGGCATTCTGCGCCGTTACGCCATCAAGCATCCCGAAAGCACCGGTAACGGCAAGCTCGTACGCACTGGCGACGGCGACCTGCTGCCCACGGAAGAAAAGGAAACCATTGACGTAACCATCCTGGGCATGGGTCTGCTTACCGCCTGCTGCTTCTATCTTTTCGGCATGCTGGTAAACATGGTCATTCCCATCCCGGCCCCCATCATCATGATTCTGTCCGCAGCAATTGTTAAGGCGCTGGGCATCATGCCCACCATTGTTGAAAAGAGCGCCAAACAGTTCTACCTTTTTGTTTCCAAAAACCTCACGTGGGCGCTGTTGGTGGGCATTGGCGTGTGCTACACCCCGTGGAAGGACGTAGTGGCCGTTATCCAGCCGAGCTACGTCATCACCGTGGTTGCCACCGTGCTTTCCATGGTTGGGTGCGGCTTTTTCACCGCTCGCTTCCTGAACATGTACCCTGTGGAATCCGCCCTTGTAACGGCCTGCCACAGCGGCCTTGGCGGCACCGGCGACGTGGCTATTCTCTCTGCTTCGGCCCGCATGGAGCTTATGCCTTTTGCGCAGATATCCACGCGCATCGGTGGTGCTTCGGTGGTGGTCATGGCGGTTATTCTCATGCGCGTATTTTACGCGGGCTAACGGCAAGCACATATTCGGGTTCCCCGGAGGACGCGTGTCGCCTTCCGGGGACGGACTGTTGTGAATGCTGAAATAGCCGGGCGTATATCCACAGGGAAAGCGCATGCAGGAATATCGCCAAATCTTGATCGACACAGAATGGGCCGAGGCTGAAAAGCTCCTGGCTTCTGCCAGGTTGAGCATGCCAGCCGGGTGTGATTACGGCCTGGGATACTACGAGGACGGCCTCATGCTCGCCTGTGGATTTCTGGTGGGCAATGTGCTGTGCGGTTTTTGCGTGGCTCCGGCGGCGCAGGGGAGCGGTGTTTCCACTGCCATCCTGAGCCGCCTTGTGCTGCACGGCAAAGAGCGAGGGATGGGCCACTTTCTGATTTTTACCAAGGCCAGCGAGGCGGAAAAATTCGAAGCGGCGGGGTTTTCGCTCATAGCCCGTACCGCGCAGGCGGCCCTGCTGGAGCAGGGACGGCCAGACTATGCGGACTGGCTGTCCGCAACACGTGCGCGCATCGCAGCATTTGTAGGGCCGCAGGCTCCGGTTCTTGGGGCCATTGTCATGAACGCCAATCCCTTTACCCGTGGGCACGAATATCTGGCCAGCACTGCGGCGGTCTCCTGCAACAGCTTGCTGGTCTTTGTGGTGCAGGAAGACGTTTCCGTGGTGCCCTTTGCTGTGCGCTTCAAGCTGGTGAGCGAGGGGCTGGCCCACCTGTCCAATGTACTGGTACTGCCCGCTGGGCCGTACATTGTCTCGCGAGCCAGCTTTCCGGCCTATTTTACGGCGGATGCAACACGCGGCAGAGTGCATGCTGGTCTGGACTGCGCCATTTTTGCCACGCGCATCGCGCCTGATCTGGGCATTTCCATACGTTTTGTGGGTACAGAGCCATTTGATCCCGTGACCAGGCAATACAATGCCGTTCTGGCGCAGGAATTCGCCCGCAACGGGCTGGCCCTGCGGGAAATCCCCCGTCTGGAATCCATCGGCGCGGCGGTGAGCGCCTCGCGCGTGCGCGCCCTTTTGCGCGGCGGGGCTGGCGAGGCCCAGTGGCGCGAGCTTGAGTCCCTGCTGCCCACGGTAACATTCAACTTCTTGCGCTCTGAACAGGGAGCGGACCTGCTGCGCCGCATGGAAAACCATGAGGGGCGGCACTGAGGGCTTTCCGGACAATGCCCGTGACTGATCTGTCCTGACTTCATGCAGGCGGCCCTGCCGCCGGAGGAGATACACTATGAGCGCACACTGCAGCGCCCTGGCGGGTACACTGGAATCAAACGACATCCTTATCACCATCAGCAGCACCGGCGGCAGCGCCAACAGCGTCAATCTGTCAAGCATTGTCATCAACCAGTTTGGCCCGGCTATCAGGGCGGTTGTTGAACAGTGCCTGGAAGCCTCCGGGCTTTCCGGCGTGGAAGTGACCGTGCAGGACAAGGGCGCGCTGGAGTGCACCATCAAGGCCCGTATGGAAACAGCCATCGCCCGTTACAAGGAGAAGATGTGATGCGCAACCGCACGTTTCTTTTCATGCCCGGGAACAATCCCGGTATGCTTGCCAGCGCCCAGTGCCTGGGCGCTGATGTGGTTATTTTTGATCTGGAAGACGCCGTTGCCCGGCAGGAAAAGGATGCGGCCCGTACTCTCGTGAGCCACGCGCTCAAAGAGCTGCGGCCCCAGGGAGTGGGCATCACCGTGCGCATCAACGGGTTGGACACGCCTTTCTGGCAGGCGGATATGGAAGCCGTGGTCAAAGCCCGCACCAACTTTGTGATGGTTCCCAAGATGGAGCAGGCGGAAGAAGTGCGGCAGGTGGCCGGGGCTATTGAAGCCGCCCGGCTTAAGTTTGGCGTGGAGGAAGAGGTAAAGGCTCTGGTGATCGTTGAAACCCCGCTGGGTCTTGAAAACGTCTACTCCATAGCCTCTGCCAGCCCTCTGTTGCAGGGCATACTGCTGGGTGCGGAAGACTTTACCGCAGCCATGGGCGCGCAGCGCACCGCGCAGGGCGAAGAAATCGTCTATGCCCGTTCCCGACTGCTCACGGCCTGCAAGGCCGCAGGCGTATTGGCCATAGACACGCCCTTTCCCTTTGTTTCCGACCTCGAAGGGCTGGAAAAAGACGCCGCCTTTGCCGTGCAGCTGGGCTTTGACGGCAAGGCCGTTATTTCGCCCCACCATGTGCACCGCGTCAACCGCGCCTTTGTGCCCGCACCGGAAAAAATCAACTGGGCAAAGCGCGTGATGGCCGCAGCCCGGCTGGCCGAGGCCGAGGGCAAGGGCGCTGTTTCACTGGACGGCATGATGATTGACCTGCCCATTATCAAGAGGGCGGAACGCATACTGCTTTTGGCCGATGTCTAAAGGGGGCGCAGCCATGAAAAACAAGTTTATCGCAACCATTGCCAATGCCCTGCGCCAGTGCGGCATTACCGACGGCATGACGCTTTCGTTCCACCACCACCTGCGCAACGGAGATCATGTGGTCAACATGACCATGGATGCTGTTGCCTCGCTGGGCATCAAGAATATCACCGTTGCCTGCTCCTCGCTGTTCCCCGTGCATGAGCACCTTGTGCAGCACATCAAGAGCGGAGTTATCACGGGCATTGATACAGACTACATGAGCGGCCCGCTGGCCCGGGCCGTAACCGAGGGCCTTTTGCCCACGCCCGTCATGTTCCGTTCGCACGGGGGCAGACCCCGCGCCATCGGCGAGGGGTCGCTCAAGATAGACATTGCCGTCATTGCCGCTCCGGCGGTGGACGCGCTGGGCAACATCAACGGCACGGAAGGCCCGTCGGCCTGCGGCTCACTGGGCTATGCCATGCCCGACGGCAGGCATGCCACTCACGTTATCGCCGTGACCGACCATCTGGTACAGGGCGGCCTTGGCCGCGTGAGCATCCCTCACGACCAGGTGGACTGCGTGGTTGTAGTGGACAAGATCGGCGATCCTGCGGGCATCGTTTCCGGCTCCATCAGCCTTACCCGCGATCCTGTGGCTCTGGCCATCGCCCGTAGCGCACAGGCCGTTATCCGCGCGTCGGGTCTGCTCAGGGACGGCTTCAATTACCAGACCGGCGCTGGCGGCGCATCCCTGGCTGCCTCCATCTTTTTGCAGGAGGACATGCGCGCCATGAAACTGCACGGTGGATTTTTGCTGGGCGGCATCACCAGGTACATGGTCGAAATGCTGGAGGAAGGGCTGTTTGACAACGTTTTTGACGTCCAGTGCTTTGATCTGAGCAGTGTGCAGTCCATGGCCCGGAACCCGCGCCACGTGGAGATTTCGGCAGATACATACGCCAACCCGGCCAGCAAGAGCGCCTGCGTGGATTATCTGGACGCCGTGCTGCTGGGGGCCACCGAGGTTGATCTGAACTTCAACGTCAACGTCACCACCGACTCCAACGGCAATATTATCGGCGGTTCGGGCGGGCATAACGATGCCGCCGCCGGGGCCAAACTGACCATCATTGTGGCCCCGCTGGTGCGGGCGCGCCTGCCCATTGTGGTGGACAAGTGCACCACCCTGACCACCAGAGGCAATACTGTTGATGTGCTGGTGACCGAGCGCGGCATTGCCGTGAATCCGGCCCGCAAAGAACTGGCCGACCGCCTGCGCGATGCCCGCCTGCCAGTGTGCGACATCGCCGAACTGCACGAAACAGCCATGAAGATGACAGGCAAGCCTCTTGCCTTTGAGCACGGCGAAAAGGTTGTGGGGTACGTGGAATACCGGGACGGAACCATTGCGGACAAAATATACGCCGCACAATAGATTCTCACACGCTCGCGCTGGCGGGGACTGCCTCGCCAGCGCCGCGCAGGAGCAACTGCCATGGATTTTTGCCAGATACTTGCCGAGCGAGAACGTCGGTGGAACGCCCGTTTGTCCATGGCTGGCAACTACAATTGCCCGGTACTTTCCCTGACGTTGAATATCCCCGGACCGGATAAAAATCTGCCCGGTGCGGAAGCCGCCCTTAACCAACTGCAGGCGGCCCTGCGTGAGCGCGTGGAAGAGGCAGGCGGCGTTCTGCTGGAAGAGTGCCGCCTATCCGGCGGAGCCGCTCAAAATCCGGATGGTCCGACCTGGATAGCAGCGGTGCGTATGGAGGCCATCGCCCTCAAGGAGCTGGCCGTTGCAGTGGAGGAACGGCACATTCTCGGCAGGTTGGCCGATGCGGACGTGATGGATGCCCAAGGGCAGCCTGTAAACCGCGAGCATCTTTCTGTCGACACGACCGGAGCGCAGGAAAGTGCGGAAAATCTGGTGCGTGAAGCACATATGGGGCGTGTGCCGCGACAATGTTTTCTGTGTTCCAGGCCCGCCAGGCTGTGCCGCCGCGAGGGCAGGCACAGCCTTGAAGAACTACTGACAGTTGTGCGCGACATGCTGCGACTTGCCAATGAAAATGCAGGGCAGGAGCGGGCATGTCGGCCGTAATGCCCCTGCTGGACGAACTAGCCGGGAGCGCCGGCATGCAGACAGACATATGCCTGTGTCTGCCTGGTATGCGGGTGGCGGAACTGGCCTCGCGGGCAGCTATTCTTGAAGCGGCGACCAGCCCCAAACCGGGGTTAGTGTGTATTGACGGCAATGGTGCGCACAGTGATATGGACTATCCCCTGTTTGTGCGTAGCGCCAAGGCACTGCGTCCTTATTTTGCCAAGGCTCACGCCCTTGGCAGGGCCACATTCCGCCTTGCGCCTGGGCAGGCTTTTGCCCGCCTGCGTCCCCTCGGTATACGGGCTGAACAGTGTATGTTGCAGGCCACATCTGGCGTAAACACCCACAAAGGGCTGATTTTTTCCATGGGTCTGTTCTGCGCAGTTGTGGGGAGGCTGAGCCGATCTATGGCTGAACCGGGGGTTTCTGAAGCGCGCGTGCGTAGCGAGGCGGCTCTATTGGTGCGCGGGCTGGTGCAGAGGGATTTTGCCCATCTGGCTGGGGAGCGGAAAGTTTTGGGTGGTTCTTTGAGAACGCAGATCCTTCTGCCTGTAGGATTGGGAGCGAGCCTTCAACGAGTGCCGCGCGCCGTGCGCCCCGCTCTGGAAGCGCGCTTGCAACGTAAGCTTACCGCCGGGGAGGTTCTGTACCTGCTCTACGGCATTACAGGTATCAGAGGTGAAGCGGAGCAGGGGTTCCCGCATGTGGGGCTTGGCTTGCAGGCGCTGGAGGCGCACGGGGCCGGGCGCGACCTCAACACGGCCATGGTTCACTGCCTGCTGGAACTGATGCAGAGCATGGACGACACCAATATTTTATGGCGCGGCGGCTCACATGGGTTGCACCATGCGGCAGGAGCCGCGCGCTCCGCTCTTGCTGCCGGGGGGCTGTGCACTCCCGCAGGGCAGGAGGCGCTGCGCCGTATGAGCGTCGACTTTGCCCAGCGGCGGCTGAGCCCCGGCGGCTGTGCCGATATCCTGGCAGTGAGCGTATTTTTGCACCTGCTGCGCTTGCACGGCAGGGGCTGAGTCCCCTCACGCAATCCAGTTATACAGGGTCACGGGTCTGCCGGGACCGCCGTAATCTTTCACACTGCCGAGCCTGCCTGTGGCCGCAAGGTAATCAAAGTATTTCTTTAGCGAAATGCGCGAAAGACCTGTCAGCGGCTCTATATCCTTGAGGCTGAACGGCCCGTCGTATTTTTGCAATACCTCCATGACGGTTTTCAACGTGCGCGCGTCAATGCCCTTGGGCGTGCCAGAGGCAGCTGTATGGCGCTCCTTTTTGATGAAGATGCGCCGATCAAGCATTTCTTGCGTAATGGGTACCTCTGGCGAAATGAGCAGTTGGCGTTTTTCACGGAACTGGAGCAGCGATTCGCGAAAGCGTTCAAAGGTGAATGGTTTGACGATATAGTCCGCCACGCCCATGCGCAGGGCGTTGAGGATGTCATCACTGTTTTGCGCAGCGGTTATCATGATCACGTCCGTGTGAAAAAACTGCGACTTGATGATGCGCAACAGTTCCATGCCATCCATGCCGGGCATGAATACGTCCAGCAGCACGAGATCCACATGGTGCGCGCGCAGCAGAGCAAGGCCCTCCTCGCCGGAATGGGCTGTGTGGTCAAGCTTGAAGCCGTCTATGCCTTCCAGATACCCGGCGGCCAGATCTGCCACCATGGGGTCGTCTTCAATGATGATGACGCGGATCATTGTTGTTCTCCTTCAGCCAGAACAGTTGCGGGAAAACGGACAATAAATGTCGAACCGTGACCCAACCGCGAATCTATTTCCACAGATCCGTCCACTTCGTCCAGGGTGAGCAGCAACATGTAGAGGCCTATGCCCCTGTTGGAGCCCTTGGTGGAAAAGCCCTTTGTGAAGATTTTTTCCTGATGCTCCTCCGCTATGCCACGTCCGGTGTCGGAAACGCTGATAACAAGCTGACCGTTGCCGTCGGGCCTGCTGAAGTCGCTTTCAATGTGCAGGGTAATAATTTTCTCTCCCGCATAAGTAACGGCGTCAAAGGCATTGTCTATAAGATTGCCCACAATTGTTACCATGGCGTGCGCGCCCTTGGGCGAAAGGGCAGGCAACACGCCGTTGCCCTCAATGCGGAGGGTTACGCCCAGCTCATGGGCGCGGCTGTATTTGCTTTCCAGAAAACCCGCCACAATGGGGTCTCTGACCAGAGCCGCAATGGACGATGTTTCCCGTTTTTTGCTGCCGATAATACGCTCAAGGTATCCCTCAAGCTCTTCGTAGCGCCTGTTGCGAAGCAGGCCTGAAATGACGTGCAGCTTGTTGAGGTATTCGTGCGAGCGCGAGCGCAGGGCTTCGGCGTAGTTGCTGAGGCCCGTGAGCCGCTCGGCCTGAGCGCGCACCTCGGTCATGTCGCGGAAGGTCGCCACTGCGCCGATGACCTTGCCCTGCACGCATATGGGCGCACGGTTGGTCATGATAATGTTGCCATTGATGTTCTGTTCCATGTCGTACTCTGGCTTGCCGGAGGCAATAATGGCGTCCAGGCGGGTGGCGGGAATGGTCTTTTGCACTGGCTGCCCTTCCAGAGGCCCGGCAACGCCCGCAGCGCGCAGGATCTTTTCGGCCATTTCATTCACGAGCACCAGCGTGCCGTCTTTGTTTACGGCAATAATGCCCTCGCGCACGGTGCGCAGAATGGCGTTGCGTTCTTCAAGCATGCGCGCGATCTGGTGCGGTTCAAGCCCGAAAAGAATATTCTTGATGGTGCGCGAAAGCAGCACGGCCAGCAATATGCCCACAGCCAGCGACAGCCCGGAAAGCCACAACAAGGGGCCACTCAATCGGGCTACATTGGCCTCGATATCCTTGGACATGATACCTACGGCCACAGCGCCCAGCTGCTTGCCCTGCTCGTCATAGATGGGCCTGAATGCCCGCAGCGAAAAGCCGAACGAACCGCGTGCGGACGAAATATAGGTGCGCCCCTTGAGGGAATCGCCCTCGTCGCCGCCCATGATATGCCCGCCGATTTTCCAGGCCTCCGGGTGGTAGATGCGCATACCCTGCATGTCGATGAGCACAATAAATTTTACATTGGAAACATGGGTAAGCATTTCTACAAAATCCACCATTTGCTTGCGTGCTTCGGGCTTGTTCGAGCGCATGCCTTCAATGACGGTGGACGATTCCGCCGAAAGGCGGGCCACGTTGGAAACGGTTTTTTCCGCCTCTTCGTATCCGTATTTGCTGATGAAGTATGATTCTGCCAGATGGCTGAACAATATGGGCGGGCAAAGCGCCAGACTGACCATAATAACAAGCTTTACAAACAGGCTGGAATTTCTGATGGCGTGCAGCATGGCAAACCGATGAGGGCGGTCATGCTGGCGGGCAGACCGGATTGTGGCGGCGGCCCGTGGCTGGGCTCCGCCTGTGAGTGTGCGGCACAATTGCGGCAGGCGTGGGCTTGCCCGCCAGGAGCTATCATATCAGGTGCGTTGTGGGGCCGCAAATGGCGGCAAGCGCGCTGAAAACGGGTATTGCTGCCAGATTGGGAGTGCTGCCGCAAATGGCAATATTTTGAAAATATCCCCTGAAACCGCACAGGTGTAGCGCGCGGAGCCCACACGTTCCACGGGCAAGTAAAAAATAGTGTGGAAAAATATCACCTGCGGAGTTAGGAATGGCGACCCCCCCTATGTGTGCAGATTTTGGAAGGCTGTTGCGTTGGTCATTGAGTTACTGAACCAGGAAACGAAGATGGAGCCGGGGATGAAGAAAATTGCAGTGTTACTTTTGGTAGCCGGGATGTTGTGCGCAGTGCCCGGGGGAGCAAGCGCCATTGATTTTTCGGCCAAGGGCCGTTGGGCTTATAATTTCAGCTACGGCCAGCACGGCAATTTTACCGAAGGCGGGAACAAAACGGGCTACAGCTCCGGTGAAGACGAATTTGAAGCCGCCCAGCAGGTTCGCCTGCAACTGGACGCCAAGGCTTCTGAAAATCTTTCCGGCACGGTGCACTTTGAACTGGGCGGCTACAATCGCGGCATGATGCAATACTGGGGTGCCAGCAACAGCGGCGGCTCGCTGGGTGCGGACGGCAACTGGGTCAAGGTCAAGAACGCTTTTCTCGACTGGACTGTGCCGCAGACTGCCCTCAAGGTGCGCATGGGTATTCAGCCCATGCAGTTGCCCGACTACATCAACAACAGCCAGGTGCTGGCCGATGATGCGGCGGGCATCACCGCCTCCTACGCCTTTAATGAAAGCGTGGGCGTGACCGCCTTCTGGGCGCGCCTCTTCAACGACAACACCACTGATGCAACCAACCGCAGCCCCGGCTACATGGACAACATGGACGCCGTGGGCCTGACCCTGCCCCTGACGTTTGACGGCGTAAACCTCACGCCTTGGGGCATGTATATGGGCATTGGCCCGGCCATCAACTACAACAACGTCAAAAATTCCCAGATCACCAGCTACACCAGCGTAGCCTCTGCCGGTGGCCCCAAGGCCGGTCTGCTGCCCCTGTACGGCGGCTTCCACAAGAGCAAGCTCAGTGAATACGGCAATGCCATGTGGATGGGCCTGCCCGGTCAGGTGACGTTGTTTGATCCTTTCCGCGTGTCGTGGGATGTTGTTTACGGCTCTGTGCAGTATGACGATGCCGCCATGAACCGCGCTGGCTGGCTGGCCTCCCTGCTGCTCGAATACAAGCTGGACTGGAGCACCCCTGGTCTCTACGGCTGGTATACTTCGGGCGATGACGACAACCTGGGCAACGGCTCCGAACGCATGCCCAACATCCACCCCAACAACCCCAACGACTTTTCGGAATTCGCCTTTCACGGCGATCCCATTGTGGGCCGCGACAGCATCGTGGGCAAATCCATGACAGGCACCTGGGGCATTGGCGCGCGGCTCAAGGATATGAGCTTTATCGACAACCTCAGCCATACCTTCCGCATCAACTACATGGGCGGCACCAACGACCCGGCGATCCTGAAAAAGATCAAAAACGCCAATGGAAGCTGGATGGCCCCCAATGATGGTTCTGTGCCAGGCCGCGAGGGTCTGTACCTGACCCGCAACGACAGCCTTGTGGAATTTGGCCTGAGCACCAAGTACAAGATGTACGACAACTTCACCATCTATGTGGAAACCAACTATGACGCGCTCTTCCTCGACAAGAGCGCATCCGTGTGGGGCAACAGCAAGATGAACGGCAAGAGCGACCGCAGCGCCGATGCCTGGAACACCGCCGTGACCTTTGTGTATCAGTTCTAGGCCGCGCGCGGTCAGCTCCTGACGCACCGCGAAAATAAAGCGCCCATGATTTCATGGGCGCTTTCGCTTTTATCGGGACGTGCAGACGGTGATGCCGTTCACTCGGCGGCGGTGCGGCTTCGGCTCATAAGCAGAACAGGCACAATGCCCAGCGCGGCAACAGCAGCCATGAGCAGATAAACGGCATCCATGCTCCAGAGGGAAGCAATGCCGCCAAACAGCACAGGCGTCAGCATGTTGATTATGCCGCGCCCGAAGGAATTGAGCGAAAAAATAGCATCGTAGACGGTTGCGCCGCGTACCGGCTCCGTGATGATGGTCTGTATGACGGGCACAGTCCCCTTGGTCACAATACCGATGGCCAGGGATATAATCACCGTCAGTATGAGATTGCTTGACTGGAGCAGGGCGCAAAGCAGCAGGGCAAGGGTAACACCTGCGATAACAAAGATTTTTCGGGTGCCGAAAATATCTATCAGGCGTCCGCAGGCCATCTTTCCCACAAAGGAACCGAGGGTGAAGCCAAGAGCGAACGAGCCGATGGTTTTGGCGTCTATGCCTTTTGCCACCAGCAGCAGGGGCAGAAAAGTAAAGATTCTGTCGTTGCTGAAAGCATTGAGCATGCTGGCAAGCATGGCCAGAAAGACATCCCGGTTTTTCAGTATGCTGAACCCGGCGAAAGGATTGCGCCTCGGGCGCGGGGGTGGGGCTGCCTCAGCACCGGGCAATGGATCAGAAGCGGGATTGCCCGGTTGCGTGCTGGCGTCTGCCGTTGGGGATTTTTTTACGGCGGTGTAAAAGAGCCACAGGGCGGCACACAGGGCCAGCACGCCATAGGCCAGGCAGATTGCCCGCCAGCCCGGCATGGTTCCCACAGAGTAGGCCGCCGCGAAGGCGGCAAAAGACACCAGCGGGATACGCCCCACATCGCCAATGGCGGTAAAGTCGCTCATGACCCGGCCAAGGCTCTGCCTTTCAGTATTGGCCGTGATGTAGGAAAAAGAAATGTTATGAAATGCGGCAAAGCCCGCCATTGCCAGCACAAAGCACGCCCCGGCGGTGATCATGCTGCCCGCAAAAGCCGCGCCCAGATAGCCAAGCCCGGCAAGACCTATAAGCAGGGTCACAGAGCCGTAAAAGCCGAATCGCCGTGAGAACAGGCCCGTGCCAAGGCCAACGGCAGTACTCAGGGCCGCGCCCAGCGACACCACAAGGCCCACGTCTGTTTCTCCGCTGCCAAGGGCCAGCGCCATGAATGCCAGCACAACGGGAACGGAATCGAAAAGGCCGTCAATCAGGATGTGGTACAGATTCAGCATGATAAAGCGAGCGCGGGGTATCATGGGCAAGCTATACCGTTATGTCTGATAGGCGTCCAGTTGCTTGCAATGGGGCAGTGCGCAAAAAAGCCCCCCAATGGCTGCCTTTGGGGAGCTTGCGATCTTGTGCGGGATTACTCAGGCGGTCTGGCTTTGCGCCTTCATGTCCTTTATGAGCTGATGTAATATCTGGGTCTGCTGCATGAGGTCAGATACCGCTGTGGCGGCCTGTTCCATTGCTTGCGCTGTTTCTGCGGAGATGGTGGCAATCTGCTCAACAGAACGGTTGATCTCCTCGCTGGTTGCGGACTGCTGCTCGCTGGCCGTGGCAATGGACTGAACCTGATCATTGACCTGATCCACAAAGCCGAGGATATTTTTCAGCGAGTCGCCAGAGTGGGCGGAAAGGGCGGCGGCGTTTTCAATGGCCTTGACCACGGTTTCCACGCTGGAAATATTTTTGCGCGTACCAGCCTGAATTTCGTTCACCGCGCGGCCCACATCCTGGGTTGCCGTCATGGTTTTTTCCGCCAGTTTGCGCACCTCGTCGGCCACCACGGCAAAGCCGCGACCCGCATCACCTGCGCGCGCAGCCTCAATGGCGGCGTTAAGCGCAAGCAGGTTGGTCTGGTCGGCTATGTCTGCAATGATGTTCATGACCTCACCGATGCCGTCCGCCTGTTTGCCCAGCACCGCCATGTCTTCGCGAATGGCAAGGGAGTGGGCGCGTACGTCTTCAATGCCTTTGACCGCCTTGTCTACAACTACGGCACCGTCCTGAGCCTGCCCGCGCGTCTCGGTAGAGGCGCTGGCAGCCCGCTGGGAGTTTCTGGCGACCTCAAGCACGGTGGCGTTCATTTCTTCCATGGCTGTGGCGGTTTCCCGCACCCGGCCTGATTGCTCGTCCGCGCCTCGGCTGGACTGCTCAACGCGCGCAGAAAGCTGCTCGGATGCCGCGGTAACAACACCCGCCACGCTCTCAAGACTGTGGATTGTATCCACAAGTTTGTTGCGGTTCTCTTCGACTTTTTGCCTGGCTTCGTGCGCTTCTTCTGCTGCGCGGGTGGCCTTGGCGACCTCCTGCTCGGCAAGCTGGCTTTTTTCTTCCGCAAAAGAAATCTTGCGCTTCAGCTCCACAAGCATGGTGCTGAGGCTCGCTGTCAGAGTGCCAAAGTCGTCCTTTCTCTGCATGGTCATTTCTGAATCAAGCGCGCCGTCGCTGATGTTTTTTGCAAAACAGATGCACTCCCTGAGCGGCTTGATAATGCCCATGGCGATAGCCAGCGAGATCACCGTGATGAGCGCCAGACCGCAAATAAACATGGCGGTAAAGAAAATGCGCCCGGCTTCAACAACGCTGCGCCCTTCGTCCGAAACTTTTTTGGAATAGGCATCAAGCAGGATCGCAAGCTTGTCCACCACGGCCCGGTGCTTTTGATAGGCAGACGCAAGCTGGCTCAGGCAAATGCTTTCAGCTTCTGCCTTGTTGCCGTTTTGGAGCGCTGGTTTGAGCCTGGTTTCAAATATTTCAAAGATGGCCTTCCCCGTGGGGTACAGTTCCTGATTGAGAATTTCCTTGATCTTTGGGTCAATAGCGCCGGAATGCCAGAGTTCATATTGCCGCTGGAATGCTTTTTTATGCTGGGCAATGGAACCGTAAATTTTTTCAAGGTTTGCAGCATCACTGGCGTTAACGGTTTGCAATGCATCAAGATATGTTTCAACCACATAAAGCGGTGGGGGTAAAATATCGGCAAGCAAATCCTTGCTGTTTTCTATGGATTGATATGTTGCAGAACCAATTGATGTTTTTGATATCGTGTATGTTGAAATAACAAAAAGGGCTGTCATGCCCAGAAATACAGAAGCTATAAGAATGGTGAACTTTCTGGCAACAGAGATATTTTTCAGCATTGCCGTTCCCTCGCAGTTATATCATAGAATGACTGATGTGATGCTTGGTTCTAAACGGACGCGCAGGGAAAAACAATAGGGCCAGCAGACCCTCGCCAATAGAACAGCACAAAAAAGTAGTGCGTACCTGTTGGGCGCAAAGGCGTTGCGGTATAATAGACTGATATGATTTATATAATCCATGTATATTAAAAAGTCTGTTCTGAGCGGGGAGATGCCGTTCATGTCATAAATTTTTGTAGGGAGAATCGCGCAGGATTCTGTCAATGGGCGCATTGTCCGGGTGTTATTTGATCTAGCGGCAGAATCGTATATCTGGCTATAATTACAGAGATATATTCATGTTCTCCGCCAGAAGGTGTTTTGTTATGCTGGCGTTACGCTGATAACCGTCATTGATTTTCAAGCCCCTGCGCACTGTTAGGAAGCCACACATGACAGCAATTGAAAATTCTGAACCTTCTGCAACGTCCATCCATGCGTCAAATCATGTGGCAGGCCACGCCCCATACACTGCCCCATACACTGTGCCAGACCTCGCCCCAGGTGGCGGAGTGTTGCCGCCGCTGACCAAGACCGCGCTCAACACCCTGTGCGATGCCGGGGTAATCAGCACTGTAGCATGGCAGCGGGCCGTGGAATTTTGCGGTTTCAGGCCGGACGGCAAGGCCTGGCTTGCCTATTGGCGGCAGATGTTTTTGCTGGGCGGGGCGCTGTTTTTTCTGGCGGGCGTGATCTGCTTCATTGCCTGGAACTGGGGAGCCATGACGCCCTTTGCGCGCATGGCGCTCACGGGTGCGTTTGTGGCAGGGAGCGGCCTTGGGGCTGTGCAGCTGGGGCCGGATACTCGGCTGGGGCAGGTTTTGCTGCTGGCCTGCGGCATTGCAATGGGGCCGATGCTGGCGGTGTTTGGGCAGACCTACCAGACAGGGGCCGAGCTGTGGGAGCTGTTCAGGGTATGGACGGCGTTGCTGGTGCTGCTTGCGCTGGCGGGCAGGCAGGCCGGGCTGTGGTTTGCCGCGTGGATTTCGGCCAATATCTTTGCGGCGCTCTGGCTTGGGCGCAGCCTTTCATCTCCTCTTGATGCCTTGGGGCAGTTTTTTATGGTGCCGGAGTGGCTTGTTGCCATTGCCTGCGCCATTGCGTGCTGGGAATGGATGGCCCGCAGGGCGGCAACCAGACTGCAACAGAATCTGGATGATAGCCCAGATAATGCCCCAGGCCAGAGCGGAGGGCAGAATGAAAGCCAAAGTAAAAACAAGACCCATGCGCAGGCGTGGCTCTGCTCGCGCTGGATGCCCAGGCTGCTCTTTTTTGACATGGTTTCCCGCACCACGTTTTTTCTGATCGCCACTATTTTTGACCTGTATTTCAGGGATGGGCAGATGCTCTGGCTTTCGCCCAATTTTGTTGTAGGTTTTGCCCTGGTCACGGCGGGTTTTTCGTGGTGGTGGTATCGCACCCGGCAACCCGACCTCTTCATGCTTGCGACCCTTCTGGCAGCGGGCGCGGCAGTGCTGCTTTCCGCTCTGGCGGAAGCGGAGCTGTTTTTCAGCGCCGGAAGCATGGCAGCCTTTTTGCTGTGGGGTTTGCTTGTCACAGGCGTGACTGCGGGGCTGGCAAAGATACTCCTGCACCTGCAACGCAGCATGATAACGGCCCCCCGGCAGGAGGCCGAAACCGTGGCCTTTTTTCCTTCAATCCTTGCCCGCGCCACTGCCGGGAATAACTGGCAAACGCTGTGGGCGCACTTGCAAGCGGGCGCTTTTGTGCCTCTCAATCAATCGTTGTCTGACACATTGGGCAGGCTGGGGGCGCAACCCTCCCCCTGGTATGTCAGGGGCATGCTGGCCTTTGGCGGATGGGTGGCGGCGGTTTTCTTCATCGCCTTTTTTGGATTTTTGCTTTTTGAGAGTCTGGGGATCAGCTCCAACGAGGAACTGACCGTTTTTGCCGCATCTGTGCCGGTGCTGCTTATGGGGCGGGTGCTGCTGGCAAGGCCGCAGTTGTTTGCCCGACATTTTGGCTTTGCCTTGGTGATTGCCGGAACTGTCGGGCTTGCTATTGCCCTGTGCGCCAGCATCAGGCCCGAAGGTTTGGCCTGTTTTGCGCTGGCGGGGGTGCTTTTGGCTCTAGGCATCCTCATGGGCAATGCTGGCTACGCAGTGCTGGCGGCGGTGGTGATCGGCAACTGCGTGGCGCTGGGGATTGCGTTCTCTTACGGGTATGCGCGCAATGGTTTTGCCGCCTCCGAAATAGGCGGCGCGGTGGAGCTGTTTTCGTTGTGGTGGGCGCTGGTTTGCGGGGGGCTGGCCTGCTATTGCCTGCGTGAACACAGGTGGCGCGGCACGGCGCGTGGCAACGTGGCGGAAGGGTGGTTTTACGGCTTTTACGCTTCTGTGCTGATTTTTGAGATGTTCACCCTTGCCCCGGCGTACAGCCTCGCCAGCGATATGGGTTTGCCCGGTCTGGCTACGGGATATTTGGGGCTTGCCCCGGCTCTGGCTGTGGTCGCGCTGGCATTCTGGCTAGGCAAAGGCGCGGGCATGCCCGCCCGGCTGCTCACAATGGCGGGCATGCCCCTTGTGTTTGCGCTGTCGTGGTATCTGCCGGGGGCGGGGCTGGCCCTTTTGGGGCTGACGCTGGCAAGGCGGGTGGGCAACGTGGTTATGCAGGGCTTTGTGCTGGCGTATCTCTTCGCCTACATGGTTTTTTATTACTACAGTCTGGCTGTGCCGTTTTCCCAAAAATCCATTTATCTGATGGCAACAGGCCTGGGCTTGCTGGCACTGGCCCTGATTCTGCGGCTATGGCAGGCAAAAGCAGCGGTTCGTGAGGCAGCCCATGCGTAAGCTCTATATTCTTGCGGTGCTGGTTTTGTTTTTGGGCGGATACGCCCTTTCCGTATATCGCATGGAAACCGTGCTGGCGGAGGGCAAAACAATTCTGCTGCCCCTTGCCCCGGTTGACCCGCGCGCGCCGCTCATGGGCGACTACATGGCCCTGCGCTATGTGGTGAACAACGATATTCGCAATGCACTGCGAAGGCAGAGCGCCGCACAGAGCGCGGGCCAAAAGGCTGCTCAAATGAATGCGGAAAACGGGGTGCCAGAGGCTGGAGCTTCGGGCAATGCTGCAAGCGGCGGGGGCACGGATGGCAGTGCCAGTTCCCCCACAGCGAGCGCAAACAGCCGCAATATAGATGATGAAAGCAGGAACGCGGAAGGCTTTGCCGTGCTGCGCATTACCAATGACCCGGTGCCGCACGCGGCATCATTTGTGCGGCTGGACGATGGCAGCCCCCTGCAAGCCGATGAATTCCTGCTGGCCTACAGGCTGCGCGGCTACGAAGTTCTCACCGCCGCCCCGGCCTTCTATTTTCAGGAAGGAACCGCCCAGCAGTACGCTGGCGCAAAGTTTGGGGTATTTAAGCTCGCGCCAGACGGCAAGACCCTGCTTGTGGGGTCAAGGTGAAGTCAACTGCGCTACTTACTGAAGTGCCGCGCAATTATACAGTATTTGAAAATGAAAGTTTGCAGTAATAAAAGTTTGTCTTGTGAAACGAAGTGGCTGCTCGTTAACTATTTGAGCGGGTTCTGCTTGGTTTTTGGGGGGTGCATTTTTAAGCAATTTCTAAATATTGTCGGTATTTCCCACTCGAACTTGGCATTTTCTGGATAGTCTTTTGTCAGGAGTAACGGTAGCTGTGTATATGTGTAATGTTTGTAGATTCCATTTTGGAAATTTTCCCTAGCGGATATGAATCCAATGTAAAATAAAAAATGAGCGATATCTAGGGGGCCGACTTTGGGCTCTGGCATACCTTCAACAATACGATTTTTTATTACTTTAATAAGATCGTCAAACTTGAATTTATTCACTTGCCCCATAAAAGCAGTGAAATACTTTGAAATATAATGATGCTCGCACACGTATTCTACTGTCATGTCGTCAAGGATTTTTCTTCCATATTGTTCAGAAACACCAGTAATGTCGTCAAATAAAATTTTGTCATGATACACTAGGGATGCCTTATGGGCGGATAATTTACAAAGCTCTAAAAACCATCGAGGGCGTCTTTGCGATAAATTTGATAAAGGTTTCACTGCGCTTGCTTCAGATTCTCCTGCCCATTCTCCCGTAGCGAATACAATATCAATTGTTTTCAAATTATCACTATCGAAATGAATACCAATTTCATTTCGTTTTATGTATGATCGAATGCGTTCAGCGAGCATATTGCATAATTCAGAGTCGGTCCATTTCAATGGTATGATGTACTGTGAAATGTGAGACATTGATGCATATTCTTTTCGCACGATAGAGAGAACGTTGTCTCTAAGTGTTAGTCTAAATTTAATGTTGGGTGTTTCATTTGACAAGTAACGGCATGCAGTGAGGAGTCCGGAAATTTTTGCTTTATTTTTTTTTGTATTTTCGAAGTTATGGTCAATGTCATCAATGAGGATATATATCCGTTGTGTCTCGGATAAAACCCTAGTTATCACAGGGATAAGGTTTTTTGGAGCTTGAGACGGTTTGCTGGCAATAGCCATTTCTGCGGAAGTACCAGCTAGGCCTGCCTTTAATTTGAAATCAACACTAGAAAATATTTTTGTGAAAATATTTTGACTTTTTAAGCCAGATTCTATTGCTATATTTTTTAATATTTCTTTATCATTAAAAGCGATAACTCCAATTGTTTCTCCAATTTTTTCAGCTATACTTGTGCATATGCTTTTTTTCCACTCCTCAACCCAAAAATCTTGATCCTCAGAATCTATTCGCGGTGCTATAGAGCTGCACTGAGCTTTGATAATAATATTATTATCATCTTTTTTGAAATCTTTTTCAGCCATTATCAATAAGGCAGACTTCCCTTCCCCTTTGAGTCCTGTTGCAATGAGAACCTTATCATTCCCAATGAATCTGGAAATTTCTGACTTTTGAATCGCATAAGAAAAAAATATGTCTTCATCCTCGTCTTCCGCAATGTCATTGCCGAATAAGCTGCTGTCTGTAATGGAGATGCCGCTCATGATTGTCCCCCAAAGTTGTATAATTAAAACAAAAAGCCCTTACGTTTGTTCAACGTAAGGGCTTGTATTATCTGGTTGCGGGGGCAGGATTTGAACCTACGACCTTCGGGTTATGAGCCCGACGAGCTACCGAGCTGCTCCACCCCGCGACAC
>JABNAD010000241.1_pt1 | contig 42134 bp, 43 predicted proteins | sample 7240381 | NCBI WGS metagenome assembly JABNAD01 (sample SAMN11332834, study PRJNA596920) | anaerobic digester metagenome | biome: digested sludge; isolation source: digested sewage sludge-derived enrichment culture grown on H2/CO2 | place: Germany: Goettingen
TAAATTTTTATTTTGTCTGAATCATCCGACGACACTCTCCTTGGCAGCACGGAGCATTTCTTTGGCCAGCTGGTCTGTCGGTAGCGGTCGCAGCGAGGGGAAGAGTCCCAGCCGGTTGAAGAAACGAATCGCTTTCACCCCGGCCAGCTCCAACGTCCGATTGCTCTGTTTGCGTATCAGTGATGGAGGCCGAAATATCAATAGTTTTGGGAATTCCAGTTTCCGCACTGCTTCCTCCAGTTTTCCTTTCATCCGGGCATAAAAGAACGGTGATCTCGAGGAGGCGTTCATCGATGAGACCAGGACAAAGCATTTCATTCCGTTTTCTTTGGCAACTTTAGCAAACCGGTACTGGTAATCGAAATCCACCTTCCATTGCGCTGCCTTACTGCCGGCGTCTTTCAGGGTGGTCCCCAGGCAAGAGAAGAGGATATCCCCCTTCACCCGGTGGGCCCATTGCTCCGGCCTTTCAAAATCGATCCGGTTTACCGTCAGTTTAGCGTGTCGTATCTGCGGGTCTCTCCTGACGAAAATCTCTACGCTCTCTATCTCGCCGTCGTTCAGCAACAGCTGCAGCAGGTCGCTGCCCGTAGCACCCGTGGCACCGATTAACAGTGTTTTCATCAATTTTCTCTATTTAAATTCCGGATAAGGCACAAATTCTGACTCTCCCGGCACTTCCGGGAAGCGACGGTTAACCCAATCCTCTTTTGCCTGTAGAAGTCTCTCCCTTCTCGAAGAGACGAAGTTCCAGTCTATATAACGCCGTTCTGGAAAAGGTTCGCCGCCAAAGAGGTAGACCCTGGTGTCAGGGCCCATCTCGAACGCGCAGAGACGGCTGTTTTGTGCAATCAGCAACTTTCCGGGCCCAAAACTGTAGTTTTCAATTCGCACCTTCCCTTTCAGGATATAGAGTCCGCTCTCCCCATACAGTTCACCGTCCGGATTGAACATCTGCGGCTTGTCGCTTTTCAGCTCGATCAGGTATAGAGGGCTGTAGACCGGTACCGGTGATTTCTTCCCGAACACTTCACCGGCGATCAACTTTGTTTGTATCCCGTGCATCTCCCAGGCGGGTATCTCTTCAGCGGGGATGTGGAAGAATGAAGATTCTGTCTCCTCCATTGCTGTGGGGAGTGCCACCCATATTTGCATACCGTGGAGCACTTTTTTGGTGTCGCGCAGTCGCTCGGGTGTTCGCTCCGAGTGGACCACTCCTCTACCGGCTGTCATCCAGTTCACAGCCCCGGGTGTAATCTCCACCTCATTGCCGATGCTGTCACGGTGCATGATTGCCCCGTCGAACAGGTAGGTGAGGGTGGAAAGGCCGATATGGGGATGTGGCGGTACATCCAGGTTCTCTCCGGACTGCATCGTGGCAGGCCCCATATGGTCGATAAATGCGAAAGGGCCTACCGTCCTTTTCTGTCGGAAAGGCAGAAGACGTCCTACCATAAAGTTACCGATACTGGCCGCCCGTTCTTCAATGATCAATCCAATGTTTGACATATTATTTTATTTTATGAATTACCTTGTTTTAATTTCCAGTGTGTTGTGAAGACAGATGTAGGTCCCCCTTGATTTTCCTGTTGATAGAAGACAGTCAATATGCTGCCATCATCCAGTTGTACACTTGCCGGGTATCCCAGGTCCCCGTTGTATGCTTCTGCAAGCGTAATTTCATTTTTTATATCCCATGTTTTCCCTTTATCGTGACTGATACAGGCACGCTCGCTGCAGGGCGGTCGTCTGTGTCCATACACCACCAGCAGCCATCCATTGTTAAGCTTCAGCAAATGAGGTGGGTATCCCCATATGGGAGTTTCGTGAAGTACAGTCCATGTTTTGCCTCCATCTTCTGATCTTCTTACCCAGTTTCCCAGCCAATGTTTCTTCAGTTCTTCGGGAATCTTTTCCGCTACGCGGGCATATTTTTGGTAAGCCCATTTCCAGTTGGGGTTAGCATAGGCCAGAGAGGTAAACCAGCTGATTAACAGGGTATTTTTGCCGGTCTGAATGATTCCGGCATCCCTGTCATCCAATGGACTGTTGTTTACTGTTTCTGGTTCAGACCAGGTTTTCCCATTATTCGTACTGCGGATGAGTCGGGTTTTTCCCCAGGGGCAAACGTGTGAATCTCTGTCTCCCGAGTAAACAATCAGCAACTCTCCCTTATCGGTTTTTGTGATCGAAGGCCAGCCGAGGCAGCGGTTAGGTTCGATAAAAGGTTGGGTTGCTTTTGGATGGCCGTTTTCGTCAATTGACTGACCAATAATCAGGTACTTTCCGGACTCTTTGGAGACAAGCTTTGTTTCCACGATTTCAGCGATCCTGTTTTGTGGTGTGTCCGCGGGTATTGTTCCTTGGTTCAAAACGGAATAAATATGCTTATTGTTTGTCGGCAATCGATGGGTCAGTAGGCTTCCCATTGTTGTCAATCCGGAGATTTTTAAGAAATTGCGTCTGTTGTACTTTCTGTTGTCCATCTTTTTCTGTTATCGAATAAATATTCAATTGCGTAGAGGTTTGTATCTATTTAGAAATGAGCTGATTAATTTTGTTTGACTCATGGAAAGTTAAATTAAGTGATGTTTCGTTCGAATAAAAAACAAAAATACCATAATTTTCAAATAAATATCGGACTTACCATTGTGAAATCCAAACACCGGAGGAAATACAAAACAAGTTTATCAACTCGATTATAAGTAAATAGAACCAAGTTTTGGAGCCATCCGGTATCGGTTCTATGCATATGGAACAATATTTTGCACTGCAGCTAGATCTGTAGTGGTAGTTGAGTTTTACCAAGCTTTGTTCTTCAGACAATTGGGGTTGATGATAAAAAGTGACTGTTAAAAGTAGCTAATACTTACTTACTCTTTCAAGTGAATATTTCGCAAAGCTGAGGTTGTCCTCCACGAACAAATGCCAAAGGGCTTTGAAAGGCTTACTTCACTGCGGACGGAAAGTTGCTTTCCCGAGGTAGAAAAATCTATGACTTGTTCCCCATCAATCCATGCTTCAATCTTTTCGGAGGATACTTTTAAGTGAATGGCGTACCAGGTATCGTGGTCGAATTTTTTCAAAGTGTGACTTTCGTTGTCCGATGCGTCTGATCCGTCGATGTTGCTAAGACCCACCACCGGACCGCCCCATCCTCCTATGATCAAAGTGCAAAACGAATCTTTCACAGGGAAAGTCATTCCGCAAAAAAAATCGTTACCGGTTATTTTTTTAGCTTCCAGCTTCACTTCGTAATCTGTTTTTGGGAAATTCCCATTCCAGGTAATACCTGTACAGCCATCTCCCATTCCAAGCACAATTTCACCTTCAATAACCTGAACCGTGCCTTGCGTACCAAAGTTGGTAATTTGCCAGCCATCCAGTGATTTGCCATCAAACAACTGAACCCAGCCGGAATCAACACGTTGGGGTATAGTCTCAGTGGCGTTCTTACTTTTTTGATTGCCAACACAAGCAGATAAACCAATCAGAAAAGCTACTACGATATAAGGGGTTGTTCTCTTGTAAAGTGAATTTTTTATTTGCATGAAGAAATGTTTTGCTTTTTTTATGCACTTATAGCCGCTACTTAACAATTGGAACAAAGGTATAATTATTTTTTAATTGAAAGGGATCGTTCCTGTTTTTTGGTACTTTGTTGATGTTCGTTACTGGGTGTGGAAATTTACCTCAATACGATTCGGGGTGATTGTTTGTATATCCCTGATAGATAGGTTATCGTATGTTTATTTAAGTTGATTTTAACACTTGGAAACAAAGTTTTTGGCGTAAAAGTTTTTTTTTAATAAAAACGGACGTAATTTTGTCCCTGGAAATGATGACTTTTAGCGAAAAGTCAACAGTAAATAAACTTAGTTAAATGCGTGAAGCACAAGTAAGTTTGAGTATTAATTAAAACATTTTTTATGAAGTATGTGAACTTTTGTCTTGTAGCAATTGTTTCGCTTTTCTTTATGTCGAGCTCAATCAAAACCGAAAAAACTTCCACAGGTTATTATCCCGGCGAACAGATTCCAAATATTGTTCTCAGTGGATTGGAAGGACAACATCTCGACTTAAGCGAATATAAAGGCAGAAAAGTAGTATTAAGCTTTTGGGCGGCTTACGATGCCCAATCAAGAGCCAGCAACGTTCAGCTGTATAATTATTTAAAAGAAGCAGCCCCTGACGTTACGTTTCTATCGATCTCGTTTGACGAGAACCGGAACGTCTCTGAAAGAACGGCGCTCTTGGACAAGATTGATTTAAATTCGCAGTTTTGCGATGAAACAGGAGCCAGCTCAGCGATTTATAAAGAATTCAGGTTGAGGCATGGTTTCAAAAATTACTTGATCGATGAAAACGGAGTTATTTTGGCGATAGACCTCTCGATTGAAAAATTAAAAGAACTGATCTAAGTAATTTGAATGTATTAAAATAAAAGTCAGGGTGCCTGTTCTGAGCACCCTGACTTTTTTTATTCATTTCTTCTTGGCTTGATTAGCCACGGCATCCATTAGTTTCTTGATTTCTTCCGGATCGCCCAGGAAATAATCTTTCACCAGATTCATGTTGTCGTCAAATTCGAACACGTAGGGAACAGCTGTTGGCAGGTTTAAGCTAACGATATCTTCATCAGAAATACCTTTCAGGTGTTTGATAATTCCACGTAAACTGTTTCCGTGAGCGGCAATAATCACTTCGTTGTATTTCTCTTTCATTTCGGGAACAACTGTATCGTTCCAGTAAGGAAGAATGCGATCTACTGTGTGGCTCAACGCTTCGGTAAGTGGTAAGTCCTTTTCGTCAACCCCCTTGTAGCGGACATCCATAAAGGGAGAACGGGGATCGTCCTTGGCCAGTTCTGTTGGAGGAATATCGTAGCTTCTGCGCCAGATAAGTACTTGTTCATCGCCGTACTTCTCGGCTGTTTCAGATTTATTTAGTCCCTGCAGCATGCCGTAGTGCTTTTCATTGAGGCGCCATGTTTTTTCTACGGGAATCCAGTCCAAATCCATTTCATCCAGGACGACGTTGAGAGTTTTAACAGCTCTTTTCAGGTAAGAGGTGTAAGCCTTTTCAAAATGAAAACCCTCTTTTTTCAATAATTTTCCTGCTTTGTGTGCTTCTTCAACACCTTTTTCAGTTAAATCCACATCGGTCCATCCCGTAAAACGGTTCTCCTTGTTCCACACGCTTTCGCCGTGACGAATTAATACTACTCTCTTCATTGTGTATAATTTATTTAATTATTGTTTATCGTTTTGGAGGGACAAAACTACTCAAAAAGGATGAATTTTCCGAATTTTTATCGGGCTATTTACATAACGATGGCTCAGCGGTACAAGGGTTGATTCTCTTGCATGTTACGAATAATTCTTATTTGTCCCACCAGTAAATAGAGGGACAGGAGCGATGCCAGGAGGTCTGAAACCGGCATAGCGATCCAAACGCCGTTTAACCCAAGCAACGCAGGGAAGATCAATAACCCGGGGACCAGAAAGATAATCTGCCGGCTCAAACTTTGTATAATGGCTTTTTTCGCTTGCCCGATACTTTGAAAGAAATTCCCTGCAACAACTTGAAAACCCACTAAGGGAAAAGCAATCAAGCTAAGCCGGATACCGTTTTCAGCAATTTCAAGCAATTCCTGGTCACCGGTGAACGCACTGGCAAATTGACGGGGGAAGAACATGCCGATAATAAATCCGGCACTCGTGATAATAGTCGCCACTTTTACGGTATAGAAAAAAGTGTCTTTGACCCGCAAAAAGTTCCCTGCACCGTAGTTATACCCGATAATCGGCTGCGTACCCTGGTTTAACCCCACTACAGTCATAATTATGATCAACAACATGGAGTTAAGTATTCCATAGGCACCTACGGCTAAATCGCCTCCGTGTTTCAACAGTGAGGTGTTTAACAAAACGGCTACTCCTGATGCTGCTACCTGCATAAAAAAGGGAGAAAGACCGATAGATACGATAGCCAGGACGATATTTTTATTTAGCCGGATATTCTCTTTCCGCAAGCGTATAAGACTGCTGTCCTGTATGAAATGATGCATCACAAATAACATTCCTACAAACATGGAAATAACCGTGGCCCAAGCCACTCCGGCAATACCGAGATCAAAAACGAAAATAAACACCGGGTCGAGGATGATGTTCAACAGAGCTCCGATTAACATCGTTATCATCGCTTTTTTGGGATATCCCGAGGCCCGCATCATGTTATTAAAGCTGTAACAGAGACTGATAAAGACATTTCCGATAAGAACGATTTGTAAATATTCCCGTGCGTAGGGCAGTGTGTTTGCGGTAGCTCCGAAAGCGAGAAGGATAGGATCGAGATAAACGTAGAAAAGCGTCATGATCACTGCGTTGAACAAAAGTATAAGTATCAGGGAGTTGCCGAGGATTTGTTCTGCCGTATGTTTCTTCCTTTCGCCCAAACTGATAGAAATCCGGCTTGCGGCACCTACACCAACCAACATCCCGAGCGAAGAGGCAAGTATGGTAACCGGGAAAGTGATGGCCAGTCCCGAAATAGCATACGCTCCAACCCCTTGGCCTATAAAAATTCGGTCAACGATGTTGTAGAGCGAATTTACAAGGGTGCCGATGATGGCGGGAATAGAATATTCCCATACCAGAACGCTTATTTTTTTTGTTTCGAGAGTAAGTTCCGTATCTGTGATCGATTGTCGCACAGTGAAATTGCGCTTTAAAATTTTAATTTTCCGGTAACTACCGGCACAGCAAGATCTGTCCGTCTTATAACGAAATTTCCAGGGTTTATGTTCGAACGATTTTTATCCTTTGTGCGTCATTACTTGCAATACAATCCTGTCGGTTTCTGCCATGCCCTGGTTACCAATGATGGCTAGGTTTTGAATGGTCTTGTCCACGTCTTCATTCACGATACCTTCCTGTGACGTTACCACCCGGTTTTCTATGGCCATCAGGGCAGAGAGCATTGCCGTGGAGGTGCCGCTGGCTATTTTAAGTGCACAACTGGGCTTTGCCCCGTCGCAAATCATACCGGTTATGTTGGCAATCATGTTTTTTATGGCGAACGTAACCTGTCTATAATTGCCTCCCATAAGGTACGTTATGCCGCAGCTGGAACCCGCTGACGCCACTACGCAACCGCATAATGCCGATAACCTTCCCAGGTATTGTTTGATGTAAATAACCGATAGGTTGCTGAGAATCAGTGCTCTGATAAGGCTTTCTTCGTCACAGCCAGCGTCCTCTGCATAGGTTAACACGGGAAGTGTCGCGGCTACACCCTGGTTTCCGCTTCCGGAGTTGCTCATCACCGGAATTAGGGCTCCGTCCATCCTTGCATCGCAGGCACCAGCCGTTGCAGAGATCATGCGGCTGTGTGGATTTTCTCCGAAAAGGGCCTTTCCCCTATCGCCTGTCAGGCTTTTGGCCACGTTGTGTCCGTAACTTTGTTTTTGGGATTGTAGTGAAGCTTCCCGATTCATTCTTGCCGCTTCAAGGATGAAATCCAATTCATCTATAGGCGATTCAGCGGCATATTCGTATACTTTCCGGAACGTGAGCTGTACATCCTCTTCCTTTTCTTCTGCTGTTTCCGTTTTATTTTTCAGCAGCACAGTTCCGTTTTTTTCGACGTAGGAGAACTGGGTATGGCTGCCACGAATAACAGCTACGGACGATTCATTTCCGGCGTAGCACCGGACTTCTATATACAGTTTATCTTCAATTTCCTTTTCAACATCGATTTTTATTCGTTTGTCTTGGATGTATTGTTTGGCGCGTTCCACGTCCGCAGGTTGGAGATCCCGGAGAACTTCCAGGCCGTACTCCGGTTTCCCGATCAGTGCGCCCAAGGCAACGGCTATAGGTAACCCAATCATTCCTGTTCCGGGAATTCCTACACCCATAGCGTTTTTAAGGACGTTGGAACTCAGAATTACCTCGATCTGTTTGGGTTTTCGTCCCAGTGTTTCCGTTGCCTGTGCGACACAAAGCGATACGGCGACAGGCTCTGTGCAACCGATAGCCGGAATTATTTCACGTTGCATCAGTTGCTTGATTTTTTTTCTCTCTTGCGGGTTTAACATGAAAATTTGTGGTTCAATGATTTTAAGTATACGGCAAAGTTACATAAAAATCGACAGAAAGCCGGTTGAAAGGAGAAATAATGAAAAACAGACGTACCGTTGACAGGATTAAAATATAATTGTATATTTGAACTCCAAACAGCCTTAAAGAGATATGACAAACAACGAATATTTGCTTCATTATGTTTGGAAATACCGGCTTTTCGACCGGGCTGACCTCCAAACGATGGATGGACAAAAAGTAGATATCATCGATCCGGGAACACACAACACTGATGCCGGAGCTGATTTCTTCAATGCCAAAATCAAAATAGGGGATAAGATGTGGGCAGGGGATGTGGAGATTCATCCATCATCAGGTGATTGGACCAAACACGGACACCATACCGATGAAAGCTACAACTCGGTGATTTTGCACGTGGCGGAAAGAGTGAAAGGTGTGGTGAGGAACCAAAAAGGTGTGCAGGTTCCGCAAATGCAATTGATTGTACCTGAAGATGTAAGAAAAAATGCAGCGTATTTGCTCAACAGCAAGTCGAGTATCCCTTGCAAGAATCATCTCCCGCTGGTGGAAAGGGGAGTAATATGTGCCTGGATGGTTGAGATGGGGCTTCAACGGTTGGAGCGGAAGATCAACGATATTTTTACACATATGGCCCGATTCAACAATTCATGGGATCATTCCTTTTATGTGTTGCTTGTCCGGAACTTTGGATTCGGATTAAATTCCGACGGATTTGAACGACTGGCGTTGAGCCTTCCTCTCAACTGTATTCAGAGACACAGCGATAGCCTTTTTCAGATAGAAGCGTTGCTGTATGGGCAAGCCGGATTGTTGTATGACGACATTGTTTCCGATGATTACTACCTGCAACTCAGAAAAGAATACGGGTTCTTAAAACACAAATACCAACTTAAGCCTATCGATGGATTTTTATTCAAGAAGTTGCGTGTCCGTCCCCGCGCATTTCCACAAGTACGTATCGCACAGCTGGCAACTCTGCTGAAGCAGTCGGACCGTCTCTTTTCTTCCATACTCGAGAGAGAAGACTATAGACAGTTATGGAGTTATTTTCAGGTTGATACCTCCGATTACTGGCATACCCATTATTCTTTCGGAAAAGAGTCGGAAAGATCCCGAAAGTACCTGGGGGAATCTTCTTTCCATGTTATCCTTATCAACACGGTTGTTCCTATGCTCTTTGCTTACGGAAGAAAAACCGGCCAGGAGAAATTTTGTGACAGAGCGTTGCAGATACTGGAGACGGTAGAACCAGAACGAAATGCTATCGTTGCTGAATTTGCAGTTTCCGGTATATCTCCTGTCAGTGCATTCGATTCGCAAGCGCTCATTCAATTGAAAAAAGAGTACTGCGATAAGCGGAAGTGCCTGTACTGCAAAATCGGAAATCAAATCTTAGCCCGATAGCGCTGCAAAACATCTTGTATTTACTGAATTTCCGTTTTTTTAAACATCAAAACGCTAAAAACTACTTAATTCGTTGTATTTTTGCGCCAATTATGCAAATGACAGGAAGGTAATAATGATAAGGTTGTTGAAATATATACTCATACTCATTTTTCCGGGAGGAATACTGTTCGTATTGAATTCATGCGCCAATATGGCAGCGCCCACGGGCGGGCTGTATGACGAGGCACCACCGCGGGTAGTCCGTTCCAATCCTCAAAACAGCGCATTAAACGTAACCCGCAACATCGTTGAAATTGAATTTGACGAGAACATAAAAGTTGAAAAACCGACAGAGAAAGTGATCATTACGCCTCCGCAGATAAATATGCCTGTGATAAAATCGGTGGGAAAGAAAGCCGTTGTGGAATTCAACGATGAACTATTGCCAAACACTACTTATACGATCGATTTTACTGATGCTATTGTCGATAATAACGAAGGGAATCCGCTCGAAAACTTCTCCCTCTCTTTCTCTACAGGAGATCAACTCGATACGCTCGCCGTTTCCGGCAAAGTGTTATCCGCAGAAAACCTGGAACCTGCTCAAGGTATTTATGTGGGCATGCACACCAACCTGGATGACACCGCTTTTGTAAGGACTCCTTTTGAAAGGATTTCAAGGACTGACTCACGCGGAAGGTTTACAGTAAGAGGATTAGCCGCAGGTAAATACAGGATTTTTGCTCTCGACGATAAAAACAGGGATTATAAATATGACAACCCGCAGGAGGCCATAGCCTTTCTTGATTCCATTGTCGTGCCGTCATCGATGCCTGCTATACGACAGGATACGGTTTTCAAAGACAGTGTGACCATTGATACCGTAAAAACGATAAATTACACCCGTTTTCTGCCTGATAATATTTTACTTCGCTCATTTTCATCCGGATTTCAACGGAAATATTTTCAAAAACACGAACGAACCCAGCGTGAAAAACTTGTTGTCTTTTTTGCGGCTCCAACCCAGGAGCCTGCTTTCGAACTGTTAAAACCGGTATCAGGCAATGAAAACTGGTACGTGATGGAGAAAAGCAAAGATAACGATACCCTTTCCCTGTGGATATCCGACTCATTGGTCTTAAGGCAGGATACCGTTATACTGAAGATGGATTACCTGAAAACAGATTCGTTGAACCGGGACCTTGTGCAGTCGGATACATTGAGTTTTAACTTCCGCGAACCGCGACAAACCCGCAGAGAAAAAGAAAACGAAGGGAAGGAAGAAGAAGTGCGTTTGCTTGCCGTTAATCACAATATCCAATCTTCACACGAAATTTACTTGCCGGTTCAGTTGGAGTTTGAACAACCGGTAATCGATTTTGATTCATCGAAAGTTCACCTCACATACGAAGTGGACTCTGTTTTCTCGCATGTCCCTTTCACTATGCTTGGCGACACGCTCAACCCCCGAAAGTATACGCTTCGGCACAAATGGGAACCCGGAGGGAAGTATAAATTAACCATCGATTCAGCGACTGTTCACAGTATTTACGGATTGTGGAACAACAAGGTAGAGCAGACGTTTGCCGTAAAAGCACTGGATCAGTACGGAAACTTAATGTTTCAGCTGTCGGGACTGCCGGTAGGGAAACCGGCTTATGTAGAGTTGCTGGACAAATCGGATAAACCTTTTCGAAAAGTACGTGTCAAAAACAGCGAAGCCCTGATTTTCGATATTAATCCGGGAACGCTGTATGCCCGACTTTTCATCGATGACAACGAAGACGGTGAATGGACGACAGGTGACTATGAGAAGGGTAGACAGCCCGAAAGAGTTTACTATTATCCGGGTGCGTATGAGATTAGGGCATACACTGACCATGAAGAGTCGTGGAATGTGACGGAGTTGCCGTTAGACAAGCAAAAACCGCTTGATGTCACTAAAAATAAACCCGAAGAAAAGAAACGCCGTAACCTCAACGAAGAACGCGAACGCCAGCAACAGCAGCAAAACCGACGCGGAGGAGCTTCTTTTCCCGGCGGGGCCGGAAGTATGGGCGGACCGGCCACTCCAATGCAGAGACCGGTTGCTCCTGCCCGATAACCGCACTTAATCCAAACGAACGAAAATGAACAAAACGATTCAATTGTTTCTCTTATTTATCTTGGTTGTCTCCCTGCCTCAGGGAGCAATTGCCCAGTGTAAGATCATCAATAACTCTTTTAAAGACGGAGAGAACATCTCTTACGATTTGTATTTCAATTACGGCATAGTGAATGCCAAAGCCGGCACAGGATCATTAAAGACCAATCTGGTAAACTACAAGGGCAACAGCGCTTTCAATGTTCGCATGTTGCTTAATACGAGTGGATTGGCAGGAAGTGTTTATACGGTTAATGATACGCTTGTGTCGTATATCGACATGAATTTGCGACCGCTGCTCTTCACTAAAAATGCATTTGAAGGAAAGGATTATTCCCGGGAAGTGCAGTCTTTCAGTTATGTAGAGGATGGAATAAAAGTAAGGACAAACCGTGTTTTTAACGGAAAAAAGAAATTTGAGGAAACCATTACTACCCATGAATGTACATACGATTACCTGTCGGTATTGGCGTTGATCCGGAACCTGGACTACACGGATATGGAACCCGGTGACCAAAAGCAAATACAGTTTATTTCCGGAAGAGAGATCGTGAACATGGCTGTAAACTACAACGGTTTGTCCAAGATTAAAGCCAATGACGGGCAAACCTACAACACGGTTCAAATCTCCATGACTATCTACGATAAGGCGTTTAAAGACAAGAAAGAGGCTATTAGTGCTTCATTGACCGATGATGCGAACAGAATTCCCATTGTCATCAACACGCATTTAAAGATTGGAGCTATACGCGCTGTGCTGAAAAATGTTTCCGGCCTGCGAAATTAAGAAACTGTTTTGAAGTTTCCTTTTGTTCCATACGCCGTATGATGCGAAAATCCAGGTTCATAAAAAATGACACAAACAGTGCATAAATAATCAAAACAGTTTTTAAATTTTCTTAACCTATGCAAAAGCAATTTTTTCTTTTCTGTGTGCTTTTTCTGACGCTTCTTTCTGCTTATCCCCGCCATTCACAGGCACAAAATGCAGGTGAACCCTATGTGATTTTGGTTGAATTTACGTTGGATGAGAGCCGGGTAGATGAGGCCATAGAGTTGTTATCAGACATTCAATTGCAAACCCTTGAAAACGAAGAGGGTTGCCTGGTTTACGATGTTTTGTTGAGTGAAGAGGATCCTGCTCGTGTATTTATCTACGAGAGCTACGAGAGTGAAGCTGCATATAAAGTGCATTCCAATGCTTCTTATTTTAAAGAGATTGTTCTGAAAAAACTGAAGCCACTCATCAAAAGCCAAAAGATAACCAAGGTATTTCCATTGAATTTCGAAGGAGTGTTAGGTGACGCTGAGATTTAACGCTCTCTAAAGAATTTCCATCTCTGTAAAAAGTTGCCTGTATATTTTGGCCTTTTCGGATAATGGCCTGGGGTATGCTCTTGATGAGGAAGGCATCCGGTAAAATTTGTATTTCTTATTGAGGAAATCAACGGTCACGCTGTTCCCAATCTTAGGAATGGGAGTTGTGGCGGGAAAAAGCGACCGAAGAGTCTCAGTCGCTTTTTCACCGGTTGTAGCGAACGCTTTGCAGTCAGGGATTTTCGATAAAATGTTTTCAAGGTTGAGCGGAGTAACTATTTCCAGAAAATTATCCGACGCATTTCCTTTCAGCCGGTGCACTTCGTGTGCCGTATCACATACGGCAATACCTTTCAAGGATAGGAATTCCATAATTTTTTCTTTATCGAAAGAGGACTTGTTTTCCGAAAGGAAATAGTCTTTTTCATTGAAAAACGCCAGCCCCAAAATCCGCCACATATCGTTTTGGAAATTGGGATAATAGAAATCCATCTTCCACTTCGCCTTCGGTGGAGGAAAGCTGCCCAGCATCAGTAACCTGGTTTTGCCGGGTAAAAAGGGTTGCAAAGGGTGAGTCTCGATTGGAAGCATCATTCAGTTGTCCTTCCTGATCGGGTCATCGTATTGCTCCTGGAGGCGTTTAAGTTCGGCGCAAAGCTCGCCGGTAATTTTTTCGTATCCGGTTTTTCCGTACAGGTTGTTCATTTCCATCGGATCGGCTTGCAGGTCGAACAGTTCCCACTCATCTATGTCTCCGTAGAAGCGAATGAGTTTGTACCGTTCCGTTCTCACTCCATAATGACGCCTTACGGCATGTTCACCGGGATATTCGTAGTAATGATAATACAGGGATTTTCTCCAATTAGCGGGAGCTTTTTCGTTTTTGAGTAAAGGTACCAGAGAGACGCCTTGTATATCTGAAGGGATAGGAGCACCCGCAAGCTCAAGCATTGTCGGTGCAAAATCGATGTTTTGAACCAGTTGTGGTATGTCGCCCCGTTTCTTGTATGATTTGGGAAGCCACATAACCAGGGGTGTGCTGAACGATTCTTCATACATGAATCGTTTGTCGAACCAACCGTGTTCACCCATGTAAAAACCCTGATCGGACGTGTAAATGACAACGGTGTTCTCCAGCATTCCGTTTTTTTCCAGGTAGTCGAGAATACGCCCCACATTTTCATCCAGCGACTTTATGGTTTTGGCGTAATCACGCATATAGCGTTGATATTTCCACTCTGCCAATTCGTTGCCTTGTAAGCCAGACGCGTAAAATGCATCAATGATTGGCTGGTAATGAGCATCCCATTTTGTTTTCTGTGCAGAATCCAACCGGGCATATTCCCCCTGGATATATTGTTCCGACAACCGGGTGCTGACACCCGGACGCAGCATCTTCAGGTCATTCACAATGTCCATATCGCGGTCGCTAGCGATGCTCATCTCCTGCATTTTTGCTGCTTTTCTCCCTGAATAATCGTCGTAAAAATTGGTAGGGAGCTCAAATGTTTTGTCTTCGTAAGCTTTTAGGTAAGTCGTATCGGACATCCAGTTACGGTGTGCCGCTTTGTGATGCAGGAACAGGCAGAAAGGCTTTTTCTTGTCGCGTCCGTTCTCGAGCCAATCCAGTCCGAAGTCAGTAATGAGGTTTGTGGCGTACCCCTGGTGGTTTTTTCTTCCTTCAGGGGTGATAAAATCGGGTTGATAATAATGGCCTTGACCGGGAAGAATTGTCCAGTAGTCGAAATGAGTGGGTTGACTGTCCAGGTGCCATTTTCCAATCATTGCTGTTTGGTATCCCGCCTGTTGCAGCAGTTGCTGGACGGTTTGCTGACTGCCGTCGAACGAAGTGATGTTGTCGATTTTTCCGTTTTTGTGGCTGTGCTTTCCGGTCAGCAGGCATGCACGGCTGGGAGCAGAGATGGAGTTTGCCACGAAAGCATTGGTAAATCTCACTCCGTTATTAGCTATTCTGTCGAGGTTAGGTGTTTCTATGTGGCGCTTGTCATAACAACTCATCATTTGCCGGGTATGGTCGTCCGTCATGATATAAACGATGTTCAACGGTTTCGTATTTACCGTTTTTTCTGTTCCTGTGCACGAAGCCAGCAAGGCTGTTCCGGCGATGGTGAATAATAGATTGTTCTGTTTGAGTTCCATTGGCTCTTGGGATTCCGTTTTCACAAAAATAGTTTTTTTTGTCCAATTACGGACTTTTTTCTTTAATTATCTGCCGGGATAAAAATTTTTAGCAAAAAACGAGTATCTTTGCAAATTAAAACAGATCTGTCAATGAATCACGACAACTATCATTCGAGAATCCCTGAACCGGCTTTGCGAAGGCTGCCGTGGTATTTGTCTTACGTTAAGTTGTTAAAAAAACAAGGATACAGCAAAGTGTCTTCTACACAAATCGCCAAAAAGATCAATGTGTCAGCCACTCAAATTGCGAAAGATCTTTCCTATGTAAATGTCAGCGGTAAAACCCGGGTAGGCTATGATATTGATAAGCTGATAGGTGTGCTGGAAGATTTTTTGGGTTTCAAAAAGATGCATACCGCCGTGCTTTTCGGGGTAGGAAGTCTGGGGGCTGCCTTGCTTTCCGATTCGGGTTTAGAGCAATACGGCCTAAAGATACGTGCTGGATTTGACGTGAATCCATCCATCGTCGGACAGAAAATTAACAACATCCCCGTGTTTCACTCCGATGATTTCGTGGCAAAAAACAAAAAAATAGATGCCCAAATTGGTATTCTCACCGTTCCCCCCGATATTGCTCAGGAAGTTGCCGACTTTATGATTGCGGGAGGGACTCAGGCAATATGGAATTTTACTCCTTTCCGGATTCGCGTTCCCGAGCACATTGTGTTGCAGAATACATCGCTTTACGCGCACCTGGCGGTCATGTTTAACCGGCTTGTGAAGGAGGGGTAGCACCAATGAAAATTTTTGCTGTCGGCTTAAACTACGATTCGCATAACCGGGAGATGAAGCGGGTCTTTGAGGCCAGTGAACCGGTTATCTTTATGAAACCCGATACGGCTTTATTGCGTAACGGAAACCCTTTTTTCCTGCCTGATTTTTCCAGTGAAATTCATTACGAAACAGAATTGGTGCTAAAAATTAACCGGTTGGGAAAGAACATTGCCGAAAAATTTGCTCACCGTTATTACGATGAAATTACCGTAGGTATAGATTTTACCGCCCGTGATTTGCAACGGAAACAAAAGGAATTGGGCCTGCCTTGGGAGATAGCCAAAGGCTTTGATAATTCTGCGCCCGTAGGAGAATTTATTTCCATAAAGAAAATACCGGACATTAACAACATAAACTTCCGTCTCGATATCAATGAAAAAACTGTACAGCAAGGGAATAGTTGTGATTTGATTTACTCTTTCGATAAAATCATCGCTTACATCAGTCGCTTTTTTACGCTTAAGATAGGGGATCTTGTCTTTACCGGAACTCCGGCAGGAATTGGAGGTGTATCCATCAACGATCGTCTTGAGGGCTATATTGAAAATAAGAAGCTGCTCGATTTTAAAATTAAATAGCACCAATACAATAAAAAGAGATTATATTTGTTTAGAAATTAAACAACATATACAGATCTATGCAATCGAAATCAAGTTTCTTCACTACCGTTTGTTTCTTGAGCCTATTTATACTGTTTTCCGACAAGGCTTTTGCCCAACAATATAATCCGATTCCCGTGGCAATGCCTTCTCTTCAGATCGCACCCGATGCCCGGGGCGGCGGTATGGGCGATATAGGTGCTGCCTCCATGCCCGATGTCTATTCACAGTATTGGAATGCTGCCAAGTATCCGTTTATATCCGGCAGTACCGGATTTTCGATCTCGTATACTCCCTGGTTAAGTAAGCTGGTAAACGACATTGATCTGGTGTATCTGACCGGTTTTTGGAAATTCGGGAACGAAAACCTGAACGCTATCAGTACTTCACTCCGTTATTTTTCTCTGGGAGACGTTGATGTATTTGATCAGAACACCGATTACGTGATGGCCGTATCCCCCCATGAATTTGCTTTCGATGTGGCGTATTCAAGAAAACTTTCCGAAACCTTTTCAGGAGCGGTCACCTTGCGGTATATACGTGCCGATTATTCCACGGGAAGCGATGACGTGACACCCGGCAACGCTTTCTCAGCCGATATTTCCGGTTACAATGAGACCTATCTCAACCTGGGACAGTCGGAAGCATTGTTGGGGTTTGGGTTTAATATTTCAAATATAGGAACAAAGATATCTTATGACGGAGGCAACACATCCATGTTTTTGCCTGCTAACTTGAGGGTGGGTACATCACTGGGGCTGCCGGTTGATGATAAAAACAGTTTCTCTTTCAGTGTTGATGTCAACAAGTTGCTTGTTCCGACGCCACAACTGCCTGCTGAAGGGGAGAGCGAAGAGGAGAGGACGAAAAGGGTACAGAAATATGCCGATACTTCTCCCGTTGCCGGTATTTTCAACTCTTTTGGTGATGCTCCCGGGGGATTTAAGGAAGAGATGCAGGAAGTGATCTGGTCGCTGGGAGTAGAATATTCTTACGATAATCGGTTTTCGCTCCGTACGGGGTATTATCACGAGAGCGAATACAAGGGAAATCGCCGTTATATGGCTTTTGGAGCCGGATTTAAAATGAACGCCTTTCAAATTGATGCGGCTTATTTAGTCTCAACGGCCCAGTCCAATCCGTTGGATCAGACCTTGCGCTTGTCGCTCGGTTTTGATATCGATGGAATAAAACAGTTGTTGCGGTAATCGAGTAATTTTTCTATGAAGATAAGAGTAGGTTTTGGATACGACATGCATCGCCTGGCAGAAGGCAGAGACCTCTGGATGGGAGGAATAAAAATAGACTTTGAAAAAGGCCTGCAGGGTCATTCCGATGCCGATGTATTGATCCACAGCATTTGCGATGCATTGCTTGGTGCGGCCAACCTGCGGGATATCGGTTTTCATTTTCCTGACACCGCAGACGAGTTTCTGGGTGTCGACAGTAAAATACTGTTGAAGAAAAGCGTTGCCTTGTTGCGAGAAAATGGGTTTGAGGTAGGTAACATTGACGCAACCATCTGTGCCGAAGCTCCCAAAATGAACCCGCATGTTCCGGCTATGCAAAAGACGTTAAGCGAAATAATGGAGACGGATGTCAACACTATTTCCATCAAGGCCACCACCTCTGAAAAGATGGGGTTTGTGGGCCGGCAGGAAGGCATAACAGCCTATGCAGTAGCTTTAATTTATACATTATAATTGTTCCCGGTTTTGTGTTTCAAGTGGTTTAAACGAAGAAAGCAGGCAAGAGGGTTCGGTATTCATTCTCCTTTTGCTTATAATTTTGTCACCCATATTATTAACGAAGAATATGGGTACACGGCATTTCTGGATATTGACCAGCTGTTACGCGCACACAACATAGAGACGTCCGATAAAAAGCTTCATCATTTGTCATACAAGCTTGTCAGGTATTTTAAACCCGGGAGGGTTCTCGAACTGGATACGGGAAAGGGGATTAATACGCTCTATCTAAGTGCAGCTTCTAAGGATGCCGTTTGTCACTGTTTTGATCCGGAAGGGAAAAATGTGTTGCTGGCAAGAAATTTGCATACAACGTATAACAGGCATGTTGAGTTTATCGATGAAATAGACCTTTCCGAGTTGTACGACGGAATATTTGTCTATTTAAACTCATTTCCTGTTGATATGGAGAGCCTGCTATCGATGAGTTCAGACGATACGTTCTGGGTTATCGCGGGAATAAAATCGGGTAATGGCAAACGTTTCTGGAAGGCTGTCGTCGCAGATGAAAGGGCAAGAATAACTTTCGACATGAAAGATATTGGTGTTGTCGTTTTAAAGAAATCGTATCACAAAGCGAGTTATTTGATTTAAAAAGGCAATTAGACATTAAATAAGAGGTAAAATTCCTGACAATAAAACAACCTGAGTGCCTGAGGCCTAAAATGGATTTTGAAATGAAAAAAAGTACTGTATATACAAAATCAGGAGATAAGGGTAAAACATCGTTGGTTGGCGGCACCCGGGTAAAAAAAACGCATGTCCGGCTAGGGGCTTACGGAACAATCGACGAATTGAACAGTTTTATCGGTTGGTTGAACTGCGGTGTTGATGATGAGGAAACCAGTCTCTTCCTTTCTTTTCTACAACACAAGCTTTTTACGGTAGGCTCTTACCTGGCAACAGAAACAGAGCAGATTCCCCCTAAAGCTGCCAGTATCATCTCCCCGGAAGACATTGAAAAAGTTGAAAAGGAAATCGATCGGATAGACCATACTTTACCCCGGTTGAACCGTTTTATTCTTCCCGGAGGCAATGAAGCTGCTGCACGTGCACATATCTGTCGCACCGTTTCCCGAAGAGCTGAACGAAACGTTTATCGGGTGGCTGAAGAATTTCCAGTAGCCGATTTTGTTCTAATTTTCTTAAATCGTTTGTCAGACTACTTTTTCGTGCTCGCACGATACGAAAGTAACAAGACCGGAAAAGAAATATACTGGGAATAGGATAATATCTGATTTTTTTGTATATTTTTGCGCTAAATTTATGAAACAACAAACCCTAAGGAGATAATTATGTATTGGACACTCGAATTAGCTTCTAAATTGGAAGACGCTCCCTGGCCGGCAACAAAAGACGAGCTCATTGATTTTGCTCAACGTTCCGGTGCCCCGCTTGAAGTGATTGAGAATTTACAGGAAATTGAGGACGACACGGAAGTTTTTGAAACGATAGAAGATATATGGCTCGATTATCCCAGTAAAGAAGACTTCTTTTTTAACGAAGATGAGTATTAATGTTTTCCAAAAAAACAAAATCTTACAGCCGTCCGACTTTCCTGGCGGCTGTTTTGTTGGTAGCCGTTAACGAAGCATTATACCGGAAAGCATTCTTCCAGAGTGCAACGATTGCCGCCGGGCCGAGAAAAACAGGCGGCTATTACCGTAGGTACAGTACCGCGTTTTCTCAATCTGGTGCTTGGGAACGCCCATCCTAATGAGTTCCTGTCGGTTGATTTCCTTGAGATCAATATGCAACTTCCGGGATAAGTTATGGCGATACGAAATGGATTTATTGAGATTGAAGCCGCTTTTTTGAAACTCTTCCTCAACTTCCCTCCCTACTTCGTAATTATCGATGCCGATTGCCGGACCAATTGCTGCGAGAATGTCCCGGGTTTCAGTTCCAAAGTTTTTCTTCATTTCAAGAAGTGTCTTTTCAACGATTCTCCCCGAGGTCCCTTTCCATCCGGCGTGAATAGCACCGATAGCTTCGTTTTTCCGGTCGAACAACAACAGCGGAACACAGTCGGCCGTGGTGACACACAAGAAGTAACCTTTCTCCTGTGTAACGGATGCGTCGTATCCGTAGAGCCTTTCAATTTTTTCTGCATTGGAGAGATTCAGAAACTCAGCGTCAATAAGCAGTACCCTATTACCATGGGTTTGATGCGGAGTTATCAGATCATTGGCCTCTTTGTAGAACTTTCGGGCCACAATGGATCTGTTCTCAAAAATATTCAGCGGATTATCATCGGAGTAATTTCCCAGGTTTAACGACCGGAATTCACCGCGGCTCACGCCGCCTGCCCGTGTAGTAGAGAAATGAAGCAACCGCTGTTCATTGGAGAAAATAGTGAAGAAAAGCAGGTTTGAATAATTGGGGTGGCGAAACATAATTTAGAAATCCTCTTCGTAATAATTTTCTTCTTCCTCCCCGTATTCATCGTCCAAATCCTCTTCAATTTCTTCTTCGGGTTCAAACTCCAGGGATTGAACGTCCAGGCGTCTGTGAACAAGCGACTCCCCCGATGTGGAAACGTGGATGGTCTCTTCTGAATTTAATTCCCTCCAGAGAATATCCTTTAACGCAGGGATTCCGTATCCGGTGATGGACGATATGAAAACATAGGGAATTTTCGGTAAGTCATAGGAAATCTCGTGTATCAATTCGTCGTCCAGCATATCTGCTTTAGAGATTGCGAGAACACGATGTTTGTCTAGCAACTCGGGATTATATTTGGTGAGTTCGTTCAACAGAATGTTGTATTCTTCGTGAATATTTTCGGCATCGGCAGGTACCACAAACAAAAGTAGCGAGTTCCTCTCAATATGGCGTAAAAATCGCAGACCGAGTCCTTTCCCTTCGCTGGCTCCTTCTATGATGCCTGGAATATCCGCCATCACGAACGATTTTCCTTCGCGATAACTTACTATCCCCAAATTGGGTTCCAATGTGGTGAATGGATAATTACCAATCTTTGGCTTCGCTGCAGACACCACGGACAGGAGTGTTGATTTTCCGGCGTTGGGAAAGCCAACCAATCCCACGTCGGCGAGCAATTTCAATTCAAGAATAATCCATTTCTCTTCGTAAGGCTCTCCCGGTTGGGAATAACGCGGTGCCTGGTTGGTTGCCGATTTGAAGTTCGTGTTTCCCAATCCTCCACGTCCACCCTTCAGCAAAACTATTTCTTGTCCATCGTCGGTAATGTCGCACAGGTATTCACCCGTATGAGCGTCATAGGCCACAGTTCCGCACGGTACTTCAATGATTTTGCTGTCGCCTCTCTTGCCAGAGCTGTTACGTCTTGAGCCGCTTTCACCATGTCCGGCAAAGATATGCCGTTGGAATTTCAAATGGAGCAGTGTCCAGTAGTTTCTGTTGCCGCGTAAGATTATATGTCCTCCATCGCCACCGTTTCCACCGTCAGGCCCGCCCTTTGGGATATATTTTTCTCTTCTGAAATGGGTTGACCCTCGTCCTCCCTTTCCCGATCTGCAAAAGATTTTTACATAATCAACAAAATTTGTTTCAGCCATTTTATCTGCCAGTAAGATTATCAACCACTTCTACTATCGAATTAAAGATCTCCTCGATAGCTCCCTCACCGGGTATGCATACTAATTTGTTCTGTCCGGCATAATACTCTTTCAACGGTTCTGTTTGCTGGTGGTATACGTTGAGCCTCGATTTGATGGTATGCCCGTTGTCATCGGAGCGACCCGATAGTTGCCCGCGTTTCAGCAGCCTGTCAATCAGTTCTTCGTCCTTAACCTCCAGGCTTAGTACAGAGGTGATGTCCAAACCGTTTTTCTTCATTTTGTTGTCCAAGGCTTCTCCTTGCGGAAGTGTACGGGGAAATCCATCGAAAATAAATCCTTTTTTATCCAGGTTTTTCCGGATCAGATCTTCCAGCATTTCGATCATAATCTCGTCGGGAACCAAATGTCCTTTCGAAATATATTGATCTGCTATTTTGCCTAACGCTGAGCCAGCCTTTATTTCAAATCTCAATATATCTCCCGTTGATACGTGCTTCAGTCCGTATTTTTTAATCAATAAATCACTTTGTGTTCCTTTTCCAGAACCGGGAGCGCCAAAAATCACGATGTTTAACATAAAAATTATCTATGAGATAAGTTTGTGTAATGATCCATATAAAGATATAACTAACAGATATCCAACGATGATTTGTTTCGTATTATTTAATTGATATTTGTTGTAGCGTTGAAAATTTCATCGTTACAATCAAATTACAATTGAATATCTATTGAATTACTTTAATGATTACAAAGATAAGGTTTTTTTTGCTTTTAATTTATCGTTTTGAACTTAATTAGGGCGATATCTGTTTTAATGTCAGAAAACTTTTTAAAAAAATATCGTATGAACAAGCAGGAGTTTAAGCAAAAGACGCAGGAGATATTGGATCAGCTCGATGCGAAAATTGAAGAAATGAAGCAAGGCATCAGCAACATTACCGAAGACGCCAAAGAAGAATATGCCGAGCAAATAGAAAAATTGAAAAGCTTGAAAGATGAACTGTCGGAAAAGTTGGGAAAGTTTGATGATATTGCTGAAAATAAATGGGATGTAGTTAGAGAAAGTGCCTCCAACTTCTTTTCTAAAGTAGGGGAAGCGTGGAAAGAAGATTTTGAGCGGGTTAAACAAGCTTTCAAAAAAGAGACTGACACAGCTTCAGGTATGGCACAGGATACGGAAACGGGTGCTAAAGAGGACTAGGCATAAAAAAACTCCCGAATTTCGGGAGTTTTTTTATGCTTCTGCGAGAGATAATTATTTGATACCCAGTTTGGTTTTAACCAAAGGAGTGGCATCCTCTGCGTTTGTAGCATTGAAGTAAACCGGGTTTCCAGCCGCCAGGTCAAAAATATAGGTGTATCCTTTTTCATCACCCACTGCTTTAATGGCGGTAGCAATCTTTTGTTGAACCGGAGCCAGCAGCTTCTGGCGTAACTCATCCATTTCCCGTTGACTGTTCTGCACGAACATTTGATACCTTTCCTGAATCTGATCCAATTGTTTTTGTTGGTCGGCTTTAACGGCTTCGGACGAAGTGGGCGCTAACTTTTGAAATTCTTCGTATTTTTTGTTGAGCTCATCAACCAGTGCCTGGCCGTTTTTAGAAATCTCTTCCTGTTTGGTGTTCAACTGAGTCTCGATGCCCGGGATTTCAGGCATTTGGTTAAAAAGCTCGGAAGTGTTTATGTGTGCTAGTTTTGCGTTTTGTGCAAAGGCAGCGATAGGGGCAATCGCGAGCAATAAGATGATTAATTTTTTAGTCATGATTAATGTATTGAATTTTATTAATTTTTTCGTTTAGACTGAATCAATGTCGGTTTAGCCTTGGTCAGTTTCTGTTTTTGCGTCGCAAAGATAATAAATATTTGGTTATTAATATCCTAATCGAGATAAAACTTGATCACTGATATCAATGTCCGGCGATGCAAATATGATGGATGTGGCCGAAGCTCTGTCGACAACTGCCTGGTAAGAGTTGACCGCGGCAATCTCCTTTACAGCATTGTAAATATCATCCTGGATAGGTTTCATTATCGCTTCGCGGCGTTTGAACAATTCACCCTGCTGCCCGAAATATTTGTTGCGTAGCGTGTTGATTTCGTTTTCCTTGGCAACTATTTCGTTCTCGCGTTTCGTTTTCTCCTCACCAGCCAGAAAAACCAGGTCTGCCTGATATTTTTTGTACATGGCTTCTACTTCCTGGGCTGCTTTATCCACTTCGCTCTGCCATTGCTTTGATACATTTTCGAGCTGCTTGTTGCCGTTTTCGTAAGCCGGGATTTTCCCGAGAATATACTCCATATCAATGAAAGCAAATTTTTGTGCGTAAGTACTTCCGATTGTCAGGGCTAAGAAGAAGCCAACTAAAAATAAAGTCTTTTTCATATTCGTTAGTCGTTTTAATTGTTCAGTGAATGTAAAGACAACAAAAAATGCATTTCGTTTATACCGGCAGGAATAAATTTTGTTAAATTAAAATTCCTGTCCGATGATAAAGTGAAACTGGCTTCCGCTGTTCGACCGGCTTCCCCGGATAGGATCGAATCCATACGCCCAGTCTATCCCCATCAACCCGATCATGGGCAGGAAGATACGGGCGCCAACACCGGCAGAGCGTTTCAGGTCAAAAGGATTAAAGTCTTTCAGGTTATGCCATGCATTCCCTGCTTCCAGGAACCCTACTGCATAAATGGTTGAGTTAGGTTCAAGTATTAACGGGTAACGGAGTTCCAGCCCCAAGCGGGTATAAGCGCGCCCCTGCTGTGCGATGGAGTTGTTGTCATAACCGCGCAAAGCAATATTTTCCGTTGCAAAAGAAGAGGAGTATCCGCTCATTCCGTCACCACCTACGTCAAACGTTTCGAAAGGGGTCAGTTTATTTTTATTGTAGTGTCCTAAAATTCCGAATTCTGCCCGGGTTGCCACTACCGGAGTTCTTTTTACAGTAAGCGGAGCCAGGGGGGTGTACGTCCTTATTTTCAGTTTCCATTTGTGGTACTCGTTCCAAGTGTATTTTGCGGGATCGGAGTATGCCATTTTGGAATAGTCGGTGTTGTTGAAGAGCGAGAACGGAGGTGTTGCGCTTACGCTCAATGTAAACTGCGATCCCAGGCGTGTATAGATGGGATTGTCGATGGAGTTTCTTTGCAACGTTATACCGAACGTGACGCTGTTACTTGAACCTGTCTGGAATGGGAACTGTTGCCACGACCAGTTTTTGAGGTTGTAACGTTGATATCCCAGTTCAGCCATGACCTGAAAGTAATCATCGGGCCACTCCAGCCTTTTCCCGTAGCCGATGGATGCGCCAATCATTTCGAATACTTGGTTGGGGTCGTATGAATATTCCATCATATCCTGATAACCGTAACCGCCGTAACCGCCATATCCTCCGTATCCGTACGGGCTATACCCGCCATATCCGTAAGGACTATATCCGCCGTAACCGCCGTATCCTCCATATCCCCCACCGTACATATAGGGATTCATCTGAGTATAATAATCGGAGTTTAACCCGGTATATCTTGAATAATAGGCGCTTAGCGAGAAGTTGTTGGGACGTTTGCCTCCAAACCAGGGTTCGATAAACGAAAATTGGTAGGACTGGTAATAACGTCCGTTGGTCTGTGCACTAAGAATAAGCGTTTGTCCTTCACCCTGGGGGATAATGCCCCTGTAGTTCTCCCGGTTAATCAGGTTTTTCAACGAGAAATTGTTGAGTTTCAGGCTCAGCTTACCCACCAATCCGGTAACACCCCATCCGGCAGAAAATTCAATCTGGTCGTTTCCTTTGGAGGTCAGCGGGTAGGTAAGGTCTACAGTGCCGTCTTCTGGATTTGGATTTACGCCCGGCTGCAGGTTTTCGGGGTCGAAATGTCCGGTCTGAGCTATCTCACGTACCGAGCGGATAAGGTCCTCTTTGCTGAAAACGGCTCCCGGTTTAGTACGTAATTCACGGCGGATGACATCTTCGTAAAGGCGATCGTTCCCCTGAATGATTACTTTCTTGATCGTTGCCTTGGGCCCTTCGGTAACCCGAAGTTCCAGATCCACGGAATCGTTTTCTATGTTTATTTCAATCGGGTCAATGCCCGAAAACAGGTAACCGTTGTTTTGATACAGGTTGATGGCTGCATCATCGTCGGTAGTCAGCCTTTCCTGCAATTTTTTCTGGTTATAGACATCGCCTGGATTCATGTTTAACATTCTGCCCAGATCGATGGAGTTGTATTGCGTGTTTCCCACCCAGTTGATGGAGCGTACGTGATATTTAGGGCCTTCCTCTACCACAATATCAATGTTGACTGTTTTTTCATCGTTCTTATAGACGGAGTCGCGGATTATTTCAGCATCGCGGTAGCCGAACTCGTGGTATTTGTTGATGAAGTTTTTCTTGTCTTCTTTGTAGAGGTCTTCTACAAACTTCTTCGTACGGAACAGGTGTAGAATATTGCCTTTCTCGTTTGTCTTTTTCATCGCCCATTTAAGCGTGCGATCCGAGATGGATTCATTACCCTTTATGTTGATTCTATTGACCTTTATTTTTTCTTTTTTATCCACTTCGATATCGAGAATGACCTGATTTTTTGCGCTTGCATCGGGGCGTTGCATAATGGAGATGACTGCTTCTCCAAATCCTTTCTCATCGAAGTATTTTTCTATGATGGTTTTTGCACTGTTTATCTGGTTCGGAGTAATCTGGTTTCCCTTGACCACGGAAATCTTTTTCTCGATATCGTCGCGTTCGCTTTTTTTCATGCCGATATACCGGATATCTGATACACGTGGCCTGTCTGTCAGTTTGATCTCGAGCCAGGTGCTGTCGCCCTCAATTTTGGTTTGCAGGATTTTAATATCGGAGAACAGGCCTTGTTTCCAAAACCGTTGTATGGCATTGGTGATTTCTTCTCCGGGAATCTGAATTTCCTGTCCTTTTGCCAATCCGGAAAAACTGACCAATACAAAAGGTTGTGCTTCATACATCGTTCCTTCAATGCCGGTAACATCAATACCGGCAATAATGTATTTTTTGGGTGTTGCCGTGTAGTTCACCACGGGAACATCTTCAGCAGGTGCAGTTTTAACAGTATCGTTGGTGGTTATTTGTCCAAACGACCTCACCTGGGAAAACAGGATTAAGAGTATAACTAAATGGAATGTTTTCTTCAACATTGTGATTTTTTTTTCTTTCGCTTCAACTGTTCAGCTTTTCAGTACTGTATATCGAAATTTATTGGTTTTCCTTTTCTAATTGTTCACTGGTTTTTCCAAAGCGCCTTTCTTTCTTCTGGAAATCGAGGATGGCTTCATAAAAGCATTCTTCATCGAAGTCGGGCCAGAAAACGCCGGTAAAATATAACTCGGAGTAGGCTGCCTGCCACAACAGAAAGTTACTGATACGAATATCCCCTCCGGTTCTGATGAGTAAATCAAGTTCGGGCATACCTTTTGTAGCCAGGTGTTCATTAATGGTCTCCTCGGTAATGGAACTTTCATCCAACTCTCCGTTTTTGACGCTGGAAGCAATAGCTTTTGCCGCATTGGCCAGTTCCCATCGCGATGAATAACTCAAGGCCAATACCAAGGTCAGGTCTTCTCCAGAGGACGTTTGTTCGATACAGCGATTCAGCGCTTTTCGGGTATTTTCCGGCAGCCGTTGAATATTTCCAATGCACTGTAAGCGGATTCCGTTTTTGACCAAGTTGTCTGTTTCGTTGGCAATGGTGTACACCATCAACTCCATCAATGTATGTATTTCTTCTTCAGGTCTAAGCCAGTTCTCGGTAGAAAAAGCGTACAAGGTAAGAAACTTCACCTTTGCTTTCGCAGCTGCTTTCACCACTTTTCGTACGGATAAAGCGCCTTCTTTGTGTCCTTCGGTCCTGTCCAAACCTCTGGCTTTAGCCCACCTGCCATTGCCATCCATAATGATGGCAACGTGTTGCGGAATATTCTCCTTATCAATCTTGTCAAGTAATGACATATGTTTTTTTAAATTCTCTGTTGATCATTCACAGCACGGATCATGTCTGATTCCGAAGTCCCAGGTCAGAAAGATCATTGTAAGTGAATACCAGTCCTGGTTTTTAAAAATACTGCTTTTAATGCCGTAAGGAGCATCTAAACCCCAATCAGCATTTTTCTCCGCCGCATCGAAACCGTCTCCGAATAATTTCCGTACGGAAAACTCGAGCCCGATGTTTAGCCTTTCTTTTATCTTGTATTTAAAACCGATACCTACCGGTACATTTGTATTGAAAAATGGCTTGCTACCTGTGGCAAAAGTTACTCCGGCACCGGCAAAAACATACGGGGTATATGGCTTTGCATCCTTGTAGGTGAACTTATCACTGAAAGGCAGAAAGTTGAATTCAATCTGTCCGCCCCAATCGATAAATGTCCTGTTAAACGATGTCTGTTGCGCCAGCGGAAAAACGTTGTTTGCATCTCTTGTATTTCCCGATACCTTACCGGCAAGCAGGTTTGCTTTTGCTGCCCAATGAAAATTAATGTTGTACCGGTACAAAATGCCTCCCGTAAATCCCGGATGTAGATAGAGTCTTGTTTTGTTGGCATCACCCAAATAGAAAGATATTCCCAACATCCCGCCGGATTCGTGCTTGTATTCCTGCGCTTTAACTTCGTCGGTGTCAAAAACTGCAGCGATCAAAAGCAGAAAAAAGACAAATTCACTTTTTTTCATTGCCGAATTAATACCCCGGTTATCCAACTTCTAATTCCCGGTTTTTCAACTATTCCGCTAACTTGTTGAGCCTTCCTCTCCAAACATCTACGATGGGTACCTGGGCTCCGGATTCTCCGCCGAGAATCCAGATGAAATTATTGGTATCGGTAATTACCGATGCGTGCATTCTCCCTGTGAAATTGTCGGGAAGCGTTTGATTGGTTCCCCCCGAAATCCAGTTTAGCCCATAATTCTCTGAATAATATAACTTGTTTTTACCTGTTTCATACGTCATCAAATATACTTTGTTATCGTACAGGAACAACCGACTTAACTGGAGGGAAATGGACGAAACCTCTGAGAGATGCGTGATATCTCCGTTTAATTCCTGGATAATCCAGAGCTTATTGTTCACGATATTGTTCTTGTCTTTTCCTCCGGAGAGAATGATGTATTTGGCAGAGAAAACTGTGGGATTCTCTAAACTTACCGCCGAGAAATCAACAGTTGGTAATGTGTTGTCGGAAGGTAGTGCACTCTTCACGGTGAATGTTGTGAAATCCTTTGTGAGAGCAAATTTAAGTGTCCCCGCATCATTAACAGCGGTAAGTATCGCAAATTCTCCCGACGCTGAAGGTAGTTTTCCGTATATAGCGATAACCGGATAATCGGAAGTTACTTTACTCCAGACCAATCCATCGGTCGATGTATATATGCTATTATCTGTATTCAAGGCATAAGCAGTTGATCCTAAGTTGTTTATTGTTGAGAGGATAGTGTTGGTTTTTACAGTGACCGGCAGCCCGGAGACAGTTACCGGGGTCCAGTTCTTTCCGTCTGACGATAAAGAAGAGGAAGCCTTGATCATTGCCCCCGATTTGTAGTAAGTGATAAATTTCCCGCCGTGAAGAATGGTTTTTTGTTGTTCTACTGGATTGATTAGTTGATTTTGAGTGATTTTTGCCCAGTTCAAGATGTAGGGGTCCTGTTGGTGAATGTTTGCTTTGAACTCGTATAACTTCACCGTTTTACCGTCTTCAGCAGTTGTTTCAATGGATTTTAACCGTTTAAAAGCGACAGAGTCTTTTCCGTTCCATAGGTAAGAGCTGTCCTTGTCTTGCAGGTTAAGTACAATTCTGGGAAGGGTGTAACTTGATTTCCCGGCGATATTCAGGTAGATGCTGTCTACGTGGAAAAGATAAGGCAGAGAGTCGCGGTTGAAAATCTTGTTGTTAATCTGGTCAATAGTGAACCTCGTCCCCGAAAGTGCGCTGGTTGTGTCTTTTTTGGAGGACATGCTGAACGAATAAATCTGAGCATCGTGAGACAACTCGATATCGCTTTGCGATGAATTAAGACAGGAAGAGAATACCAGAACCCATAATAGTATAGAAGCAGTCTGGTGGAGATATTTTAATGTCATTTGTTTCAAAAAAATATTGTACAATACGTATAAGTTCTGCAAAAGTAGAAAGATTTTTCACTTAAACCATAGCAAAATAAATATTTAAAGAAAATTTTGAGTTATTTTATTCTTTAAATGATGTTGGGTAGAGTCTAAATACTTTTTAGTAATAGCGTTATCCATAGAGATTTCGGGGGCTTTCACTCCTGAAATTAGTTTCGTTGCAGCAATTTCAATATACGCTTCGTCCCAAAGATTTTTATCTATAAAGGTTGATAAGAGGCGGGTGCCACCTTCAACGAGGACTGAATAGATTTTTTCCGCATATAAATGTTTTAGAATCTGCCTGTTGGTGTCTCTGTTGAAATCAATGATGATGGGCTTGATGTTTCTTTTTCTTACTGGATAGCCTGATTGGGTAAAAACGATAACGGCCGAGTCTTCGCTGAAGATTGCTGCATTGGAAGGGATTTTGGCTTCCCTGTCAATAACAATCCGGGTAGGATTGTTACCGAACCACTTCCGGGCTGTCAGCTTTGGGTTATCCAATAAGGCTGTGTCGGTTCCCACCATTATTCCCTGCACGTGAGTGCGGAACCTATGGACAATGCTATGAGTCAGATCATTAGATATCTGTGCCGGTGCTTCTTCTGCTGTTGACCGTCGGTAATCGATAAATCCGTCGGAACTCTGTGCCCATTTAAGAATCACATAGGGACGGTTATATAATTGGTTCACAAAAAAGGCCCGGTTTAATTCTTCGGCTTCTTTTTGGAGAATACCTGTAGTTACTTCAATTCCAGATTTTTGTATCTTCTCAATACCCTTTCCCGACACTTTAGGATTCGGGTCTGAAACGGCGATGACCACTTTCGGAATTTTTTTTTCAATGATCAACTCAGCACAAGGGGGAGTTTTTCCATGGTGAGCGCAAGGTTCGAGTGAAACGTACAAGGTAGAAGAAGAAAGTAATGCCTGATCTTTCACGGAGAGTATGGCATTCACTTCGGCATGCGCCTCGGCAAACTGCCGGTGATAACCTTCACCGATAATTTGTCCGTTATGCACAATGACTGCTCCCACCATGGGATTAGGTCTTGCAAAACCTTCACCCTTTTGAGCGAGCTGCAGGCATCGGTACATAAATTTTTCGTCTGTCGTCATTTTTTCTATCTTTGTTTAGTAAAACGATCCAACAATGCAAGATGTAAAAAACTTCCTAAAAAATGAATTAAAAACTCACTTTTCGCCGGAGGAGATCAGTAGCTTAACCCGGCTGATTCTGGAAAAAGAGTTTTCGATCCCACTGGCAGATATTTTAACATGCAAATTTAACCATTTATCCGATGCAGCGGTGAAGAAACTGAGCGAAATTATCGATAAATTAAAGAATGCTGAACCCATTCAATACATTTTGGGTGAAACCGATTTTTTTGGATTACCCTTTTACCTCGATAGTTCTGTTTTAATTCCCCGTCCCGAAACGGAAGAATTGGTACAGTGGGTGATAACTTCGACAAACAATGCATCCGCAAAAATTCTTGACATTGGAACCGGAAGCGGCTGTATTGCCGTTACGTTGGCAAAAAAACTGCCTCATGCAGAAGTACATGCGTGGGATATTTCGCCAGATGCGCTGGAAGTGGCCCGAAAAAATGCGGAAAGAAACGGAGTACATTTGTTTTTCCTGGAAAAAGATATTTTGCAGGAATCTGTTTCGGATAAGATGTTTGACATTATTGTGAGCAACCCCCCTTATGTGACTGAATCTGAAAAATCGGACATGGAGGACAATGTCTTGAGGTTTGAGCCTCACCTGGCTCTGTTCGTTACGGACGAAAATGCGTTGGTTTTCTACGAAAAGATAGCGGACTTTGCCCGGATATACCTGAACAAGGGAGGGGTCCTTTTTTTCGAGATCAATCGGGAAAAGGGATGCCAGGTTGAAGCATTGCTCCAGCAAAGAGGATTCAAAAATATCGAACGGGTAAAGGATATTTCGGGTAACGAAAGGATGATAAAAGCGGTAAAAGAGTAGGGTATGGAACGAGTAGAACGAAAACCAGTTTCCGAAAAAACAGCTTACCAGCGTATGGCGAGACTCTGTTCCATGAAGGAGTGTTGTTCGTTTGACATCCGGCAGAAATTGCTACGGATGCAACTTGCTGATAATGCAGTCAACAACATTATGTCTCTTTTGTTGAAACAGAAATACATCGACGATTCCCGATATACTCGCAGCTTCATCAGCGATAAACTCCGTTTTAGCAAGTGGGGAAAAACTAAAATTGTTTTTACCCTGAGACAGAAACAAATTTCGCAGGAAACTATTGACCAGGCATTGGAGGCGTTTTCTGATGAGGTTCTCCTTCAATCGTTAAAACCTTTGTTGGAGAAGAAGCTGAAATCAGTAAAAGGAAAGTCCGAATATGAAAAGCGGACTAAGGTTATTCGTTTCGCGCTGGGCAGAGGATTTTCGATGCCGGATATTCTGGAATACCTGGGAAAAATGCCGGAGGAGAATTGAATGAGTATGAAAAGCCTGTTAAACGAATTATCGAATCTCTTTTTTCCGGAATGCTGCCCGGTTTGTAGTATTCGACTTTTGCCTTCCGAGCAGGGCGTTTGTTTACAATGCTTACATGCCCTTCCCAAAACGAACAATTTTATGGAGCCGGATAATCTTGCTGAAACTCTTTTGGCAGGAAGATTCCCGTTTGAGCGGGCTGCCACTTTCTGCGTATATTCAAGAGGAGGTGTTTTACAGCCGCTTATTCACCAACTCAAGTACAACAACAAAAAAGAAATAGGAGTGTTGTTGGGAAAACTGTTTGGCAAGGATTTGATAGGTAGTGAATTTATTCTACCCATCGATTTAATAGTCCCTGTTCCGCTGCATCCCCAGAAACAGAAAGAAAGGGGCTTTAATCAGGCGGAAACGATTGCTTACGGTTTATCGGAAGTTACCTCCATTCCTGTTTCCAGTGGTAACTTAGTGCGTGCCATTTTTAACCCCACGCAAACCCAACGTACCAAAACGCAGCGATGGGAAAACGTAAAAGGTATTTTCGATTTGTTGCATCCATCCCTGTATGCTGGAAAACATATTTTGTTGATTGACGATATCATTACCACAGGCTCAACGCTGGAAGCTTGTGCTTACGCTTTGCTGAAAAGTCCAGATATAAAGATAAGTGTTGCGACACTTGGAGAAGTGTTTTGAATGGATATTTTATTTTACCACTCATGTTTTGTGCCATTTTTTGCTTTAAAAACACTATTTTTGCATTTCATTTTTAAGTTTGGAAAATATGAATACTGTAGAAAAATTAACAGCCGAAAAGCTTCTCAAGATAAAAGCGGTCAAGTTACAACCATCCAACCCGTTTACCTGGGCATCGGGGTGGAAGTCACCCATCTATTGTGATAACAGGAAACTGATGTCCTATCCTGCCACCCGCAACTTTATAAAAGTAGAATTTGCACGGATCATCCTTGAAAAGTATCCGCAGGTTGAAGCTATTGCGGGGGTAGCTACAGGAGCGATTGCTCCAGGAGCGATTGTTGCCGATGCGTTGGGCCTTCCGTTTGTTTACGTTCGGTCGGCGCCGAAAGATCACGGGTTGGAAAATCTTATCGAGGGTGATTTGAAACCCCGGCAAAAGGTTGTAGTTATCGAAGATCTCATTTCTACGGGACAAAGCAGCCTGAAGGCTGTAGAAGCGATTCGCCAAAGCGGATCGGATGTGCTCGGAATGGTAGCGATATTTACGTACGGTTTCCCTGCGGCAGAAACCAACATGAAAGAGGCTCGAGTGGAGTTGACCACTTTGACTCATTACGATGCCATTCTGGACGAAGCGCTCTTGATTGATTATATCGCTGAATCTGAAGTGAAGACATTGCAGGATTGGCGTAGAAATCCCGAAACGTGGGGAACCACCACCAAAAAAATGAATAAATGACTGAATTTATCAGCGATGTGAAAAATATATCTCACAATGACGTGGATATCTTTCGTGTGCTCTCGGATTTAAGCAAGCTCGATTTGATAAAGGACCAAATACCTGGGGATAAGATCAGGGATTTTAGGTTCGACAGTGATTCCTGTTCGTTTCGCGTCGACCCGATTGGAGAGGTAAGGTTTTGCGTGATAGAACGGGAACCCTGTAAACTGGTCAAGTTTAAATCCGAAAACTTGCCGTTTGATGTTTTCCTGTGGATCCAACTTGTGCAGAAAGCCGAGAAGGATACCAAAATGAAAATTACGCTTCGCGCCGACCTCAATCCATTCATCAAGGGAATGGTCTCAAAACCACTGAAAGAAGGACTGGAGAAAATTTCCGACGTTATAGCATCGCTACCGTACGATAGGATTTGATGTGTCGTTTTTGTGGAACGTTTTAAACCTACGATGAATAAGATCCGGCCGTTCGTTCACTTTAAGCGTGCGTACGGTCCAACCGGATTTTCTTTTTAATATTCCCCCTTTTTTACTAGTTTTGCAACTTATTCTATTACTAAAGATTTGATGCTGATTTCAAAAAAACAGTTTTCGGAATATTACCACAGTTATTATCGTCAACTTTGCTTGCACGCCTTGCATTTCATGTGCGACACCGATGAGGCGGAAGATGTTGTGCAAGAAACATTCGTGAACTTATGGGATAAAAGGGAACAGCTGGAAACGATAAAATCGGTGAAAGCGTATCTTTATACTGCTGTTCGAAACAACTGCCTTACCCGAATACGTGACGCCAAGCCAACTACCTCTCTCGATAAATTGTCCGGAGAAGAGTTTCTTACGGAGGACGAGCAAATGGAACGGACCGAGATGGAAGCACGTATCTGGAAGATGATCGACGAACTTCCGGAACGCCGCCGCGAAATCTTTTTAATGGCTAAGCGCGATGGGATGCGCTACAAAGACATTGCCGAACAAACCGGGCTAACCGTAAAAACTGTGGAGAACCATGTCCTGCGTGCCATGCAGTCGTTACGTGCAAAAGACATCAAGGCTTATCTTTTCTTCTTTGCTTAAAATATTTCCCTTTAGAAAGAGGGATTTTATACTTTTTTGCATCTTATAAATAGAAAAAGTAATGGAAGAGAAGAAATGTGTAGAAAAATTATCGTGTCCCTTTGCCTTATTATTTGTCCTGTATTCGTTGTAAATACACAAGCCCGGGATAGTGACACAGACCTGCGAATAGGACTGGGATTTTCTACACTTAAGCAGGGAAATGTTTTTTTGGTGCTTAGTGAGTATGAACTTGATGCTAAACTGTCAGATTATTTTACAGTTGCTCCATCCATTGTGCTAAGTGTTGCGGATAAGTGGAAGTCGGATTCGGAAAAATTATTTCAAGCAAACATGAATGTTTTTTTATCTCCTTTTCGCAATAACAGGAGAAACGATTTCAGGATTGGGGGTGGATTAAGTTTTTACAAGTTTAACCAGCCTGTAATTCGCAGTGCATTCGGTTTTAATTTAATTGTTGAAGATTCTTATTCAATAAATGATCGATTTTTCATCGGAGTCAAAGCATTTATGCAGCCGTATTTTAACAGAGAATCCAGTTCCGGCGTATTGTTGAAGGCCGGAATAAATCTGTAGATTGCCAAAACTGAAAATAATGGAAAACCAGTCAAGACATAATATAGATGAGGGTATCCGGTTTGTAGCCCGGTATTACAAGCCCAATGTTTTTGATTCCCGGAAAGGATGGGGAAAGATACAAAAATACATTGCACCCGAACGCAACATTCTCGCTATGAGGATGCTTTATGGCACTGCGGCCGCTGTCGCTTTATTGCTGGTTGTAAGTGTTTTTTATTTCACGTCAAATACCGGCACAAGACTAGTAGCCAAAGCCGATAATGCTTCCTATGTGTTGCCCGACAGTTCCCGCATCGGAATGCAACAGGGAGCAAAACTGAAATACGGTAAAAATTTCGGTAAGGCAGAGCGCCGTGTTTCCATGTCGGGAGAAATTTCGTTTGCCGTTGCCCGAAACGAAGCCCTGCCCTTTGTCGTTTCCACACCCGGAGCAGAGATCCGGGTGCTCGGCACGGAATTTACCGTACTGGCCGACGACGCGGAAACCCGCCTTGGCGTGGTGTCGGGGACAGTGCAGTTTACGCCCGAAAGTCCCGTTATTCCGCTATTGTGCACCGCCGGTATGACCGTGCATTACACTTCCGTAACCGAAACCGTAAAGGTTGTTTCGCCCGGAAGCTCAATGGAAATCAACGGAAAAGACCGCTCCCTGGTCTTCAATAATACGCAGCTGAAAGACGTGGCGTTGGTTTTGTCGCACTTCTATAACGTGCAGGTAGAATTGCCGGAAGAGGAATCCACGCTCACTTTTACCTCGTCATTTGCACAAAAAAACAGTATTGAAATTGTTGATATTATTAATTTAACACTGGATACGCACTTGATAATAAAGAAGGGTTCGAATTAAGAATAAAGAGCAAAAACATTGAAATTCTCGAAACGCTATACTATCCTTGTTTTGTTGGCTGTTTGCTCCTTTTTAGGAGCATCAGCCCAGCAAAACATTACGATTAACGTTGAAAAACAGCCGGTTGCTTCCGTTCTGCAAAAGATTGAGAAGCAGTCAGGATATACGTTTTCATACAATCCGGCACTGTTGAGAAATTTTCCGCCCGTAACGCTTCAGGTAGAGAATATGTTGTTGCAGCCTTTACTGGAAAAGCTTTTTGGCAAGACCGATATCCAATTTATTATCCGCGACAAGTATATTATTTTGAAAGAGCGTCAGAAGAACGTTACGATAAGCGGATTTATCCACGAATCCGGATCGCGCGAAACACTTATCGGCGCCAATGTATTTGACTTGCTTTCGCAAAAAGGAGCCGTAAGCAACAATTTCGGTTTTTTCAGCCTTTCCCTTCCCCCTGGAGAAGTCCGTTTAAGGGGAAGTTACGTAGGATACACATCGCAGGAGATAACTTTTGTTGTGGATAACGACACGGTTATCCATTTTTTTTTAGAGCCTACTTCTTTGCTTAAAGAAGTGGTGATAGAGGGTAGACAAACCGGACCACTACATAACGTCGAAACCGGAAAGATAACACTTACTACGCAGACGCTGCAGGCTTTGCCTTCTTTTTTGGGAGAAAAAGATGTGATTAAAACCCTGCAACTTTTGCCGGGGGTGGCCGCCGGGACCGAAGGTGTGGCAGGTATGTACGTGCGGGGTGGAAATTTAGATGAAAATCTCTATTTGGTGGATGGGAATCCGCTTTATCACGTGAATCACTTGGGTGGCATGTTTTCCACATTCAATCCTGAGGCGGTGAAAACCATGGATTTTTATAAAGGCAGCTTTCCTGCGCGTTATGGCGGTCGTCTTTCGTCGGTAGTAGATGTGCGTATGAATGACGGCGATATGAATAAACTTGGCGGCACGGCCTCTATCGGGTTGATTTCATCGCGATTTAATTTTCAAGGTCCGTTAGTGAAAGAGAAGACTTCATTCAATGTTTCTCTTCGCCGTACGTATTTAGATTTAATCGTGCGCCCTGCATTATATTTTGTAGGGAAGAAAGATGAAAAAGATAATCCCGATGATTATAACAGATCGGATGTGGGATATTTTTTTTATGATTTCAATGTCAAAGTCAATCATAAGTTTTCAGAACAAAGTCGATTGTATTTAAGTGTTTACGACGGAAAGGACAAGCTCTTTCTAAATATGAACGCCAAAAGTGAAGGTTCTTACAATTTAGATTCGGATAACAATTCTCCTAATCCGGCATTCAACACACATCACGAAATAAATAAGAATAAAACCAATTTTGACACCGGTTGGGGCACGCGAATGGCATCGCTCAATTGGGCCTATGCTATTAACAATAAGTTGTTTAGCAATGTTGCATTAATTTACAGCCGATACTCGTCGGATATTGTAATGAAATCGAGTAGCGAAAAAGAATTAACTCTATCGGAAGAGAATTCGGACAAGATTGAGAGACGGGTCGATAAAACAAAAGAGAATACTCATTACCGTTCCGGAATTCAGGACATAGGTTATCGCCTGGAGTTTGACTATACACCGGTGAACAATCATTTTATTCGTTTCGGGACATCGTTGTTGCACCACCGGTTTCGCCCCGAACAAAGCGGAATTACCTTGATAACAGAAAACGATACAGAGAAGCGAAACGATACCGTTACTTTTGCCAACGAACGAGTTTTGGTAAAGGAACTTTCGTTCTATGCTGAAGATGAAATGATTTTGAACGAACGCATGAAAGTGAATGCGGGCGTACATTTTTCTGGATTTCTGGTGCAGGGAAGATCTTATATCAGCGCACAGCCACGTCTTTCGGCACGTTACCTGCTCAATAACGATTGGTCGGTGAAAGTATCGTATGGCAAAATGAACCAGTATGTACATTTGTTGCAAAGCAGTAAAATAAGTTTGCCTAACGATTTGTGGGTCCCCATCACAAAAAATGTAAAACCGATGGTCTCACATCAGGTTTCAGGTGGACTTTTCGGGCGTTGGCGCAGGTTTGACCTTTCATTGGAAGGATATTACAAATCTTCCAGGAATCAAGTGGAATATAGGGAAGGTACGTCCTTGCTTTCGGGTAATCTTAATTGGGAACAGCGTATAACTCAAGGATTAAGTAAATCATACGGAGTGGAAATGATGGCGAGCAAGACTTTCGGAAATACTTCGGGGTGGCTGGGCTATACGCTATCGTGGTCGAACCGTCATTTCCCGAACGGTGAAATAAACCGAGGACTTGTCTATCCGGCGAAATACGATAACCGCCACAAAATAAATGCGGTAGTGATGCGCAGATTCGGGAGGAAATTCGATGTGAGCACGTCTTGGATATATTCTACCGGTAACTGGGCTACGCTGGCAAAGCAAAAGTATATTAACAACATGGGAGAGGAAACAGATTATATCGATAAACTCAACAACTTTAAAATGCCTTCCTATCACCGCCTCGATTTAAGTTTCAATTATTACCGCCACAAAAAGAAAGGGCGGTTGGGAATTTGGAATTTAAGTATTTACAATGCGTATTCGCATCACAATTCGTTTATTCTGGTGCCCGCTACCGAGGCCGAGTTTTTTACTCGGGAAGAGAAACAGGACAGGAGTAAACCGGTATTAAAAAGTTTGTCGATTTTCCCTATTATCCCATCATTTTCTTACACGTATAAGTTTTGACCGACTGTATCGGGTGGTTCATAGGTCTCTCGACACGTGAAGAAAGTAGAAATAAATAGAAATATAAAATTCAAGACAGATTCTAAAATGAAGAGAAAATATATTTCGTTTCTGATAACAACGATTCTATTGCTGTCGTGTGAGCGTATGCTTGAAGTGAATTTTTCCGATGAAAAGCCGCTTATTGTGATGAATGGAGTTGTTGAACCCGATAAGCCAATAAGCGTTGCTGTCAGCAAAAGTTTCTTGTTCACCGATACCGACAGCACTGCGCCTTATTTGAAAGATGTTTCGGTGGAATTGCACGTTAACGATACATTTGTTGAAAAACTGCAACGCTTCACCATAGATACTGCCAAGTACCGGGCTCGAAGAGGAAATTCTTATTTTCGTTCCGAGTCACACGTTAAAGTCGGCGACCGGGTTAAGATTAAGGCTTCGGCACCAGGCCTCGAGACCGCATGGGTGGAGACCGTTATTCCCACACCGGCTGCGATTGAAAAGGTGGATACGGCAACGTTTTTCGTACCGGCAACAGGCAACAATACGTTCGGATTCTACTGGAATCCATACGGCGAGTATTCCTGGAATTCAGACAGCGGATGGGGGTACGGCGGATATTATATTCCAGTTCCGGAAATATTTTACGAGCCGTTTTATCGGAGGATGCGCTTGCATATTGGGGTTCGAAAACAAAAAAACGATGTGGCACATTATTTTCTTTTGAGGATCATTGCGGAAAATACGGAGTATAAAGATTATCCTTTTAACCTGCCTGTCGAAACACAGGATGATCCCATTTTTGCGAGAGATCCTAAAAACCTTTTTCTAGAAAAGCTGTTCAATAACAATTACTCCACAAATAGTTCATCTGTTTTTACAGATAACTTGTTTACAGAGAATGCTTATACGTTAAATGTCTCCACCGGAGAACTATACACGGTGAAGGTGGAACACACCAAACCGGAAAAGGAGGGGGAGAAACCGGAATATTTAAGTCACGAAGTGAAAAATTCGCCAATCGAGGTGTGGGTTTACACGTTGTCTCACGATTATTATTCGTACCTGAAATCGGTTGAAAAGTGGAATTACGACGAAGAGTTTGATGTTATCTCCGAACCTAGGGTTACCTACTCCAACGTACACAACGGAATCGGGTTTGTGGGATCTATGTCATATACATCTAAGCGCATTCAGATACCACCTTATCCAGGCGGTAAAAACACTGTTCCAAGGTAAGCTTTCTCACAGAAAGAAGATGCTTGCCCCGGCAATACTGATTACTGCCCCGATTACCTGGCGGGCGGTGATTTTTTCGTTGAACATGATGGCCGAAGGCACAATGATAAAAATGGGAACCAGTGCCATCAACGTAGCGGCAATGCCGGTATGGGTATGCTGCACGGCATATAGCGATAGCGTTACGCCCACGAACGGCCCGAAAACAGCTCCCAGGGTGATGGACTTCATGCTTGTCCGGTCTTTCACGGCCAGGGAGACCCTTCGCCACCGTTTCAGAAAAGTGACCAGCAAAAAGAAGCAAACAAATCCGAAAATAGCCCTTATCTGCGTTGCCGCAATGGCATCGTAATCGCCCATCCCTTTTTTACTCAACACCAACCCGACGGCTTGCCCTAAAGCGCCGCCAAGCGCATAGAGGAAACCCTTGAGCGGAATATTGAGTTTCAGTTTTTTGCCAGCGACGGCAATCATAATTCCCGAAATGCTGACAATAATCCCCAGGATACTTTTTACTGGCAGTATTTCCGACAGAAAAAGCCAGCCGATAATTGCCGTTATCATCGGCGCCAGGCTCATGATAAGCTGCGAGGTGCGCGAACCGATCAGGGTGTAGGACTTAAAGAGGAACAGGTCGCCCAGAAAGAAGCCCACCACGCCCGACAAGCCCAGCCAGAACCAGTTGTACGGAGTGGCATCCATAGGGAAGAACATCCCGCGGGTGAAGAACGTGGTGACTCCCAGAAACAAAATTCCCAGGAAAATCCGGATGATGTTTACCGACAGCGAACCGACTTTCGCTCCCGCTCTTTGAAAAAAAAGGGCGCTCAGCGTCCAGCAGATTGCCGTCAGTATCGAAGCGATCTCGCCAATATGTGATTGAAAAAGCATGAAATGTAATGTGGGCTGTATTTGTCCGAAAAATCATGCAAAGGTAGGTGAATATTGAGAATTTCCCATTAATAATTGGCAATAGATTTTTTCAATTTTTGTACCGCAGCCTCCACCGATTTTTCACTTCCGAGCAAGGAGACGAACTTACTGCCGATAATGGCTCCCGAAGCATGTTCACAAGCCGCATCGAAGGTGATTTTGTTGGAGATGCCGAACCCGATAAGCCTGGGGTTCCTGAGGTTCATAGCGTTAACGCGCTTAAAATATTGCAGGTTGTCTTCCCCGAAACCGGTTTTTGCTCCGGTAACCGATGCCGACGAGACCATATAGATAAACCCGCCAGTATTTTTGTCAATTAAACGGATGCGTTCTTCCGACGTTTCCGGAGTGATGAGCATAATCATACGCAATCCGTGTTTTTCGGCAACGGCTTTATACTCCCTCATGTATTCGGCAAACGGTAAATCGGGAATGATGATCCCGTCGATCCCGCAGCGTTGCGCTTCGGAGCAGAATGTGTTAAAGCCGAATTGAAGAATGGGGTTCAGGTAACCCATCAATACCAGAGGGATCTGCGCCGACGAGCGGACCCGCGAGAGTTGCTCGAAGAGCACCCGAAGGCTCATGCCGTTCTTGAGTGCCTGTGTCCCCGACGCCTGGATGACGGGACCGTCTGCCATAGGGTCGCTGAAAGGGATGCCTATTTCAATCAGTTCCACACCGTTTTTTTCGAGCGATTGAATGACCGGAACGGTGTCACTGAGGTTGGGGAATCCGGCCGTGAAATAGACGGATAAAATGTTGTTCTTTTTTCGTTGAAATAACTCATCTATTCTGTTCATAATTATT
>JABNAD010000089.1_pt2 | contig 41950 bp, 40 predicted proteins | sample 7240381 | NCBI WGS metagenome assembly JABNAD01 (sample SAMN11332834, study PRJNA596920) | anaerobic digester metagenome | biome: digested sludge; isolation source: digested sewage sludge-derived enrichment culture grown on H2/CO2 | place: Germany: Goettingen
TTTACAATTCACCCTTCATTTTTTTTTTATTTGTAGAATTTTGATCTGGAGAATTTTCCCTAGGAAGATATAGAAAACCTAGGAAGATATAGAAAAATTTATATCCTAATTTTTATTTCGTTTAAACATGGACAAAATAGTACTAGGTCTCCCAAAAGGGAGTTTAAACAATGTAAACAGGGGAAACACTCATCAGTTATTCGTTGATGCAGGTTATGAAGTTAGAGGATATGAACCTGGCAATGAATCCAACGAGATCAACATATCCAACGATCCTGAAATCAGAGCATTCTTAACAAGACCTCAAAGCGCTCCTGTGGAACTTGTCCGGCAGATGCTGGACATCGCAATCATAGGTGAGGACTGGGTAAAGGAAGAATCTGTAAACAGTGAAGGAGCCATAAAAAAGGTAGGTGACCTTGATTATGGACAGACAAGACTCATAGTGGCAGTTCCCAACGATTCACCCTACACTTCCCTTACGGAGTTTTTCAGGGTAAACAAGGAACGTGAAACACCAATACTGTGCTTCACAGAATATCCAAACCTCACAAAACAGCACTTCATGAACAACGAGGGTTACAGGGAAATATTTGGTGAAATCAGCCCAATTGTACAGGTCAGGGGACTTGTTGATGGTGAAAATGAGAGGGTTCAGATAATCAACTCAGACGGTGCAACAGAGGTATACATAGCCAAGGGTGCTGACATAATCGTTGACAACACCCAGACAGGAAACAGCCTCCGCAAAGCAGGTCTCAGGGAACTTGAAACCATAATGGAATCAAGTGCAGGACTCTACGCAGGACCAAGCTGCTGTGGATTCAAGGAAGATAAGGTAAAGATGATCTTCGAACAGCTCTTCGGTGCAATAAAAGCCAGGAAGTACTTCGATGTGAAGTTCAACATATCAAATGAAAAGGTGGATGAAGTTAAGGACTTTTTAGTATCCAATGGTTTCTGCTCAGACGAACCCACAGTTGTTCAGGGTAAAAACTTCTCCCAGGTCAACGTTTTAATTCCTAAGATCAAGTTTCCAGAAATGCTCAAGGGAGTTAAAAGTTACGGAGCTTCAGCTATAATAAGAAAAAACGTGAAACAGTACGTTAAATAGATTTAAATTATTACTTTTTTATTTTTTTTAACAAAAATGGTCTAAGATCATTTTTTTTTTATATGAACTACCTGCGATCTTATCTAAGTTTTAGAAGCTATTTCTTCATGGTTTTACCATCCCTGCAAAAATAAGCCATTGGTTCACAGTTTAAAAGCTCATACTCAGACCATATTGGACATGTACTGCATTTACAAACCTTTTTGGTGTCAATATCTTTGCAAGTGGCTTGACCTGTTGAACAGTACAGTCCCGGAACCCTGTCTGGTCCCATCATCATGGGACTGTCCAGATCCTGCATGGTTATTTCAAGCAGGATCTTTTCTTTGTCCCTGACGCACTGGCTTTTTAGTTGCACATCGCACTTTGTGCACATGCATTTTTTAATGTTCTCCATGCTGAACTCTATTTCACCCATATGTCTCAAACCTCCTTCACATTATTTTTATGAGTTTTGATCTATAAATTATGTAACAAAAAGGACAGATAAAAATGGATTTCCAGCAAAAAATAAGCGAAGAAAGTAGCTTTAAAAATCAATGGAAGAATGTTTTAGTTTCTTAAAACTCTTAATATCTAAAGGTTTTAATTCAAAAAGTTTTAGTTATGCAAAAAAAATAATAATTTCTTAGATAAATAATTTCTTAAACAAATAAAATTTTTTGTTAAATAAATAAATTTGAATGAACAGTTTATGGTGGTTTCCTCGGGTTATTCTTCTCAATGAACTGGTTTAAAGATTTGGTCAGTGACTTAAGTCCCCTTTTCAACATCTGCTCAGCATCATCAGGTTCAGATTTATGTGCATCGTAATCTTGTATCAAACTTTTCTGGTTAGCTATGAAGTCATGAAGCCAGTCTGCAAGTTCGTAGTCAGAAAGGTTCTCTAAAAAGACCCATGCATAACCTTCATGTTCATGGCTCAGTGTTAACTCTCCATCAACGATCCTGCCTGACATTATAATGTGCACAGCACGGATTATATGCAGGTTCTGCTCTGAAACACCCACAACATGATCTGGGGTTATTTTAAGTCCAGTTTCCTCGTAAACTTCCCTTAAAAGGGCCTGGTCGAATGATTCATTCTGATCCACTTTTCCACCTGGAAGCTCCCATTTTCCAGGGTTGGTCTTAGAATCTGTTGATCGTTTGAGAATTAGAATTTTACCATCTGGATCACTGAGAATAACCCTTACAGCCAGACCAAAGATGCGGTTTATCATGAAATCATATCCTGAATTATATCTTGAATTTTTATACAGATCTTACAAGGTACCATTGTTTTTCACATTATTTAAGCCTTGTATTTTGGAAGGTAAAACCTAGTTTTTGTCCTGATTTTTATGGAACTTCTTCAACTGATCTTTGCAGTTCTTTAATTCCATCTCCACTTTTTTTAATTCTCTTTTAGTCAAGAAATTTTTCATCCAAAGATAGATTGACAGGCCAATGAACACAATCAGCATTAAAACCAAAAATCCAGTTAGGATACCTGCAGCCATTGCCTGCCAGATAAGGGCAAGGCCGTAGATTAAATAGAGTACAGCTCCCACAATTCCAATTACAAGGGCAACTCTCAACACGATCTTCAAATTTTTCAGCAGCTCATCATTATTCATAAAAACTCACCGAGTATTATTTATTTTTTTTAATTCAATAAATAATAATGGTATTTTAAGGATTTAACTTCACTCCTTTTTTTAAGCTGTATCAACTGAAATATGGCATCAAATTTCATGTTAAAGATTTTTTTAGATTTTTATTTGAAACTTATTTAAAATAACATTTTTCCAATATAGTACACAGTTTTCATGACTTATAAACGTCTATAGACTTTTTGATATAAAGACTGATCTAACTGTACTGTATTTTGTTTAAACATCTTGAAAATGTTTGTTTAAAGATTCTATAATGTAAACATCCTATTTAGGTCAAATTCGGGTGTAAATTGGGAAAAGGGTTATATCTAATTTTAATTCAATTTTAATACGTGAATCAGTTTTATAATGAATTTTAACAATGAATATTTCCGGAATATCTTTGAGGTAAAATTTTATGTCAATCAAAACGTTTATAAGAGAAAAACCGTACTTAATCATCCTTCTTTCAATATTCATATTCTCATTTGCACTGGATATGTATGTATTAACACGTTACAGCCTTTCATATGGTATGGACGGCCCGTTTTACAACCTTAAAATTTTGAGTATTCTCCAAACAGGTTTTCCAGCCAGTAATGACCCTCCACTTGTTTACTATTTATTAACCCCATTTGTGGCATTGACTGGAAACCCATTCTTCGGTATAAAAATTGGAATGGCACTCATAGGTTCCCTCATGGCGTTTCCAGCTTATCTACTTACAGAAACATTCAGCGACAAATTAAAAATTGAATCCAAAGTTCCTGCCCTTTTAAGCGCGTTCCTTGTGACTGTGAATGTTTCATACTTCCAGATGATCGGAGATTTCATGCAGAACCTGGTGGGAGTTTTCTTCCTTCTTCTTTTGATCTACTTCACAGTTAAATGGCTTGAAAACACAGGGGAGTGGAAAAAATATGGAACAATAACTGTTGCACTACTTTTGTGCAGTATTTTAACCCACATCTACACTGGAATGCTGGCAGTGATGATAGTTGTGTTCCTCCTGGTTTTCGACCTAATTTTCAGAACCTACAAAACCCGTAAGCTACCGTTATTAGACCTTAAAATATTCGGTTTAGTGGCAGCTTTAATTTTAGGTGGACTCGCTCTGCTCTTCACAGTTTATCCTTTAATGTTTACCAAGTTCACCACTGTACTGTCATTCTTAAATGGTTCTTCAAGTACCTTGGATCGGGTGGTTGGATCCATTAACCTAACCATATTTTTAACCATTCCATTCCTTTTAGGGGTTTTTGCAGCAATAAAAATCTTTTACAATGGATTAAAAGAGAAAATAAAACCCGAAAATCTAACAGTAAGTAAAAAGACGTTTTTATCTTTGGCTTACCTTGTCATGACCCTAATTTTGGTGGTGCTGGCAGCTCTACCATCAGATTATCAGGAAAGATTCATAGCAATGGCTTTTGTCCCAGTTGCCCTTTTAGTACCCCTTGGACTGAAACTAATTGAAAAATGGATTTCAAACAGGATTCCATCTAAAAAAGGATTTAAAATTGGTGTTGTAACGTTAATTGCAGTTTTATTTGCTTTTTCCAGTTTTTACACGGCCGCAGGCACGTTCTCTGATATGGGTCCCAGTATAACTTCAGACCAGTACAACGAGCTCGTGCAGATTAAAGCGAGTTATATCCCATCTAAAATTAATTCAAGTGGCATAATAATGGTTGATGATTATCACACAGGTTACTGGGTGCAGTACGTACTGGGAATGCAGGTAGAAACAGGAAATCTTACAGATATAAAACAGAAATATCCTAATCAAACCATATATGGAATAAGTATGACCAGAAAGGGTTCAATGTCCAGCACCAATTATCAGTACCTCTGGAATCCTCTGTTCCCTTATTCATTCCCATTTGGAGGAGTTAACATGTCATGGAACACAAATTCCAGACAATCCCAGTTCAAAGACAATTTAACAGCACCTAAAAACAGTTCCAACAGCCCTCCAGATATGGGAAATAAAACCCTCCCTGGAAATTCATCTAACAGCCCACCTTCACTTCCAGATGGAACATCCCATAATGCAACTACTCAAATGCCCGGAGCTTTAGGCAACCTTGCAGAAGCCAACAGGGGTGGAGGATCATTGAATATGGGTAACTCTGCTTGGATAAGCAGGGGCACACTGCTATTCAGCCAGGGCAACATCAAGGTTTATAGATTATCATGAACTAATTGTGGTCATGAAGTACATGCATTTGAGGTTTTGTTACTATATACTCTTTTATTTTTTAGAATCAGACCTTAGTTCCCGGCTAAATGTGATTAAAAATATAAATATTGCTAATAATAAGAACATTGGCCAATTTTGATTATTCAACGCAGCGAGGATTACTGCACCAACCCCTAAAATTAAAGATAAGGCTCCTCCCCACAAATTTATTGATCCTGCCATAACGTTACATATAATCAAAGCCACATATAATTTTCTTGGAGTCCATTGGTCGGGTTCCATCTGAAATTCACCATTTAATAAAAAATAAGTTTTAAAATACCTTTTTTTGAGGGATGGACATGTTTAAGCCTTCACAGAAAGAGTAATTTCTACAGTAGAAAAGTTATGGTGAAAACTACAAAAAAAAGCCTGAGTCTTGGCAGCTGATAAAGTAGAAATGGTGTGGAGTTACATATTGTTAAGCCTTTTTTATTTCAAGTCCAGGCTAGGCAATTTAATCCCAACGGGTAGGTTCGGATTCCTTTCAATTATCTTCAAAAAATTCGCAGTCTGTTACGTGGCACTTTTAAATCGTAGATAACAGAAGAAGTGGATTTTTATATCCCAGATCCTCCTGTTATCAAAGTTCCTGTTTGCTCCACTGGAGGTTTAGTAAAATTTTAAAAAATGGGATTAGTGGTGTTGAATTAGTGCTATTCTGATTCCGTTTGGGTCTTCTAGGAAGGCTAGGGTTCCAACTGTTATTGGTGTGGGTTCCATGGTGATTTTGGCACCTTTTGATTTGAGCTCTTTCACTGTGGTGTTTATGTCTTCAACATCCATTCCCACCGAGAACAGACCAGTTTCATCTAATGGATTTTTTATAAGCTCTATCATAGCATCCCCATCCCCTTTCAGTAATGTGATTGTTCCTGCGGGTCCCAGGTTGTATTGGCTATCTATTTCAAATCCCATAACTTCTGTATAGAATTTAACTGACTCATCCATATCATCAACTATCAGGGTAGTGTACTTAATTTTCATACTCTATCACCATCCAATAATCTATTTTCATTTCCACTTATTAAAAATGGAAGCACACTTATAAATATAGATGTAGACTGAAGGCCCATAAATGCCCCTTAAGGTGGGAATGTCCTACTTAAAGCTGAACCCCTCACCTGCACCCTTTCAGGCAGAAACCGTATGATCATTATCATCAGTTATTATTTTTGTTAAAAGAAGAAGAAAATCAACTGAAAGCCAAGGCCCCTTTGCATTTTTGGGGTGATAATTAACAGGATCCATTGGGGGAATTGAACCTAGGCCGCCCTCATAATCTGTGAAATTACGGATAATAGGTCTTTTTACACTTAAAAATTCAATTCATTACTCCTATGATTTGAATCTCTGAAGTGTAACCCTAATTTTTGTTATACGTATAACTATGATGTTATAGCCTCCCAACTACGGGTTGTTAGCCACAAGCTGGAACTTAAAAAAATTTTAAACCCATAATTTTGGTAAAAAATTTAAAAAAAAGAGATTTAAAATCTATGCTTTAAATCAACACTGTCAATGGCACGATTACGTGCAACACGATATCTGCAGAGAAATGAGATATCATAGCTGATTCTAAGCCCTTTTTCCAGTAAAGCCATCCAAATATAATTCCACCAACAGCATTTAGAATAATGGTACGGACAATTACCAGGGGTGTGAGTGTTGTTAGAGCCATTGCTGCTGGTAAATGTCCGGCTCCAAAGATAACTGCAGCTAAAACAATAGCTAACCACATGCCGTTGTTTGTTGGTTTTCCTTCCTCTGTTTTTTTGATTTTAAAGATTATCCATGCAATGAAAGTCATTAAGAATAATCTTAACAGGATTTCTTCATTTATTCCACCATAGAAAGATGCTAGGAATCCCTGCCATGCAGGAGGATTTATTGAAGATTGAGTTAGATTGATTGACACACCTGCAAAGGAAAAGAAATAATCAAGTCCGATTATCAGGATACCAGCTAATAATCCAAGCCCAATGGATATTCCAAGTATGGATTTCAAATAGCTTTTAACTTCCCTGCCTTCAAGCCATCCTTCAAGGATTGGAAGTCCAAGTCCAACTTTTTTGGCAAGATAAAGGCCAATAAAGATGGTAAAAGCAGACAGGGCCATGGTCTGGATAAGCTGAGCAGCCACGACCTTGTATAAAGGTATTGATGAACTTTGAAGTAAGTCTCCTTGAAGCGTGAGAATGTATGGCCATATAGCTATCGCTCCAAAGATACTTGCAATTAGTAAAATTATATATAATTTCCAGTTAACAATTTTTGAAATGGAATTTTTTCCCTCAGTCTTTCTTTTAAATTGCATTTTAACCTCCCTTTAAAAAAATTGTAATATTATATTTTCAAAATTAACATAATATATATTTGAGTATAGCACCCCAAGCTGAAATTGAAGATAGTAACTATTATTACATTTGAAATTGTCCAATCCAAACAATATTAGACATAGAAAAAAATGGGGGTGAAGGGGAGTGCAGCTTATTGGGTAAAAATTGGGTCATTACACAAGTAAATAGGGTGCTGCACCCAAGGGGGGGGTTCAGCTCCAGGTCTTTACCGAGTCAGGCCGATTGACCAAATCTTTCTACACAGAGGGGATCAGCTTGTTCTTCAAATACAGTTTAAATGGTTTTAAAATAGTCTTTAATGGGCAGATTAAGGGTCTGTCACGTGCATTTATTGGTCATTATCACTTATTTTTAAGATTTTTCCTAAATTGATAAAAAGACTTTATTTCTGTCTTGTCTGAAAGACGATAAATCAGGATAAATGTGAATATGAAAGAGGTATATGCTAAAACAAAAGCCAAAAATATTAGATAAACACTCTATTCACGGCATTTACAACCTCTTCAAAGCTTTAAACTGATAAATGGGTATTTTACTTAATTATGTGGATGCAAATTATAAAACATCTTCTTTTAGTGAAATATATTACTTTGTTACTCCATTTGAAACTCGGCATGGGATGGTGTATTGGCTACTTGAATTAAAAAAAATAGGATCATTCAAGGGGTAAAACCTCAAATAACAGCTCTTTAAATTCATTCAGCAGTTCATTGGGAAAGTTCAAACCAACACAGATCACAAGAACTCCTGTTCCTACAAATCCATCTTCCTCATTTGGATTGTCTATGACTTCCTCATCGAATACAACCTTTGCCTTGGATTTTTCCTGGAGAAAAGTCCATAGAGTTTCACGTTTGTAACCATTTCCGTTTACTGCAATGTTGTTTCTCAATGATAACTCTAAAAACTGCTCCCAATCATGAAAGTCACAAAATTCTATCCATACTGAACCTTTATAATCTATACAAGAGTTGCAGGTTTCGATCTCCCAGTGAAAGAAGTTCTTAACAATATCCTCCAGTCCCTCATCCACAAGGATGCAAAAATCTTCATCTACCTCAACTTCGACCTGTTTGTGTTCTGTCATAGTATTACTCCCAAACCCATAAAATCTCATTCTTTTCATCCAATTCACTGAGTTTCACAGGGTTTTGTTTTTATATCTTTAACCGAACCAATAAATTGTTATGGGCATTCTGGAGCATTTCCTCTAAAAGTTTCATGAAAATTAGAAAAACTTCCCTTAAAAAAACCGAAGCTTTAAAGCTACTGAAAACATATTAGGTAGTGTAGTGGATAGTTAAGAAAATTCGATACATTTTTTCCATGTTAAAACTGAACCTTTCTATTAACTAAAAATGATCTGAATCCTATAATTTTTTATAAATTTTCCTCTAAACTTTCTCCGAGTTTTATATCTGTTTTAATGTCCTGAAATTTGTAAAAGGAACATAAGGTTTATGAAATATTATTGATCTAATTATACTATCAACATTCTAGTTATTTTACTCCATTTGGAGCGGTTAAAATCGGAATATTTATTAATTATTAAACCTATGATACTATTAACTTAAAAGGTGATGAATAATGAGTGAGTTAATTCACAAAAAAGATCGGGGTGTTATGATACCCACAAAGACTAAAAAATCAATTAAATGCAGTAAATGCGGTTTTAAAGTTCAGAAAAATCAAATACATCAAAAATACGAGCAGGGAATTTTAGAAATACCAGTACATTAGAAATAGTTGCATAAACTCAATTTTTAAAAAATTAGATGTTTTTAATTATCAATTAGGCTTGGCATTGTATTCATGATGCTCTTTTTCAAATTTACAAATCAATCCATCCATTTAACCAAAGATTCAATCTCACTAAACCCTAATCTTTTTCATGTTTGAAATCTAAAAGATATAAACAGAATTTCTTCAAAAAACAAGTGACAAACTTTGAATACTTAAAAAAATCAGTAAATTTGAACTTAAAGACAAAATTTTAAGTCATACTTCCTGCAGATGCCTTTGAATTTAAAAAAATGTTTAGTGGCTGTAGATCTAATTAAAATAAGAGTCAGGTACCTTCTGAATGGGAGACATAATCATGAAATATGTAAATTCCAAAAAGAAGCTGATTTTACTAACTGTTTTAGCTGTATTTCTCATAATAGCTGCAGCATTCACTTTCTATGTTTCTGATTACTATCACGCTGATAGCAAGGCTTTAACTGCGCTTAAATCAACAGAAACTTACAGTGTATCAGATAGCTCTGATTACATCACATTCACTCCCACCACAAATAAGAGCACAACTGGAATCATAATTTACCCTGGAGCCAAGATTCAGGCTGAAGCTTACTCAGTCATGGCTTCTAAACTTGCTCAAAAAGGATACACAACAATCATTGTTAAAATGCCATTCAACCTGGCATTTTTTGGTAGTGATAAAGCAGGTGCTGTCATAGCTAAACATGGAGAGATCGATGAATGGGTGATTGGGGGTCATTCACTCGGTGGAGTTTTTGCATCTGAATACGCCATGAAGCATCAGGATAAAATCAGAGGAGTCATATACCTGGCAGCTTATCCCTCCACAAATGCATCAAATGCCACTTTCAAAGCCCTTTCAATCAGGGGATCCCTTGACGGGCTGGCAACAGCTGAAGATATCTCTAAAAATCTGGACAAGTTCCCTGCAAACACCACCTTCATAACCATACCTGGAGGCAACCACTACAACTTCGGTGACTACGGTGTGCAGGCTGGTGACAACAACAGCACCATAACAAGGGAAAAACAGCAGGATATTACAGTTGATTACATCGTTAGGTTCGTTGAGGGGCTTTGAACAGTCTTTGGATCCAGCTAAGGAGAATATTAAAACTTAAAAATAACCTTTTTTTTATTAAATTTTAATGTATAATCAATGTTTAACATGAAATCTTATTTTTAAGATATATTTCACGATATTACGTTATTTAATTGAATTTAGGAATCTTAAAAGGGTTGAGAATTTTTGGTATTAATATTTATAAGTGTTTTTTCAGGGAAGGTATTTAAAAACTGAAATGATAATGGGATGAAATATATGATTCTACCTTGGGAGGATGTTCACTTTTTTAATGAATTTTTGGTGATTGTTGCAGTATTTAAAGTCTTTTATTGGGATTTTTTTAGTTAAATATTAATATAAGTTATAACTTTTCATATTAGTGTGTATCACTTACTAATAAACTTTGTTGCAATTTTTAGTGGAGTTTTTCACTTAAACCCATTGTTTCAAGTGTGCCATTAAAAAAAGCAAGGTTCTTTAAAAGGAGTGCTACGCTGATCGAGCATAAAGGAGGTAAAAAGATGCAAAAACAAATAAAACCTACTAAAACACAGTTTATGTTCATTATGCTTGCTATTTTTGCTATTCTGGTTTCAGTATCCAGTGTCAGTGCTATTCCTGTTGGTACTGCTTCCCAGGTTTATGTGAGTACCAATGGTTCAGACACCAACAATGGAAGTGCAGAGGCTCCTTATCTTACAATACAGAAGGGAGTTGGATCAGCTGCTGAAAACGGAACTGTGCACATAGCAAATGGTGTTTACAGTGGAGAAGGCAACACAAACATAACAATCGGTTACAGTATGAACCTCATTGGTCAAAGCCAAACAGGAACCATAATAAACGGAGCAGGCACTAACTGGATATTCAACATTCACAGTGGAACTGTTACAATTCAGAATTTAACATTCGTAAACGGAACTAACAATGGCTATGGTGGTTACAACTATGGTGGTGGTGCAATCTACAACTATGAGGATGCTACTACAACAGTAAAGGACTGTACTTTCAAAGGCAACACCGGATCTGAATATGGTGGTGCCATCATGAATGATGGAAATTTAACTGTAACTCGCTGTACCTTTACTGGTAACAATGCATATTACGGTGGTGCGATTTACCAGTGTGATGGAACAGCAACAATCACAGACTCTACTTTCGCAGGTAACACGGCAACTTCTGAGGGTGGTGCCATCTACATAGATTCTGATACTACTACAACGATCACAGGCTGTACCTTCACAGGTAACACTGCAGCACTTGGTGGTGCTATAGCTAATCCTGATGGTTATGATGTTACTTTTAACCTGACAAACAGTACAATAAAGAACAATAAAGCAGTTGAACAACAAAACAAAAAAGAATCAGCAAGTGGTTTGGGTGGAGGACTGTATTTAGGTCCGGGAAGGAATTACTCCTATAAGATAATTGGTAACCAGTTCCTGAGCAACGTTGGAAGCGGCATATACATCCAAAACTTCCAGACTCCAATGTTTAGTTTTTTGAAAGACAGTGCTCCAATTACCAATGAACTATTGATCAACTTCAACAGGTTCTTTGGAAACACTCCATATGGTGTATACTACAACAACACCACTAGTATGATGCCTAAATCACTTTCTGCAGCACCTGTTTCATCAAGTCCAGTTCTGGACGCTAAGTATAACTGGTGGGGTAGTAACAGTGGTCCTAACACTGTAGGGGCGGATAAAACTAATTTAGAGTCAACTTACTATGCTCCGTGGATTGTGATGAATTTAAATCCAACAAAGGTCCTTATGAATGGGGGCACAACAACCACATTAACAGCAAACTTCCTCTATGATAGTAATGGGACTTACCATGACCCTGCAAACGGCCACGTACCTGATGGAACACCAGTAACATTCACTACAAGCCTTGGACAGGTTGGAAGCCAAACCATAACCAAGTACACTGTTAATGGTATTGCAACCGCAATTTTAAGGGCTTGGAATGCAGCAGGCGACCCAGTTAGTGGTATGGCATTCATAACAGCCACTGTTGATGGTCAAACACTTTCAGGTAGTGTTAACATTCTTGAAGTTCCAACAGCAAATGCAGCAAGCAGCACAACAAGCAACACTGTAGCAATGCAGAACACAGGTTTACCATTGAACTATCTTGTACTGGCTATTTTAGCTGTGATCAGTGGATTTGTAGTGCCAAGAAGGAAATAAAATCTCTCCCTTTTTATTTTTTTTTTATTTAGTAGTACTATTCCTATTAATTTCATAAAAAAAGAATTAATTTTAAAATAAATTATAAAATAACTTTTATTTTAATTCAAAACTGGGATTTGCAGTGATTTCAGAACTCAATCATTTTTTTAGGTTCGAAGTTGGTCTGCATGGTCCAGAAGTATGCTTCACCTTTGGCAATTCTGAAAATTATCAGTCCCGGATGATCGAATGTCATTCCAAACTCCTTGAGGAAGGGTCTGTCTTCTAAAACCTTCTTTTTAAGTTCTGGGTCATCCACGAACTCCACTTCGCCTGCAACCCTCATCATTGTCCCTGTCTGTTCGTCTGGCTGCCAGAAACATGCTTCAACTTTAGGATTTGCCTGCAGCTGTCCGTACATATCTTTCATGGATCCTATCTGAAAGTAGAATCCAGTTTCATCTGCGAACCAGAATCCAAGTGCCCTTACACGGGGCTGGTCTCTGTCTGCAGTTGCAAGGTAGCAAACAGGTGTTTCATTTGCAAATTTTATACAGTCTTCAAAATCCATTCTATCACTCCTGTATGTTATTTTGTAAATCGAGCTTTAAATATATGTGAGAACAATTGGATGGAATAAAAATGAAAAGATCCAACTCCAAACCAGTTATAATCATTGAAACACTTTTTCTGATGAATAAACATGTTAAAACCTTCACTGGAAAATTAAGTTCTACAGTAGAAAAAGGATGGGGATGAAAAATGAGGCTAATTTGTGATTTTAGGTAGGCGCTTCAGAGATGCTATTGGTCAAAATATTATATCAGGGAATACTAAAAAATAAGGTTAAAGATGGATTTAATCTTCGATTAATCCATCCTTAATACGCATCACCCGTGTATCTTTAGTGGTTTCCACGTCATGGGTAACCATGATCACGTTGGTTCCTTCGTCGTTAACCTGATGGAGGAGTTCAATTATGTTAGCAGTGGCTATGCTGTCCAGGTTTCCTGTTGGTTCATCTGCTAAAATGAATTTTGGATGGTTAACCAGTGAACGGGCAATAGCCACCCTCTGCCTTTCCCCTCCAGAAAGCTTGGATGGAAGCTGATTCATCCTGTGACCCAGGCCAACCATTTCCACACATTCTTCAGCCCTTTTAATTCTGGACTGTTTAGTGAGTTTTTTATCACCGGATAGGTTCCTCATGGGGAATTCCACATTACCACGGACAGTCAGGGCAGGTAAAAGGTTAAAAGTCTGGAATATATATCCTATATTCTCTGCTCGCATCTTTGTAAGTTCTGAATCCTTCATTGAGGATATTTTTCTATCCCCTATGTAAAGATCTCCCTTGGTAGGGGTGTCCAGACCCCCGATCATGTTGAGGAGTGTTGATTTTCCTGAACCGGATGGTCCCATTATGGATACAAATTCACCCTCATCAACGGTTATATTTAATCCTTTAAGGGCGTGGACTTCGGTGCTGTCGAGCTTATAGGTTTTCCAAAGTCCTTCTCCCTTTACTAAACTTTTCATATTTAACACACCTCCTTTTATTCATATCTTAAAGCATCTATGGGACTGATACGGGTGGCAATGTAAGCTGGTATGAGTCCGCTGAACGTTCCAATGACAAAGACTATCGCCAGTATTTGGGTGACTATTGCACTGGGTATGTTGAAACTGAGGAAATTGACATTTTTCGCACCCATCAAAACACCCAACATGCTGTATGTAGGGGACATGAGCAGGATTCCAATAACACCACCGATCAAACTCAAGATGAGTGATTCATAAATTATCAGTGCCAAAATCTTCTTTTTACTGGTTCCAATAGCCCTCATAGTCCCTATTTCCTTGGTTCTTTCCTTGACTGACATCATCATAACGATCATGATGATGATCACCGAAACCACGAATATGAAGGTACTGATCATGTTCATGAATATCCTGATCTGGCTTAGATTGTCATCAATTGTTTTCTGGGTGTCTTTCTGTGAGTAGATGGTGTAATTGGGATATGCATCCTGTAGGCTGGTCTCTGCATTGTCAATGGATCCTGTGGGTGAGATTATAACTGTGGATACCAGTCCAGACATGTCCATGACTGACTGTGCATGTGAAAGTGACATGATAATGGAATTGTCAATGGTAAGGGGCCATCCACTGCCCACCTTTTTCATTATGCCAATGACTTTGTATTTGTTTCCCTGAACAGTTATTGTGCTTCCCACTGTTGCATTGTAGTTTTTGGCAGTTTCTGATCCAATGATAACGGCATTGTCACTTTCACCCACCAGTGAACTTTTACCAGTTACTTTGGCATTTTGTATGAAAGCCTGTTCCTTACCTGGTGTGATACCTACCATCATGGTGTACTGAGCGTTGTCACTTCCCTGAATTGGTACAAATAGAGCTTTTGTACTCTTAGACTGATCAACTTCGCTACGGTTTAATAGTTCATTTCCAAGACTCTCTGAGATTATGCTCCCAGATGGCGGGTAGCTTGTCCCATTTTTTTCGAAGTATAATTTTCCGTTGACTGTTCCAAGGTCACCCTTGAGTCCGGATTCCATTTCATACAAAACCAGGTTAACGGTACCAATTAGTAAAACACACACCACAATACCGATAATGCACATGGCTGTGCGGCCTTTTTTGGCCTTAAAATCTTTAAAAGCTATATCTAACATTTTTTTATTCACCTATAATTTAAAACGTCTTCAATGTTGTTTATTTGAATTTTTTAAAGTTTTTTAATCTTTTTTTGCTTTTTATCTCACATGCGACGTATTATCAACTAAATTCGTTCGTATATTTTCTCATATAAAATATAAATAGGAATATGTTGATTAAATTGATTTATGGTGCTTTTAATAGTTTTTTTATGTTGCACGCACTGACATAAACTATAATGCCGCATCATGATTGTCAAAAGTTATTTTTCACTGATCTGAAGCAAAATTCAAATTATCTCTTTTTTTCTATTTGTATCTTTGTGAATAGTCCTTTTTGTTGTGATTGAACAGTTTTAATGTTTTTGTGGTGTTTTGTATTTAGTTAATCAGTTTTTACATGGTATTCTGGAATTTTATTTTTATATTCTAGTTGCTATATGTAAAGGTGTTTAATTTCAAAGTATTATTTCTTGGGAAGTTGTTAAATTTTCTTAAATGTCTTTATTTGCTTTGAACATCCGTATTTTGAAGAGAAAACCATAAGTTTTATTATTGTGAATGTATTATTCTGATTTGAATATGATAATGTAATAATATCATATTAAGAACAAGCATGAAAAGATGCAAAAACAAGTAAAACCTACTAAAACACGATTTATGTTCATTATACTTGCCATCTTTGCTATTTTGATTTCAGTGCCCAGTGGCAGTGATTCTCCATTGCCAACTTCTTCACAGGTTTATGTGAGTACCAATGGTTCAGACACCAACAATGGAAGTGCAGAGGCTCCATACCTTACAATTGCTAAGGGAGTGGGATCAGTTGCTGAAAATGGAACTGTTCACATATCAAAATGGTGTTTACAGTGGAGAAGGCAACACAAACATAAAAATGAATGTGGATAAAGGACCATTTATAGTTTTAAAAAGATCTACAATTGTCGTGCACATTACATGACACACCAGAACATTACTCCTTCCTTACTGACCTAAAAGTGGGGGTTTTAATAAGAATTTCTTCTTTTAGAGTAACAGAACAAATTGTATAGATTGTATAATAAGGTTGTGATATTGAAAAGAAAGATTAAACTGTTCTATTTTTTTTTATTTTGGCATAATTTTATTTTTTAGAATGGATCTTGGCCAGATAGTAATGAAATTATAAAATCCTAGTTTTTTGGAATTTTTTTTGTTAATGGTTCTGTCATGGAATGTGTCTAAGAATTAAAATAGTAGATTGGGGAATGTTCACTTTTTCAATGAATTTTTGCGGATATGTCTAATATTTAAAGGTTTGTATCATGATTTATTTAGTTAAATATTAATATGAATTGCAACTTTTCATATTAGTGTGTATCACTCATTAGTAACCTTTGCTGTAACTTTTAGTGGAGATTTTCATAAAACAGCTTTCATCTGAAGTGCCATTAAAAAAGCAAGGTTCTCTAAAAGGAGTGGCACGATGATCGAGCATGAAGGAGGTGAAAAGATGCAAAAACAAATAACACTGATTACACTTGCTTTAATTGCTGTTTTGCTTTCTGTTTCTGCAGTTAGTGCTGCTGATATTTATGTGAATACCACTGGAAATGATACTACTGGAAACGGTACCTCAGAAAATCCCTTTCTCACAATAGAAAAAGGAGTAAGTACCGCGGTAGCAGGTGATACTGTAAACATTGCAGATGGAACGTACAGTGGAACAGGAAACAATCAAATTACAATTAACCAGCCAATTACAATACAAGGTCAAAGCCAGAACAGAACCATAATAAACGGAGCAGGAAACCAGATATTCTACAACAATGCTATTGGTGTTACAATCCAGAACCTAACATTCTTTAACGCGACAAACGGGTTTGGGGGTGCAATATACAACAATTATAACGCCAATATGACGATAAACTCTTGTACTTTCAAAAATAATAGCGGGGATTACGGAGGAGCTATTGGTAACGATGGAGATATGACCATAAATCACTGTACTTTCACAGGTAACACTGCAGAGTATGGTGGTGCAGTTTACCACTGTGATGGAAGAATGACAATCACAGACTGTACTTTCACAGGTAACAGTGCAGAGTATGGTGGTGCCGTTTGGACTGATTCAGGGTTACTTGCAACCACAGTAATCAACAACAGTATTTTCGACCAAAACAATGCAACAACTGATGGTGGTGCTGTATACAGTTACTGGAGTATTGCCATTACTGGCTGTAACTTCAACAAAAACACTGCAGGCAACAATGGTGGAGCAATCTGCAGTGCTTATGATATTTTAACTGTTAAGTACAGCCGCTTTGTTGGAAACAATGCAACAAGTTTAGGTAAAGATATCTATTCCCGTTACGGTGGTTTACAGAATGCCACACTCAACTGGTGGGGTTCCAACTCGGGACCAGCAGCAGGAAGAATCTACATCGTAGATACTAATATGCAGAGTACCATGTACAGCCCATGGCTTGTCATGAACATCAAACCAGCAGATCCGTCCACAATCTACACAGGTCAAACCTCTAAGGTCACTGTAAATGTTTACACAGATTCGAATGGTGTTGATCACAGTGCTGATGCCGCACAATTCTTCAGCGGTCCAGAGGTAACCTTCAAAACAGACCTTGGTAACGTTGGCAGTAAATCTGTTACAGTTCCTTGGAGTCTTGGATCGGCATTTGCCATTTTAAGAGGTGATGAAGGTCCTGGAATGGCAACAGTAACAGGAACAGATGGAAATCAAACACTATCCGCAGGAGTAAATATACTCCAAGCTCCAACAGTAGAAGCAGCATCAACTGAAGAAGGAACAATTGGAATGCAGAAAACAGGTATGCCAATAAACTATTTGATACTGGCTGTTCTAGCTGTCATCAGTGGATTTATAGTGCCAAGAAGGAAATAAACCATATTTCACTTTTTTATTCTTTTTTTAGTGCTTTGCTTTATATTTTACTCTTAAATTCTTGAAAGATTTAGTTTTGCCTGAATAACTGTTTTTTGGCTTTTTATTAAAGAATTGAGTAGAATAAAGAAAAATTTAAATATTCAAATTAAGAATAATCTTCAGAAATAAATTTTCAAGTTTCTTTTTAAAATAAAATAGAAATTGGTTTTTAGGTGGTTAATCCTTTCCAACCATGACTTCTGTTGATTTAATTATTGCGGAAACATTATCTCCTTTTTTTATTCCAAGCTTTTCAACAGATTCTTTGGTTATTACAGCTGTTATAACACCAGGATTTTCTATGTTAATTTTTACACTGGCCATAACTGCCCCGATCTCCACATTTTCAACCGTTCCTTCTAAAGCATTCCTTGCACTTATCTTCATAAAACAACCTCCATTACAACTTTAATTAAGTTATTAGTTTGTTTTTCAAGTATAAACCAATTTTTATGCAATATCTTACTTATCGCTCAATTTAAAAAGATTAAAAATAAATTAAGCAAGTAAATGAGTTGAATTCAATCCACAAACCATCTTAACTCTTTTTTTCAGGATCTTTTTGATATCACTTTAATCAATTAATGTATGCGATACGAATAGATGGTTAGATCGATCTTTTTGATGACAGTTAATAACCCTAATTTGTATTTATAATGTCTTTAGAGTCTGTTTTTCTGAGTTTTTCTGGTTGATAATCGAGGAATATTGTTTCTAGGTTGTCAAGGTTATTTGCTATGGGTTTCCAAGGGTGTTGATTACTGAGTAACGCTAAGATTAAACCTCTCAAGTGGTCTTGTAATGTAAATTGGTATCCATTTGATCGTTTTTCTGTTGCATCAACTTGGCCTAAACCTTCAATATCTTTCTTAAACTCAATATCGTTATTTTTGAGGGTGTTTTCAAGTTTTTCGAGAATAGTTTTAGGGTCCATGTACTGGAATTTCAGTAGTAATTACTATTAAAATAGTAAGTTCAAAATGGAGGGATAAAAGATTAACTTTTTATATTACTTTTAATTAATCTAATTTTAATTAAACCTTAAGAATAATGGCTTTGTGTAATAATTTTGATTATTTAACTTGTTAAACTCAATTCCAACATTTATTGGGTTTCAAGGTCAATTAAATTTATTTTAGGGATTATATGGCTCAAAATAACGAAAAGATTGAATTTCTTGATAATCTTCAGAAAGAGTTAGATAACTTTAATAAAAATATAAAAAAGGCTTTATCTTATAAAAAAGATTTAAATGCTCTTTTAGATATCATAAATCAAATTCAAGAATCTTGGAGTGGTTCTTGGATTGGTTATCATGCGGATTTATATTATAAAAATTTTGAACGACCTCCTATTAATGAAAGATTTGATTCAGAGTGGGGTTTACAACATAGATCTCAACCCAATTGGGAAGAAAAAACATATGCTGATGTAATTAGGGCTATTGAAAAGAAATATCATGGAACTTCTTTAAATAAAATTGAAACTTCTTTAAATAAAATTCAGAAGGAAGATTTGCATACTTCAGTGTGTTCTGATTTGTCTTTTATTAGAACTTTTGATAAATTTGATAAAGAAATTGAAATTCTCGAAGAAATTGAGAATATTAAATGGAAATTTTCACAAGGAGATATAATACGTGGTTTAAGACCAACTCATTATGCTACAAGGGATAGTCTTGCATTATCTCAGGGTGTTAAGGTCCCTCCTCATATTCAATATGAAGCTAAAATTTTAAGTCTTCTTTCTCTTATAAAATCTATTGAGAACTTTATAAAGTTAACAAATAGGTTGATTAGACAAATAAGGACAAGAATTTTTTTTAAGCCTGAAACAAATCTTACTAACTCCTCTTCTATTAATCACTCTCCTTCTAATGTAGAAAATAAAAAAGGAACTATAAAATGGTTAATAGGTTTGCTCATACCTTCTATCATAGCTCTTAATATTGTTAAAGGCTATTTTAAAGGTTATGACTCTATATTTTTTGGAATAACTATATTATTATTGATTTTTATAGGAATTTTGGGTAGTTATTGTTTATATTTACATTTATCAAAGTAAGGTCTCCAATCCCTTTCACGACAACCCCACATTCACACATTGAAAAACTCTTTTTTAGCTTCCTGAATTAGCTATGGTGCAATAATATTGAGCTTAAAGTCCATTACTCAATTATCATTTCCTTCATACAGCACAGCCCAACTCAAAAATATTTAAAAAGACTTATATATGTATAACCATGATAAATTTATAATTATAATTATAAATAATAATAAATATTAAAGGTGGTTTGAATGCTCACATCGGTTCAGAAAGAAATACTGCAAAGTCTCATAAATTTGTACAGGAATGCTGAAGGTAAGTCCATTAAGGGCGAGGAAATAGCTGAGGTAATGAACCGTAATCCCGGTACAATAAGGAATCAGATGCAGTCTCTCCGAAGTTTAGGTCTTGTAAAAGGTGTTCCAGGCCCAAGAGGAGGTTACAAACCAACTGTGAAAGCTTATCACACCCTTAACATCTCAGACAGCAACAAGGAATCCCATGTACCCATATATAAAGGTGGTAAAAAGCTCAAAGACATTTCAGTTGCCAAGATAGAGTTCACAAGTGTGCCACATCCAGGTGAATGTGAAGCAGCTGTAAAAGCCGTTGGAAACATCAAGACCCTGGATCTGGGTGACAAGATAAGGGTGGGACCAACACCTGTAAACAAGCTCATTGTTGATGGGGTCATTGTTGGAAGGGACGACATGGACAACATCCTGCTTCTCGACACAACTGCAATACGGAGCATACCTAAAAAAACTGTCATGGAAATTGCAACCTTTGAAATCATAAAGATAAATCATTCCATGAGTCTAAAAGAAGCTGCAAAACTTTTAACCCATGAAAATATAGAGGGAGCGCCAGTAACAGATGATGAAAATAAAATTTTAGGAATTTTAACCCTCAGCGATATTACAAAGGCCCTTGCAGAGGGTAATGAGCACTCCCAGGTAACTGAAGTCATGTCCAAACACCTAATAACCGTTGAAAAAGACGTGATGATTGCAGATGCCATAGAGATCATGAACAAAAACCATATAGGAAGGTTGATCGTGGTTGTAGACGATAAATCATTTGGTATCGTTACAAGAACGGATCTCCTGGATAAAATAGCAGGAATTAAATAATACACACTACTTTTTATAAAATTTTATAAAATTTTTTCATGGAAAAATTAATTTTAAATACATCAAAACCTAAACTATTTTTAAAGATCAATACTCATTCAATGAATTTTACAGGGATTTCAGCTTGAAATCTTATTCTTTTTTGAATTAAAATTTTTGGAGATGCTTAAACTGAAGATAAACCACATGAAAATCCAGGACAAAATGAGCGTACTGGAACTCGTTGAACAGATGGGAAAATCAGGTGTTCTAGGTGCTGGAAGACTTTACAGGGCCACAGAGCTTCTTGCAGATGTAATGGCTGATGAAGACACGGCAGTTTTTCTAAGTGTTGCAGGCCCCATGGTACCCGGCGGCCTTAGAAACGTAATCAGAGATCTGATAGATGATGGATACATTGACGTTATGATAACAAGCGGTGCAAACCTTACCCATGACCTCCTTGAAGCCTTTGGTGGCAGACACTACAGGGGTATTGATAAGGATGATGAAGACCTCTGTCAAATGGGAATGGGGAGGATAGCAGACCTTTACACAAAATCTGAGGATTTTGAAGTCTTTGAAACCAGAATAACTGATATAATGTCTACGATTGCCGAGGAAAAATCCCACCTCACAATAAGGGAATTTCTCTCAAAAATTGGAGGCATGGTGGATGATGAAGCATCAATACTCCACACAGCCGCGAAGAAGGGAGTTCCAATCTACGCACCGGGTATGATCGACAGCATGCTTGGACTACAGCTCTGGATGTTCACCCAGGACCATGAACTCCATCTGGACGCATCAGGAGATATGCACGAACTTTCAGACATTGTGTACGACTCGAAGAAGGTTGCAACTGTAATGCTTGGAGGAGGCCTTCCAAAACACTACGCACTTGCATCGAACATCCTCAAGGGTGGAGTGGATGCAGGTATTCAGATAACACTGGATCGCAGTGAAGGAGGAAGCCTCAGTGGTGCACCCCTTGAGGAGGCCAAGTCATGGGCAAAGGCAAAGGCAGGTTCAAACCTTGTAACGGTTATTGGGGATGCAACCATAGCTTTCCCACTTATGGTTGCAGGTGCAAGGGCAATGATAAATAAAAAGCAGAAATAAGAAGTTATATGGTACATTTGAATTAAAAAACTATGATATTGAATTAAAAGAGAAGTGATGTTTATTTTGGAACTCTACCCCATTTTTTATGCCCTGGCAGGATTTTTAATGAAGCTGTCCGATGATTTTTCTGATGTAAAAATCAACAAATTTCTGGCAGTAACCACAGGACTTCTGTGCGTTCTTTGCATTAGTTACCTTGCTGTTTCAAGTTCAGATGCAGCATGCATATTCATTGGGGTTTTGATTGGAAATTTACTGGCATTCAAGGTTGACACACTAAACCACATTCTCTCAATAATTATACTGAGCACAATACTATTTATTTTTGGAATACCCTCCATAGGAATAATAACACTTATAATATGCACAGCTGCAGCATTCATTGATGAAATTGGGCATGATAATGATTGGATTGCAGAAAAAAGCAGTTTTATGGAAACCTTCTTTGAGTACAGGTTCACCCTTAAAATTGCGGTTTTAGTTTTCTCAGTACTGGGATTCCTTCAAATCTTTGTACCCTTAAGTTATATAAATGGGCTGCAGTACTTCCAGCCCCAAACAATAATCTACTTCATACTCTTTGATGTGTTCTATGAAGTTGCAGGTTCAAAGTTTGATTCCATTTATAAGGGTCTTAACAGCATTTTCAGGGTCCTGAGAAAGGTAGATTGATCTTCCAACTATTGCAGCATCAGCAAAATCCAGTGTACTGGATGCTTCTCCACCCTGCGCTCCAACTCCCGGAGATATTATGAATGCATCCCTACCAACGATGTTTCTGATGGTTTTCAGGCGGTTGATCTTGGTTGCAGGTGCAACGTAGTTTTCAATGCCAAGTTCAACACCCATCTCTGCAATGCGCTCAGCTGCAGGCTGGAGAAATGCTGAAGCTCCAGGATGTGACATTTCCGTGAGTAAGAAAACCTCTCCATTGTGTTCATCTGCAGATTCCATGCAGGCTTTCGCACTGTCCGCCCCAACAAATCCATGTACTATGATCGCATCAGCTCCAGATTCAAAGGTGAGATCTGCTATTTTACTGTTGGTCTCAGGGATGTCTGCAACCTTGAAGTCTGCTATGATCTTTGAGCCGAACTCCTCCTTGATCCTGGATATTGAGTCAAGGCCCTCTGCAAGTGCAAGTGGGTATCCGATTTTTATGGTGTCTATGTAATCTGAAACTGCATCTGCTACTTCAAAGGCCTTTTCCATGGTTTTAACGTCAAGGGCCAGTATTATCCTGTTTTTAACTTCCATGAAATTCTATTGGGTTGAAATTCTTTAAATGATTTTTGGGCATAGTTGGATCAAAACCCATTGAATTAAAGAAATTCAGGATCAAATCTTAAATTGAAGATTAACAATACAATAAATAAACCAATATCAAAGGTAAAGATAACAAGTAACATAAGATATTGTACAAAATTCTTTTTCAAGGGTGTAAAAAACATGGATCAAAAGAGGATGTGGGAACTCTCAGCTGCCTTTATAACCTTCACAGTGGTCAGTTTGGTTTCAATTGAACTCCTGTACTATTTAATGGGTTATCCTCTGGACACCAATTTGGAGGGGCACAGATTACTTGCAACCATAGGTTTTTTAATAGGTGTGGCTGCTGCATACTCTGTTTATTCAATTTTAAAAAGAAGCTGAATTTTAGTTTTTTTTGTATTATAATGATTTTAAATACCTTTTTCTTAATTTTTGGTTATTTTTTTCAATACCTCATTTTTTACGGGTAAAATTACTTTTTATAATAAAAAATTTTTAATTTTAAAACTCTTTTTACAACTCCCTTAGAATATTTTTCTCATTAATTTAAAAGGCCTGTAAAATGTGCTATCACTTCTTTTTAAAGAGAGAATAACAACCTTTAAATACAACATTTATTCAATTTTACTTTATAGAAATTAAAGTAAAACTTAAATTAAAGTAAATTTTTAGAAAATTAAAGTAAAGTTTAAAAGCTTGAAGAAACAGATTCAAAAAAATCAAAGGAGATAGAAAAGATGCACATAATGGAAGGATTCTTACCGTGGTACTGGTGCGTGTTCTGGTATGCACTGGCATTACCAGTCATTGCCTACGGTGTGATCCAGATAAAAAAGATAACAGAAGAACATCCGGAGTCAAAACCATTGCTCGCAGTTTCAGGCGCATTTATGTTCATTTTATCGTCGTTAAAGATGCCCTCTGTAACAGGAAGCTGCTCTCATCCTTGTGGTAACGCTTTAGGTGCAGTACTATTTGGACCTGCAGTTGCAAGTGTTTTAGCAGCAATTGTACTGGTTTTTCAGGCACTGCTTCTTGCCCATGGGGGAATAACAACTTTAGGTGCCAACGTATTTTCAATGGGTATTGTGGGACCAGTTGCAGCATGGATAATCTACAAGGGCTGTCAGAAAGCAGGATGGTCCCCATCACTGGGAATATTCTTTGCAGCAGTTGCAGGTGACTGGCTCACCTACGTTACAACAGCGGTACAACTCTCACTGGCTTTCCCAATACCAACCTTCGGCTCAGCATTCGTGAAGTTCATAATGATCTACGCATACACCCAGGTACCACTTGCAATAGCAGAGGGTCTTTTAACTGTGGTTATATTCGAGTACATAATGAACCTTCGACCAGATATACTGGAAAATTTAAAGGTTATAGGGCCAAAGATCAAGGAAACCTTGAAGGGGGCATTATAAATGGTGAATAAAAGAGCAATCCTCCTTTTGGCTCTGGTTGCAGTAATTGTAATATTCCCACTAGCTCTTTACAATGGTAAAGGTGAGGATCAGGGTTACTTCAGTGGAGCAGATGATCAGGGAAGTGAACAGATAGAATCAACAGGTTACGTGCCATGGACCCAATCATTATGGGAACCACCAAGTGGTGAAATTGAAAGCCTTCTCTTCGCACTTCAGGCAGCAATAGGTGCCATCATAATTGGGTACGTTTTTGGATACTGGCAGTGCCAGGCAAACATGAAGAGAAAAAGGGAAGAAGAAGGGGAAACTCAGAAAGCTGAAAAATAATATGGGAAAGACAGTGGAAAACTGAGGGATTCATGAAAACTGGTGGAAGCAAACCTCAGTTAAACTGCTGTAACGAACACGATTGGTGATAAGATGTTTGAAAACACTCTGGACAACTACGCTCATTCAAATGGAATTAGAAATGTAAATACCTACTTTAAAGTGCTATTTGCCATAATAACCATGCTTGTGAGTTTAGTGTCCACATCGCCCATTGTACCCCTTTTCATATTTTTATTTTTAACCTTATTAATACTGTTTCCTGCTAAAATTCCCTACAAATTTTATTTGAAGTTCCTTTTTGTTCCATTCATATTTGCATTCATAACCTTTGTTTTCATGGCCCTGTTCTTTGGAGTTGGTGCTCCAATATACGATATGGGAATTTTTAACATTGCTGTGACTGTGGATGGGTTCAACAGAGGTTTCCTTGTATTTGCAAGGATCATGGGTGGATTTTCATGCATGGCATTTATTGCCCTTACCACACCCATGACTGAACTATTTTCAATATTTGAACGCCTGAAGGTTCCCAAAGTTGTCATTGAAATATCCATGCTCATGTACCGGTACATATTCGTGTTTTTAGAAGAGGGAATCAACATGTACCACTCCCAGGAAACACGCCTTGGTTACTCAAGCTTCAAACAATCCTACAAATCCATGGGAATGCTTGCAAGCAACATATTTATAAAAACATGGATGAAAGGGGAACAGGTATATGTTTCAATGGAATCAAGATGCTATGATGGTTCAATCAGGACCATGGGAGAAGTTGGAAGCATAAAAAGTATGGGAGCTCGAAACTTGATTTTATTAGTTCTATTTGAAGTCACACTCTCAATTGGAACTTACCTCACAGCCAGTTTCAGTATCTTCTGATAGAACAATATATCTCAGCTTTTTCTAACATTTTTTTTTTAAACAAGGCGATAATGAGCACAATAAAACAATTAATGAGTCTAATAAATATTTCAGACTATTTAAAGTTATTTATTTTGTATAAAATGAAATAGGGTGATAAAATGAATGTTATTGAAACAAAGGATATTGTATACGAGTATCCTGACGGTACGAAGGCCCTTGAAAACGTTAACTTCAAGGTTGATAATGGTAAGATCGTTGCTCTTCTTGGACCCAATGGTGCTGGTAAATCAACACTCTTTCTTCACTTCAACGGTATATTGAAACCCACATCCGGGGAGGTTGTGGTTAATGGTGATCCAGTTAGCTACGATAAAAAGGATCTTATGAAGTTGAGGCAGAAGGTTGGAATTGTTTTTCAGAATCCTGATGATCAGCTTTTTGCACCCACTGTTATGGAGGATGTTGCATTTGGTCCCATGAACATGGGTCTTTCCAGGGAAGAGGTGGAGAAGAGGGTTAAGGATGCTTTAAAGCGTGTTGGTATGGATGGTTTTGAGAAGAAACCGCCTCATCATTTGAGTGGTGGTCAGAAGAAGAGGGTTGCAATTGCGGGTATTCTTGCCATGGATCCTAAGATCATGGTTCTGGATGAGCCAACAAGCGGCCTGGATCCTAAAGGTGCGTCCCAGATAATGAGGTTGTTGTATGATCTCAACGCTGATGGGATGACCATCATCATATCCACCCACGACGTTGATCTGGTCCCCCTTTACGCATCCACAGTTTACATAATCAGTCATGGAAACATAATAAAGGAAGGTAACCCTCAAACTGTTTTTAGTGATGTTGAGACCATAAGAAATGCGAATTTAAGGCTTCCAAGAATAGCACACCTCATGGAAATCCTCAACAAAGAGGATCATGTCTCCTTTGGCAAGCCATATCCACTCACCATAGGCGAAGCCCGAAGAAGAATACGTGAACAGGCCGAATATTGAATTTTCAAGAGTTTAATCTTTAAAATTAAGTTTAAACTAAATATTTAGTCTAAAAAAAGCCTAAACTGAAAAAAATTAACCTAAAAAGTAATATTACACTCCCTTTTCATTCAAATACTCACAAAAACATGGTATTTCAGCCCACATTAGTATTACTCACTATATAAATAAAATTTGAAATAGTATTACAATATCCCTTTATTTTTTAAAACCATGGTTGAAATGGGGTTCTGCACAGATCAGTAGTATTACTGGACTTATAAATAAAATCGAAAATCGTATTAATAAATTGGAGTGATAAAATATGGATTTCATATCTTCAAGTTTAACTACATTTCCCCTAAAAATCAGCCTGTTTTTCATGGTTGCCGCGTTCATACTCGGTGCGTTACACGCACTGGAACCTGGACATGGAAAGGCGGTTATGGCCGCATTTGTAATGGGTACAGACGCAAGTTTGAAGGACACCCTGTTACTTGGAGGCACAGTTGTTTTTTCCCATGTAATTGTGGTGGTTCTCCTTGGAATTGCTTCACTATTCATTGTTGGATCCTTGAACGTCAGTACAACCCATGATATTATGAGTTTAATCGGTGGAATCATACTCATTGCAGTTGGTTTGTGGATAGTTAGAAAGTACCATCATCCACATCACCACCATCATGAACACAATATAGATACAAAAAAGGGAGTGGTTGCAATTGGACTATCAACAGGTTTAATACCCTGTCCTGCAGCACTTGCAGTGCTCCTATTCAGCATTGGAAATGGTCAGATATACAACGGTATTATCTACGTTCTTGTGTTCAGCACAGGCCTTGCAATATCCATAACTCTTCTTTCAGTGCTTTTTGTTAAAGGAAAGGACTTCATCCAGAGTTACGTGAGCAACAAGACCATAAACAAGATCCCAATTGTAAGTGGGACCATAATCGTTGCAGTGGGATTTTTAACGTTGTTACAACCTATAGCAGAATATTTACTGCCATTTATCCAAATTTAAAATGTTTGCACTACATTTAGAGTGGATTAATTGCTCAGGACCATCATAAAGTAACTTCGGAGGATAGCAAACCAAGATTTTTTCCTAATTATTCACTATTTTTTTTTAGATGATCCAATAATGAAAAATCAATTAAAGATAAGATAAAAAGATAAGGTACTAATAAAAAAAACATCAACTTCTTTACATACAAAACTTTATTCCCACATTTTTATTATTCTAACACTTCACGTGATTATTATGAACGTCATTGAAACCCGAGAAATCATATATGAGTATCCTGATGGTACAAAAGCCCTTGAAAACGTTAACTTCAAAGCAGAAGACGGTAAAATTGTTGCTCTTCTTGGACCCAATGGTGCTGGTAAATCAACACTCTTTCTTCACTTCAACGGTATATTGAAACCCACATCCGGGGAGGTTGTGGTTAATGGTGATCCAGTTAGCTACGATAAAAAGGATCTTATGAAGTTGAGGCAGAAGGTTGGAATTGTTTTTCAGAATCCTGATGATCAGCTTTTTGCACCCACTGTTATGGAGGATGTTGCATTTGGTCCCATGAACATGGGTCTTTCCAGGGAAGAGGTGGAGAAGAGGGTTAAGGATGCTTTAAAGCGTGTTGGTATGGATGGTTTTGAGAAGAAACCGCCTCATCATTTGAGTGGTGGTCAGAAGAAGAGGGTTGCAATTGCGGGTATTCTTGCCATGGATCCTAAGATCATGGTTCTGGATGAGCCAACAAGCGGCCTGGATCCTAAAGGTGCGTCCCAGATAATGAGGTTGTTGTATGATCTCAACGCTGATGGGATGACCATCATCATATCCACCCACGACGTTGATCTGGTCCCCCTTTACGCATCCACAGTTTACATAATCAGTCATGGAAACATAATAAAGGAAGGTAACCCTCAAACTGTTTTTAGTGATGTTGAGACCATAAGAAATGCGAATTTAAGGCTTCCAAGGATAGCACACCTCATGGAAATCCTCAACAAGGAGGATCATGTTTCATTCGGCAAACCCTATCCACTCACCATAGGCGAAGCCAGAAGAAAAATCTTGAAAGAGGTTGAAGATTGAATTTGATCTATTAATTGCATTGGAAAACGCAGAAACTTAAAAATCAAAATTAAAAAAATCTTTTTTTAAAAAAGGAGCAAATATTTTGTTAATGTTTGATGGATCAATGTGGTGCTAAATTGAATAAAAGTACAGTTTCAATATCAGAATGCAGTTCCTACGATCTGGATGCAGTCCAAAGTGCTGTGGAAAACTCCTTAAAGGGCCTGGGAGGAATATCCTCCTTTGTAAAGCCTGGTGACAAGGTGCTCATCAAACCCAACATGCTCCAGGCAAAATCTCCTGAAGCATTCATAACAACCCATCCTGCAGTTATAGAAGCTGTTATCAATATTTTGAAGGATGCAGGGGCAGTACCAATGGTTGGGGACAGTCCTGGAGGACCTGCACGTGGAATGGAAAAATTCTGGAAGATCACAGGGTTCTGTGATGTTTGCAAACGTACAGGCGCTCAACTTGTTAACTTTGAGAAATCAGGAATCTATGAACTTGAGAGAAACAGTAGAAAATACAGAATTGCCAAGCCAGTTATTGATGCTGATGTATTTATCAACCTGCCCAAGATCAAAACCCATGGACTTACCAAGTTTAGCTGTGCCGTTAAAAACACTTACGGTGTTATTCCAGGGCTTCAAAAAACTGATTACCATAAGTTAGCACCAAAGCCATCTGATTTTGCAGGGATAATTGTTGATGTCTTCGCACTTTCCAAGCCCCATCTCAACATCATTGACGGTGTGGTTGGAATGGATGGGATGGGACCATCAGCTGGAAACCCCAAAGAGATAGGTGTTGTAATTGCATCAGACGATGCAGTTGCAGCAGACAGCATCATATGCTACTACTTGGGCAAGAATCCCATGGAAGTGCCCACAAACAGAATTGCACATGAACAGGGGCTTGGAGAATCTTTAATTGAAAACATCAAGGTTTTAGGGGAATTTCCACATATTGATAACTTCAAATGGCCTCCTAACTTTGCAGGGTCAATGGAGATGATTCCATCCTCCATTTCAAGAGCTTTAATGAAACTCTGGTGGTCAAGACCTGCAATAGACCCTGAGCTCTGTACGAACTGCAATATATGCGTTAAAAGCTGCCCCACAGACGCAATCCTGAAGGAAAGACCAACACCAGTGTTTGAATATGATAAATGTATAAACTGCCTCTGCTGCATGGAGATGTGTCCTGAAAAAGCAGTTTTTGAGGGTAAAAGCAGAATTTACAGTTTTATATCCAGATTTTCAGGATCTGACTGAATAATTACTTCTATTTTTAAATTATATTTTTTCTAAAAGGACCTCAAAGAGACTCCTTTTTTTTAAATCATTTCAATTCCATGCAACCCCTAAAAATTCAATATACAAAAATTCAAGTTCCTATAATCTGATTTAATAAATTATTTTGATAAAAAAAACTTCAGAAAATAATTTAAACCTAAAATAACTTAAAAAATAATATAAAACCTAAAATAATAAATAAAAAATTTAAAAGCTTCTAAAATGCTCAGTATTTATTCTGCAACATTTATAGCTTTCATGGGACATGATTTGGTGCAGAACCCACATCCAATGCACTGTTTATCATCTAATTCAATTGTCCAATCTTCTTCAATTGAAATAGCCTTTACAGGACATAGTGAAACGCATTCTCCACAGTCAACACATTTGTCCTCATCCTTTTTAACAACCTTTTTTACAGGATCCAGATGAATTCCGCTTTCCTCAAGGAATGCTATGCCTTCATCTTTTTGTGTTCCACTTAACTCAATGAGCATCTTCCCACCCTTGGGTGTTATGTTTGCCTTGAGTATGTTGAAGGTAATATCATAGTTTTTAATGAGATCTGAGATCACTGCTTTGTTTACGATGTCGGGTGAAAAGTTTAGCCATGCTTTCATAGTGACCCTCCATTTCTACCTTTTCTTGAACCATTACAAATCAACATTGAAATATCCTCTGCTGTTATCATACCCTTTACCTTGTTGTCCTTATCAATGATGGGGAGTCCTGAAATTTCGTGTTTGTTCAGGCGTCTTGCCACCACATCCACAGATTCATCCTCCCGGGCTATCACAACTTTACGTGTCATAACATCTGCAAGTTTCGTTTTACCCTTTGCAACTGCATTTGCTATGTCCCACGAGGTTACAATACCACGAAGCTTACCTTCACCATCCACAACAGGAAGGTGGTTTATACTGTTTTCAACCAGTTTCCTCGCAACATCCTCAACCTCGTCTCGGGGCCTGGCAGTTATGATGGGTTTGATCTTGATGTTCTTCACAAGAATTGAAGGTTTCCTAATTTCAAGGGGTCGAACAATGGATCCCTCCGACTGCAGCCTTGAGATGGGCTCTGTAAGGAAAAACTCTCCATTATCTATCCATGATTTAAGTTCAAATGCAATCTTCCTGGCCTTTTTAAGTGAAGATAACGGTGAAGTTGGAACTTCCACACCGTTGAGTTCTATTTTTCCAGTTTGAAGTTCCATGTAATTGGTTTCCATTATTGTGGGTCTGCTTCTCCTTGGAACCCCGTAATCCACAACACTGCACTGGATCTCTTCATTACTGATACCTGTTCTTTGAGCTATATCCTCATTCAGGATAGGTATTGGTATTCCTGCACCAACGTAAAGTGTTGGACCGTACTTGGGCATGCTTGCACCTCTAACGTACTCAGCATCCATCTGCTTCATATCTCCCTTGAGCATGAGAGTACCGGCACTGCCTGTTGGAACACCGTTTTTACGCTCAACATCGGTGTTGTGCTGTGTTCCCTCACCAATGATGTAACCCTCTGCACCACAGAGGAATATGCGCGTTCCAAAACCAATGGTTTCAAAGTAAGGATCATTTAAAAGTGGACTGAGCTCTCCGGCACTTGAATAACTCACATTACCCATTTTGGGCAGAAGTGTGCCCATGTAAGTGTAAATGGTTTCATCTGTGGAGTTGGTTGCTGCAGCGTAGTTCTGGTAGGAATTTCTTGGATTCACCATTATGGCCTGGTTCAACTTGTCCAGTGTTATACTGGTTTTAACCTCTGTAAGAGGATAACAGTCAGTTCCATAGGCTTCTGCAACAAAATCAATCTCTTTACCCCTTATAAGGTCTTCGATTATATGGGCCCCTCCGTAATCAAGGCCAATTTCTGGAATTTTGTTGGGCTGGGTTGCACCGATGTAAGCATCCACAGCTGCAAGTCCAGAATAGGCTTCAACACCGTTCAGGTATGTTTTTGACATTTTTATAGGTGGATCCGAATGTCCGAAGTTTAGAAATGCCCCTGAAGAGCACATAGCACCAAAGGTCCCTGTTGTCACAACATCAACTTCACGTGCAGCTTCTCCTGCACCATTTTCCCTTACAATCTGGGTCATTTCAGCAGCAGTCACAACCACTGCATCTCCATCTTTGATTTTCTGGTTTATCTCCTTCACAGTTTTCATATTGTCACCTGGTGCTTTAACAAAGTGTAATTCGAGTAAATATGCTTATGATTATATAATAAACGTAATGAAATGGTGAAAATTAGAACCTGCACCCCTTCACTTAATATCAACGGTCTATTATTAAGGTTTTATAATATAAATCACTTTTTATATGCTGTGGTCTATGTTTATAAATCATTTTTTTATAAATTTTTTTATATTTTTTATCAAATTAATATTATATCAAATTAATAATGCACATAATAATGCACATATCAAATTTATACAAAAATCAACAACAATCAATAAATTATAATCCCAAGAAGATCAAAAAAGTATAATCAGTAAGATGAAGGGAGATACCATGGAAGATCAATTAGACTTAGATTTACTGGAGAAAACAATTAATTCCATTGAAAAAAGAGCAGATTATGCAGATATAAGGGTTAATGAGACTTACAGTACTGCAATCATAATGAAAGATAGTAAGATCCAGGAAATCCGGTCTGGATCCGATCTAAGTGGTTGTGTAAGGGTTTTAAAGGGTGGTGCATGGGGATTTGCATTCACAACCCAAATGGAAAAGATGGGGGAAGTAGCAGAGTCTGCACTGCGCCTTGCAAATTCAATAAAAAGTGATGTGAAACTTGCAGATGTTCCAAATGTAGTTGATAATGTGAAATCTCCTGCAAAAATTAAATTGTCAGATGTTTCACTTGAAGAGAAAAAAGAGGTTATGCAGGATGCAGATAAAGCTGCAAACATAGAAAAAGTTGTGAGTACCAGTGTCAACTACGTTGATGCAGAGGGAAAAACAGCTTTCCTGAGTTCAGAGGGTTCATCACTAACACTCAATGAATCAAGGGTTGCAATGTTTCTAAATGCGGTGGCATCAGAAAATGGAATGATACAGTTCGGCCACAAAAGTATCGGTGGAGCAAAGGGATTTGAAGCCATAAAGAATGAGGATCTGGAAAATTTTGGAAGAACTGCTGCATCCAAGGCAGTTAGGTTACTCAATGCAAATTCACCACCTTCAGGAAGCTTTCCTGTTGTATTTGACTCGGAACTCACAGGAGTTTTCATCCACGAAGCACTGGGTCATGCTGCAGAGGCGGATCTCATACTCCAGAACGATTCCATACTCAAGGGAAAAATGGGAACCCGAATAGGCTCGGAACACGTTACGATAATTGATGATGCCAGTATGGATGCCTTCGGCTACTACCCCTACGATGCTGAGGGAGTTAAAACACGTAAAAACCTCCTTGTTAAGGATGGAATTCTCACATCCCTCCTGAGTTCAAGGGAATCAGCATCCAAACTTGAAATTGAACCATCAGGAAATGCCAGGTCTGCTGTTGGTGACGAGCCAGTGGTTCGTATGAGTAACACCTACCTCAAACCCGGTGATAAAAGCTTTGAAGAATTACTTGAAGGTATGAAGGATGGAATATACCTTAAAGGTTCAAGGGGTGGACAGGTGGATACTGGAAAGGGAATATTCCAGTTCAACGCTGCAGAATCCTTCATGATAAAGAACGGGGAAATTGGAGAGCCACTGCGTGATGTTTCATTATCTGGAAACATAATGGAAACACTCATGAACGTGGATGCAGTTGCATCTGACTTCAAGATGGGAGTTGGTTTCTGTGGAAAAGCAGGTCAAACAGTACCAGTTGGAGATGGAGGCCCACATATAAGAGTTACGAAAGCAATGGTTGGAGGAGCAATGTAATGGCATCAGATGAAGCAGAAAAAAAGGATAAGAATCTTTTATCTCGTGAAGATGGTGAAACACTAGTAAAAATTGCAAGGGAAACTATAGGAACATACCTCAATGAGAAGAGAATACTGGAAGTTCCAGGAAATATTGATGCGAAGTTAAAGGAGTTCATGGGGGTTTTTGTAACCCTCCAGAGGAATGGGGATCTCAGGGGTTGTATAGGTTATCCTGAACCTGTAATGCCCCTCATAGAAGGCCTTATTGATGCAGCCATATCTGCAGCAACAAGGGATCCACGTTTTCCACCTGTAACTCCAAGGGAATTTGAGGACATACAGGTTGAAGTCAGTGTGCTCACAAAACCAGAGATCATCATGGTTGAGAATCCCCGAGAGTACATTGAAAAGGTTGAAGTGGGTAAGGATGGATTGATAGTTGAAATGGGTCCATACAGGGGACTTTTACTTCCGCAGGTTGCAGTTGAATGGTGTTGGAATGTTGAAGAGTTTTTAGCAAACACATGCATGAAGGCAGGGCTTCAGGCAGACTGCTGGCTTGCTAAGGATGTGAAGATTTACAGGTTCCACTCCCAGATATTCAATGAATAATTCAGGATAAAATCAGGAATGCAATCCATAATTGGGATGGCAAACCTAAATCCCCTTAACTTACATCCATTTAATGTTCAAAAAAAGAACAACATTTAAACGTGATAAATCCTTAACATAATAATCCCTAGAATAATCATTATACATATTATTCTAAACACATCATGATCATTTTATACATTGAAGTATTCATACATTAACCTAGAGTGAACTGTAGATGTTCATGATTTTAACAATATTATGGATTTAAAACAAGTTTTTAATCATTTTAAGATTTTTAGAACCTTATTTTAACATCAACATGATTAATAACTTTAAAAAAATATAATAAACTTGAATAGGCTAACAAAAATTAATTAACCAATTAAAGTTAACTTAAACTGAATTTAACTGAATTATTAAGATATTTTAAAAGAGAGTGATGAAATGTTAATACCAACTATCCCAACACCAGAAGAAGTTCTGGATAAGGGTTTTAGACGGGCTAAAAAGGCCGCAAACAAGGTAAGGTCTTCTAATATTCCTCGCCAGCAGAAGTCCAAGAAGACTGAGGAAGCAAGGATTAAAACTGCCTGTCAGGTTATAGAGGAAACCTTCAACATGATACTTGAGAGGGTCCCCAAGATTGAAGAAATGCACATGTTCTACCAGGATTACATAGATGTTGTGGTGGGAGTTGACGAACTGAAGAAGTCTCTTGGAGCCTTGAACTGGGCTGTGGAACTTCTATCAAAATTTGAAAATCAGTACGTCTTTAAAGTAAGAAGATCAAGTCCTCAGGATGCTTCAAGAGTTAGAAGTGAAGCATTTGGCCGTATATCCTCTGTTGTTTACAGGATAGAAGATGAACTGAATTTTCTGGACTTTGCAAAGGCTAAACTCCGTAACATGCCCACAATAGACTTTGATGCAACAACAGCAGTAATAGCAGGATTTCCAAACGTTGGAAAATCAACTCTGCTTAGACACATAACAACAGCAGAACCTAAAGTTGCAGATTACCCCTTCACAACAACAGGAATCCAGATAGGACATTTCGAACGCAGGTGGCAGAGTTACCAGATCATAGACACTCCTGGACTTCTGGACAGGCCTGTTAAGGACATGAATGAAATAGAGTTAAATGCAATGGTTGCACTGGAGCACCTTGCAGATGTTATTTTATTCATCTTCGATGCATCTGAAACCTCAGGATATCCACTTGAAAGCCAGTTCCGACTTTTTGAGGAGATAAAACACATTTTTAAAACACCAATTGTCTGTGTTTTTAACAAAATGGACCTCGTGGAAAGGGTTAAGTATTTAGATGAATATATTAATAAAGTAGAAGATCCTCTGATGGTTGCAGCAGCAGAGGGAACTGGAGTATCTGAAATAATGGATAAGCTGGAGGAATTTAACGATGAAAAGAAGAGGCGTAGCAGAACAGATGTTTAACGACATGGTAGGCACAATCCGTGAGAAACAGGAGGAGCTTGAGAAGGCGATAGCTGATTACACTTCGAATGTTCCAGCAAAACCAATGATGGATGTAATTGAAGACGATGAAAACATAATCGTAAAAACAGACCTTCCAGGTGTCAAAAAAGGGGACATAAAGATTGATATAACTGAGGACAGTATTGAGATCAGTGCAAAATTCGAAGAAGAAACTGAAGTTGAGGATGTTAACTACATCAAGAAGGAAAGAAGGTATGGTGAAGCAAGCAGGATGATGGTGCTTCCTGCAAAAATACTGATAAACGAATCAAATGCAAAATTCGAAAACGGTGTTTTAACAGTCACACTCCCAAAACTTGAAAAGAATGAGAGTTTTGAAGTTAAAGTAGACTAAAAAACAGTTTAAACTGAAATATCCTCACTTCACTACTTTTTCAATTCTTTTCTATTAAGCTATTTTTATTAATCATTAATTACCTACTTCTAATAAACTTGTTAATTCTTCATTCTTAAAAATTTTAATAACATTATTTCAGTTGATTTTAAAATTCAATTCTGAATAGAAACCTAAATACAAAAATTATAGTAATAAAAAAATTAAGTGTAAAAAACTAGTATATGTACAAAAATATGAAATAAAGGATTGAATAGGTTGTAATTACCAAAAATTAATTGTTTGAGGAATTAGCAGTACCTATCAGTACCTTACCTTACCAATATGCCGTGTACTTCCAGGATCCTCCCCATTGAAGTGTGCAAGGTAATATATGAACCATTCTATAGGAATTACGAGTACAAATGGTGCAAGAAGAGGATTAACATCAGCATAATCTTCCATTTTATATAAAATCTTTTTTACACCAATTTTATCTGAAAATTCCATTGATTTATGGGTTAATTCATCTCCAGAATAATCCGCATCTAAAAACATTATTGGAACATCCTTCTCAGCCCTTTCAATTAACCCATGCCTGAATTCTCCAGAATAAAGTGGACAAGCATGTTTAAGTGCACCTTCCATGAACATGGTCATTGCAACCTTGTATGCAAGGCCATAGTTAGGTCCGCTTCCCATACAGTAAAAAATCTTATCATCCTTGAATTTTTCTGCAAGAACTCTGTTTTCATCCTCAGTTTTGCTTAAAAGGTCCGTGGTTATAGATGGTATTTTTTCAAGGTCCTTCAGAACATCCTTAGCATCATCCGATCCCTCCATACTGAATAGAATTTCATACAGGGACATTAACTGGGTCATGTAGGTTTTTGTGCCTAATATGGCTGTTTCTCTGTTGCAGCGGGTGAGTACGGCATCATCAGACTCATGCATCATGGTACTGTCTTCCTCATTGGTTATAGAAACAGTGTATAAACCGTTTTCTTTGGCTTTACGTAATGCTGCTACAGTGTCTGAAGTTTCTCCTGACTGTGATGTTAACAAAACTCCAGAATTCTCCTTTTTAAGGTTTTTATGATAAAAAAACTCGTATCCTGTGTGGGCATCAATATCTTTATCTGATAGGAAACCCATGGCATCCCTTGCTGAGAAGCAGGTTGAAAGGGAGCTTCCACAGCCTACGAGATGAATTTTGTCAAATTCTGCAAATTTATCTGCAATCTCCTTCATATGAACTTTTTCAGCTTTCAAAGTATTTTTTAATGATTTAGGTTGCTCTAATATTTCATAGTACATATCATACTTCATGGGTTTCCCTCAAAATATCAATTTTTTCCATGAACCTCGTGTAAGTTTCATCGATACTCTCTTCAACAACTCGGGTATTTGCGGTTGTTTCCATGAAACCGGATTCAACTTTAAAACGGGGCACAATGTGAATGTGTAAATGCTTTATACTGGAACCTGCAGTTTCACCGAGGTTTATTCCAACGTTAATACCATCTGGTTTTATAACTTCCCTTATGAGCCCTATGGATCTTTGTACAAGGACGAAGATATCCCTGATTTCCTCAGATCCTAATTTATTCAGATCTGTAACATGTTCCAGTGGAACCACTTCAAGGTGACCCCTGTTGTAGGGGAACATGTTCATAATTATCATGTTATTGTTATTTTTATATAAAACCCTTGAATCCACTTCACTATTACCTTCAGCTATTGCACAGAAGGTGCAGGAAACATGGGCTTTTTTACCAATGTATTCACTTCGTGATGGTGCAAAAACAACACTGTAACTATCTTCAAAACTGCCTGAAACAGTCATAGAATTTAAAAGATTTCTCGCGGATTTAGTGTGGGTTTCATTTTTACTCTTTTTGACCCTTACACTGTAAAGTTTTGAAATGCAAACTGCAGTTTTAGCAACTTCAAGGGCATCTGGACCGGTTAAACAGACCATGGGTTCCTTTCCCCACCCTCCAGTGTGGTAAACAACATCTGGAATGTCTCCAAGTTTGTCTATGGCCTCCTCAACACCCCATGGAATGGTTCCTCCCTCAAAATTCACCACATCTTCAGGTTCATGGTGTCTGTTGTATGAAGAAACCTTCAAACCGAGTTTTCTGCATATATCAACTATTTCCTCACTGTAACGGATGTTAAGGGCACTTCTCCTTTGGGGTTCATGTTTCATCATGCTCAGCACAAGCCGGGCCATGTGGGATGAAACACCAAAATCTGGTTTCATAAAAGATTTAGGCCATCCTTTAACTGTTGTGATACGCCCGGGGACACCTGCAACATCTTTGGTTTCCTTTGCGCCTTCTTTTGCCATAACTATGTTGCTCCTCACTTCCGGAACAAGATCAGCAAATTCTGGGGATTTTTCAAGGACTTCAATGGCCATTTCAATGTTCTTTATCTCCATATATATCATTATCTTGACTTTTTTAGATATAAGTTTTGGGATCAATTGATTAAAGCCGGAATTTTCAGGAAAACCTTTAAAAAGGGTTTATTTTTTTTATATTGGCAGTATGACAATTGAACAAAAACTTGGTTCCTAGGTTGATTCACAGAACTGGGGGAAATTCATTTTTAAAACATCCCTTTGATTATTAAACTGAAAAGGAGTTTATCTTTGTGATGTTATTTTATTTTAGCCCTAAAAATACTTATATATGAGTGATTTAAACCCAAAATTAATCTAGGAAATTTTTCAATAAGTTAACCAATTAATTGAATCATTCTTAGAGAGGAGGCGACATGATTAATAGAATTAATAAAAAAGAATATTTAATACTCGCAGCCCTTCTAATCTTATGTTTTGCAGTTATGAGTGTTGGTGCAGTTAGTGCAGATGAACTTAACGACACTCAAAATTTAACTCAAAACACGACCTCAAACCAGACTCAGGCAGTCAACCAATCTGTAACAGAAACTAAAAATTTAACTGTTCGTGGATACTGGATACGTGGGGATACTGCACTGGGAATGAGTGCAGCAAACTGGGATGCCCTTAAAAATGCAGGGGTTACAGATGTATTCGTTTCATCTTCACGATTTTCATCATCGTACTACTACACCAAGGTTCTTGGTATGGTTCTTCCCTATGCTCATGCTAGGGGCATAAAGGTCCATGCATGGGTAGTCTGTTTCAAAGATGCCAGTGGTGGCTGGGTTGACCCTCAGGGACTTAAATCATCCAAGGTTTCAGTTCCCTACAAGAAGTACTGGTACAAGGGTTGGTACAAGGTTGCATACAAGGTAAAGGTCAAGCACTACACCAAGGTCAAATACAAGTACAGGGGCAAATGGAGAACCAAGTACAAGGTAACCTACACCTACGTGACCAAGTACAAATGGAAAAAGGGATGGACATACAAGTGGTTGTATCAAACCAAGACTGTTTACAGTTATGACAGTTCATTCACCAACGGTCTTGTGAACTACATTGCAGCCGTTGCGAAAACTGGAGTTGACGGCGTACATCTTGACTACATCAGATATCCAGGAACAGCGTACAAGTACTCGGGATCCACTTCTGCAATAACATCATTCGTTGCAAGGGTTCAAAACACAGTAAAAGCAGTAAACTCCAACATAAAACTTTCAGCAGCGGTTATGCCCGAAGGCAGTTCAAACAGTTACTACTACGGACAGGACTACAGTCAGCTCTCAAAGTACATTGACTTCATTGTACCCATGATCTACAAGGGAAACTACGGATACTCTTATGCAAACGGTGTAAATAAGAATGGTGCAAATGGAACAGCATGGATTGCCAGCAAAACTGCATGGATAGTTCAGCATTCAAATGGAATACCAGTTCTTGCAGGTCTTCAAACCTACAGATCTGATGCTAACTCATCAGCACTGGTACCAGCAAACGAATTAAAAAATGATATAACTGCTGTAGAAAATAGTGGAGCATTTGGATACGTACTTTTCAGATACGGACTCAGTTCACTCACAGCCCTACCATAACTATGCAGTTTCGATCAAAAATTCCTCAAATATCTTGAGGAGAAAACTCATTTTTTAATTATTTTTTTTCTTTTTACCAATTTTTTTTATGAAATAAGATTTTTTAACCATTCATTATCCCTTAAACTTTTAATATTCCTATTTTAGAAGGTTTAAATCAATGATATCTATTTATTTTCCTGCTAATTTATCATATCTTAATTTTCATTTCATTGCAAGTTAATAATCTTTTAAATTAAAATTTATCGTTAAAGCCTCAAAAAACTTTTAATATACAAATAGGGATTTTTTTTAGATTTAAATAAAAAAATTTATATGTACTCCAAAAAACATATTACAATTGTTTATTAACTTCTATAAATTGAGTTCCATAGTTCATTATTTTTTTTTGTTCTATGGATATTGGAGGCGTTATCTATTTATAAGAAAAATATGTTGCTTGCAGCCATCTTATTGGTTTTTGCAGTTGCTTTGACTGCAGGGGCTGTGAGTGCAGCTGATCCAGCCACTTGTTCGACTGAACCTGGAAATGGGGCTTTGGGTGTGTCTGGTATGTGTTCAACTAGTGGAATCAACAGTTTAAATTATGCTGCTGGTTCAACAGATGCATCTGATGTTAAAACATCCACACCACCCATTGGGCCTGTGAAGGGTTACTGGATACGCTACGAAACCCGTTACCTTGACAGTATCAGTCTGGCCACCCTCAGATCCCAGAAAGTTACGGATCTCTTCGTTTTAACTCCAAAGGATAATCTGAATGCCATACAACCATTCATAAACAAGTTTGGAGGGACTGGTGGGTTAAGAATCCACGCGTGGATCATCTGTTTCAAGGGATCGGATAGTTGGATAAACCCTGATCCAAATACCGCTGCTGGTAAAAATATTCAGGACCTGATCCGTACAGATGTGTCTACCCTTATTAACAACTACCACATACAGGGAATTCATTTGGACTATGTCAGATATCCTGGAACAGCTTACAAGTACGCTAATTCAACTGGGATCATAACAGACTTCGTTGCGTCAGTAAGGAGCATCCTCTCTGGAAAATCGATATACTTATCAGCAGCGGTTATGCCAGATGAGGTTATTCTATCCAACGGCGCAGGAAAATA